>ODAI012521158.1_pt1 | contig 10442 bp, 5 predicted proteins | sample 1539321 | NCBI WGS metagenome assembly ODAI01 (sample SAMN02144231, study PRJEB22623) | gut metagenome | biome: sheep rumen | host: Ovis aries | place: New Zealand | reverse complement strand
TGATGCTGTAGGCTGTGGCCTCGCCCGTCTCTTTGGCTATGAGGGCTCCCATCTTGTGGTCGTCCATGTCGCCCTTCCAAGGCTCGAAATCCAGGAAACGGTGGGCAATGATAGCCTCGCCGTTGGTGGCGGTCAGCAGGGTGTTGCGCAGGCCGATGATGCCTCGCGAGGGAATCTTGAAATCCAGCTGCACGCGGTCGCCCTTGGTGTCCACGGTGCCTATCTCGCCCTTGCGGCGGGTCACCACGTCAATCACCTTGCTCGAAAACTCCTCGGGCACCAGAACTGTGAGTTGCTCTATGGGTTCGCACTTCTGGCCGTCAATTTCCTTGATGATGACCTTCGGCTGGCCCACTTGCAGCTCGTAGCCTTCGCGGCGCATGGTTTCGATGAGGATGGAGAGGTGCAGAATGCCGCGGCCGTAAACCAGCAGTGCGTCGGGCGAGTTGGTCTCCTCCACGCGCAGGGCCAGATTCTTTTCCAACTCCTTGTAGAGGCGGTCGCGCAGGTGGCGGCTGGTGACAAACTTGCCCTCCTTGCCGAAGAAAGGCGAGTTGTTGATGGTGAAGAGCATACTCATCGTAGGCTCGTCCACCTTGATGGGGGGCAGCGGCTCGGGGTTCTCCACGTCGCAGATGGTGTCGCCAATCTCGAACATCACATTCTTGTCCAAGTCCAGCAGCACGGCGCAAATCTCGCCTGCCTCCACCACATTTTTGGTGCGCTCCTTACCGAGGCCTTCAAAGGTGTAGAGCTCTTTGATTTTGCTCTGGATGCGGCTTTGGTCGCGCTTGACCAACATGATGGGCTGTCCGGCCTGCAGGGTGCCGCGGTGCAGACGTCCCACCGCTATGCGGCCAAGGTAGGAACTGTAGTCGAGGCTCGAAAGCATCATCTGAGTGTTGCCTTCGGGCACCTTGGGGGCGGGGATATGCTCTATGATGAGGTCCATGAGATAGCTGATGTCCTCGGTGGGACTGTTCCAGTCGGGTCCCATCCAGCCCTGCTTGGCCGAGCCGTAGGCCGTGGGGAAGTCTAGCTGGTCGTTGGTGGCCCCCAGATTGAACATCAGGTCGAACACAGCCTCCTGGGTCAGCTCGGGGTCACAGTTTGGCTTGTCCACCTTGTTGATGACCACGATGGGCTTCAGTCCCAGTTCGATGGCCTTCTGCAGCACAAAGCGGGTCTGCGGCATGGGCCCCTCAAAGGCATCCACCACCAGCAGTACGCCGTCGGCCATGTTCAGCACGCGCTCCACCTCGCCGCCGAAGTCGCTGTGGCCAGGGGTGTCGATAATGTTAATCTTGTAGCCCTTGTAGCGGACCGACACATTCTTGGAGAGGATGGTGATGCCGCGCTCGCGCTCCAAATCATTGTTGTCCAAAATTAAGTCGCCGGTCTCCTGATTCTCACGAAAAAGCTTTGCCTGGTGCAGCATACGGTCCACAAGCGTCGTCTTGCCGTGGTCCACATGTGCTATAATGGCAATATTTCTAATGTTTTGCATCGTATACTATATATAATTTAAAAGTGCAAAGATACAAAAAAAATCCGACATAGAATCATTCTCCTTTCTGAAAACTGTATTATTGCCACATGTAAGGAGCATAATCCAAGGTCAACCGTGGCCGAAAACCGCCCCCTGACTCCTGCCTTCTGCGCCAAGGTGACGTTTGGAATTGCTTCATTTTGCTCGGTTGCCTCTTCCCAATGTAGAATAATCAGCCAGCGTTCATCTCCGCTTAGAAAACGAGGCTGTAATGAGACCGAAGATAACAGGATTTGAGCGGGTATTGGGTCGGAGGGGGAGTTACGGTATGTCCTGTTACGCTGCCCTAGGGTGTTCACCGATGGGCCAGATGCAGTGTGGCCAGGCATACGGCATATTCCTGTGTTTCGCCCTGCGGTCGCCAGGCGACGATGAAACTGACTTCGGCGGAAACTACTTGGTACCCTTTGGCTTCGAGTTTCTCTATTTCGGCTTTCATGCTGGTGGAAAGGGCGGCAATGCCGATGCCGTCAGGGGTGATGAGGTAGCCATTGGAATAGCGCAAGGGGTCGCCGCTGCGCAGTTTCAGCACTTGACTTTTGCGGTCTTTGAAATAGTCGAGATATACGTCGCGATGACTTAGGGCTATGCTTATGGGTACCCGGGTGTCGTCCTTTACGGTATGCAGCACCGGTGGCAGCATTTGGCTGAAGAGATTGCCGGCGGTGTGGATGAAGAGCTGCTTTTTTGCCCGGGTGATGCCCACGTAGAGTGCACGGAGCGATTCGGCTCGGTCTCTTACCTTGAGTTTGGTTGGGGCCACGAGATGGACCGTGTCGAACTCGCGCCCTTTGGCCTTGTGGATGGTGGAGATGAAGATGGTCTGGCGGTCGGTAGGGACAAAGTCTTCGATGTTGGACTCAAAGAGGTATTCTTTCAGGTCGCTGAGATAGATGGTCCGGTGGGTTTGCTCATAGTTGTCGAAGAAGCATTTGACTGCCGGAAGGCACCGGCTGGTGGCATAGTGCTGAAGGGTTTTGCTTTTGGCCTGGCTCCACTGCTCGTGGGTCAGGACAATGCCGGACTCGGTAGGCAATTGCTTTAGGAAAAAACGTATTTCGGCCAGATGGTGGAAACTGAATCCGCCGATGGACTGGATTAACAGTGTGTGTATTCCTTTCAGTTCCAAGAGATAGGCTGCCTGAAGGGCTTCTTCGTTGGTGGTGGTGAGGAGGCAGGTGGTGCCCTCGGTGTGGCAGTTGGCCACCAGCCACTCGACCATATCGGGGAGAAAGGAGGAACGGCTGTATTGGTGCAATTGCACAGTGCCTTTTTCTTGGCTGAAGGCGGTGCAAGGCGATTGTTTCATGCGGCAGGGTAGGAGGGAGGCGAAGCGGTTGGCAAAGTCCACAATCTGCTGTGCACTGCGGTAGTTGACGGTCATTTCATACAGGACGGCGCCGTGCTGCGAAATCAGATGCCCAAGGTGCTTGGAGTCGGACCCACGGAAGCCATAGATGTTCTGGTCGTCGTCGCCCACGGCTATCACGCGCATCTCTTCGTTGCGGGCCATCAGGGCCTGCACCAGGCGGTAGTCGTCTTCGCCCATATCCTGCGCCTCGTCTATGACCAGCACGCTTTTGGCAATCTTCTGTTCCTCTACCTCGCCCCGCTCAATCATTTCGGCGGCCAGCCGCACCACCTCTTTGGCATCGCCCAGATTGCCCTGCTTGCCCAGGAGGTCGAAACTGTAGGAATGAAAGGTTTTGATTTCGACAAAATGGGCTGCATTGCCGATGAGTTCCATCAGTCGCATTTTGAATTCGGTGGCAGCCGAACGCGAGAAGGTGAGCATCAGCAGTTGTTCGTGCTTCACATCTTCCATCAGCAGGAGCGAGGCCAGTTTGTGGACTAGCACGCGGGTCTTGCCGCTGCCAGGTCCTGCGGCAACGACTATATGCTGGGATTGGCTGTCTTGGATGATCTCTAGCTGCCGGCTGTCGAGGCTGCCGAATATTTGCTGGTATTTGGCCGGGGTGATGTTTTGGTTGATTTCGCTTTTACGCTCGCCTTTGAAGTATTTGTTGATGAATTTGCGGAAATCCATCTGGAAATAGTCGCTGACAAAGAGCAGCGCAGCGTTGTAGTCTTTCACCATCATGTTGGCATATTCGCCCACGATGTGGATTTGCTGTATGCGCTGTTTGTAGAATTCGTCAAGCAGCCGATACTGTTCTTTGCCATATTTGGCGCGGCGCTCAACCGTGCGATTGAGCTGCATGGTGTTGTATATCACCAGAAAGCCTCCATCTATTTTCAGGAGTGAGTTTTTTGAGAGGTAGAGAATGGCTTCCTCAAACTCGTGGAGGGTGACGGATTCGGCCTGTCCGAACTGTAGCTGTTGCTTGGTTTGGTTGTATTTCTCCATCAGCCCGTTGATGGAAAAGTCCACTGAGGTCCTTTGAGCGGTGGTGGCATTTGTGGCGGCTTTGGCTATGTGGGTGAGCTCGTTCACCACAAAGCGGCAGATGTCGGTCCGCTGCTCAAATCGCTCAATAAGATTGGCCTGCTCTGTCTGCCGTTGAATGACTACGTTGCCGGAAGTCGTATGCTCCTCTTTTCGTATATAGCCACTGAGCGAGAGGAAGTAGAAGAGCATTTTTATCTTTTTGACACTGCTGTAGGAAAGACCTTCCTTCTGGGCCAATTCGTTCAGTTCTTTATAGTTGAAATGGTTTACCTCTTGGTCCATCTGCCTCAGCAGCAACCGTTCCAATTTGAGTGTTTGTTCCAGTTCTTTTGCGGTGGTGCTTTTGGCTATCCAGGCCTGCATGTCGCGCGAGTCGGCCAGCAGGCCTTCTTGTCGCATGAGGGTGACATTTCTAATGACGGTTTCCTTGGTCATTCCCAGCATGTCGGCCAAATAGTCGATACGGCTTTCGGCTTCTCCGTCGTGGCTGCCTGCGGTGGCCCGGCTGCTGATGAGCGACCGTATGATGCGGGCGGCTTCTTCTCGGCTGTTGTTGTCGAAAAGGGGGGAGAGTCTGAGTCGCTGTCGGGCTTCGTCCATGCTGTTCACGTTGATGCTGGTGGCAAAAACATGCGGCACATTGTTCCCTCGATGGATGAATCCAGCCTCCTCCAATGCAGCCAGAGCTGCCTTGACCCTTGTATCAATGCCAATGGTCTCTTCGTTCCATCCCGCCTGTCGGGCTATTTCGAGTGGCGAACAGCTGACTTGTGTCTGCGTGGGGGTCAGGTCTTTGATGGCTTTCCATACTTGCTGGATTTCGCTGATGCTCAGTTTTGTTTGATTGAGCAGAATGAAGTGCTTGTCCAGGTCGTTGTCGCCAAACAGCACGTAGCATTCGGCTTCCATTTCAGGGTCACGGCCGGCTCGGCCTGCTTCTTGGACATAGTTTTCCAGCGACTCGCTGATGTCGTAGTGAACCACAAGCCCCACATCTTTTTTGTCCACGCCCATGCCAAAGGCTGAGGTGGCCACAATTACCTGTGCTTCGCCACTCATGAAGGCATTTTGGTTGCGCACTTTGTCTGCTGCCTCCATTTTGCCGTTAAAAGGTAGGGCCTGGATGCCGTCGGAACGAAGGTGCCCGCTGAGCTCCTGGGTCATGCGGGTGCGAGAGACATAGACAATGGAGGGGCAGTTGTGGCCTAAAATAAGATTGCGCAGTTGGTTGTACTTGTCATTGGGTGTGTCGGTATGGATGACGGAATAGCGGAGGTTTTTTCTTTCAGACGAGGCGGCAAAGACTTTCAGCATTATGCCCAGTTTCTGTTGGAAATATTCTACGATGTCGCTGATTACTTTTTGTTTGGCTGTTGCGGTGAAGCATGATACGGCAATGGGCATTTTCTGTGCCTTTGCTTCCTGCAGCTCCCTGATGAAGTCACCGATGTATAGGTAGTCGACCCTGAAGTCGTGGCCCCAGGCCGAAAAACAGTGCGCCTCGTCTATGACAAAGCGCACGATGTTTCTACTCATGAGCAACTTTTTGATTGTCGCCGAGCGCAACATCTCGGGAGCGATGTAAAGTAGGTCTGCGGTTCCAGTGGCCACCTGATTCACTGCCATGGCCCGTTCGATGGGGTCAAGGAGGCCGTTGATGGTGGCGGCTTGCTCTATGCCACGTTCTGCCAAGTTGTCCACTTGGTCCTTCATCAGCGACTGCAGGGGCGAGATTACAACCGTCAGCCCGTGGCTGTTGCGGCCAGCCATGAGGGCGGGCAGTTGGAAGGTCAGCGACTTGCCGCCGCCGGTGGGGAAGATGGTGAGCAGCGACTCGCCGCGGATGGCTGCTTCCACCGCCTGTTGCTGCATGGGCACCCCGTCAAAGGTGCGGAAGGTGTCGAAACCAAATATTTCTTTCAACCCCTGTGTGGCATCTAACCTCTGTCGGCAGTATTCGCACTCACCGCAAGGCGTGTTGCGCAGGAAGTTCATCACGTTGGCCACTTTGGGATAATTGCGCATCACCCATGCCGGCGTTATCGACACCAAGTCGTCTACCCCTATCACCGCCAGCGCATAGGCCAACTCAATGGGATATTGCCTCACCACGGCGGCCAGATTGGCTGAGCTGCACAGTCTGCCACGGAATTCCTGTTCAATCAGCTGTGGCAGGTTGGCTCCGGCAAAACTGGCTGCCACGTAATCGAAAAACCCCTTAAACTCTTCTTGCTTATGCAGCAGATGATAATAAATGGCTTGTCGGGCAGGAGAGAGGCTCTTCCAGGCGGCCACCTCGTCGCCAAAGAGGTCTTTTGCTTTCAAGGCATCGTTGGCCGGGTTGTTGAGTTCGTCGCTCTGCAACTTGTCGTCTTTCACCAGTCGGTGGTAGGGCTTTTGGGGGAAAAGCAGTGGCGAAAGGGGCAGTGTGTCTATGACTGTCCTCCCTTCTTGCAGATGCATGTGTTCTAGATACTTCAGGTCGTGCCTCAGAATGTTGTGGCCGCACAGCACCCGACAGCCCTTCACGAATTGTTCAAATTCGCTGCCCACGGCTGTGTGCAGCACCGCCCCGTCCTCACGCACTGCCCCATAGTCGGTCACTTTGTGACTTTGCAGGCTCACCTCAGTATCGACGAACACAATCATACTGCCATGTCTGCTTAGAAGGGATGGGGCTACTCTAGTGTGAAGGTGAAGGAACGGTATTTGGTGGAGCGGGAGGGGTTTTCGGTGACGTGTAGGCGGTCGTTGCCGAAATACATGAGGCGATAGCCGTCCTTGTTTTCGGTCTTGTAGGTGGCGAAAAGACGGTAGAAGTCGTCCAGAAAGTCTTGCGACCGGATGTCAATCTGCAGTTCATTGCAGGTTTCGGTGCGCGAGTCTAGTTTCAGAATAAGTCGGTAGTCGGCGGTGTTGATTATCATGTTGCCGTCTACGTCGTTCCCTGCAGGCATATAGGTGATGTCGAAGGTTTGGCTTTCGGCCCGCTCGTTGCCCACAAAGGCCCCTAGCGACTGGATGATGTGGTGGGCATCACGCCCCAGCTGTTCGGGAATGTAGTCGGCCTGTACCTGTGCCTTTGCTGCCAGGCCTATGAGCAACAAGAGGGTTAGCAAGAATGTTCTTTTCATGGTGTTGTTTTATTGAGAATTAAGGATTGAGAATTGAAACGGCGGCAGCATATACTTTTTAGTTTTTACCTTTTACTTTTCAAAGAAGATGCCGCAGACGAGGGTCAGGTATTCGGGTATCTTCCCTTGCTGGCTCCACTTGATGTCGATGCCTAATAGCTCTTTGGCAGTTTTGCTGATGTCAAAGCCGACAGCCTCAAGCGAGGGTCGCACCTTGTCGGGATGCCTGCACGGTTTGCCCTCCACCCTGGCACAGGGGGCACCACCGCAATAAGGGCAGGTGCCAACAAAACCAAAGCTGATGCCGTCTAGCTGTTGCTCGGTTGCCAGCAGCTCTCGGTTCATCTTCTCTATTTCGGGCTGCATCAGTTGATTGGCCGCTTCTATGGGCAGGGTGTTGTCATTGGGGATGATTTTCACCCCCAGGATGCGGACTTTTCGATACTTGTTGACCGAGGCCAGTGTTTCGTTGTCGAGGGGTGGACACCCATATCGACGACCATAGTTGCCGCACTGTTGGCAGAACTGGATGAAATAGTCTGTGCGGCGGTACTCGCTGATATAGGTTTCGGCATCCATCTCAGCCACGTACCGTTGTGTGGTATAGCTATGGCCTGACTCCACTTTCTGGGCTGCTGAGTGACTCGACGATACGGCCGATAGCCGCCTTCATGGGTTGGTGGTAGTCGTTCAGGAAGGTGCCTGCTGGACGGTTGGCAACAATGAGGCATACGGTCATGGCTTGGTGGCCAAGGGCATTGGCAAAGCCAAAGATAGCGGAGGTTTCCATTTCCAGATTGGTCACCTTTGACCCGTTCCAGCTGAACGCGGCCAGTTTTTCATTCAGGTCGGCGATGCTGGGAGCCAGCCTTATGTTTCTTCCCTGGGGACCGTAGAAGCCTGGTGCGGTGACGGTAATGCCTTGGTGCAGGCCTTGGGCTATCTTGGCCAAGAGCGTTTCGCTGCCTCGCACACAGTAGGGGGTCGCCAGCAGGGGCGAGAACTGCATGTGGCGGACGAAGGCTGCCTGCATTTCAAGTTCAAATCCCTCGTCGCCATGCTGGTAGTAGTTGAGCAGGCCGTCCAGTCCGATGGCATAGCGCGAGGCCACGAGGCTTCCGCAGTCTACGTCGGCCTGGAGGGAGCCACAGGTGCCAATGCGGACGAGGTTGAGCGAGCGATGTTCGGGGAGGGGGGTGCGGCTGACAAGGTCGATGTTGGCCGCGGCATCCAACTCGGTGGCCACAATGTCGATATTGTCGCACCCCATGCCGGTGCTCAAGGCGGTGAAGCGGACACCGTGATAGCGGCCAGTAAGTGCATGCAGCTCGCGGTTCTGCGATTCATATTCTACGCTCTCAAAGATCTCTTTGAACATGTTGACTCGGTCGGGGTCGCCAACCAACAGGACGTTGTCGGCCAGCGTTTCACCCGTGAGGTTGATATGGTAAAGGCTCCCATTGGGAGCCAGTACCAGTTCACTTGCTTTTAGTGCCATATTGTTTATTCTTTATTGTTGTCATCTGGACGAATTGGAGCGGCTATTATTGGTGCCGCGGCTTGAACTTGTAGTGCCACGGGTAGTGGTTCCTTCGCTATTGCTACTGCTGCGGGTGGTGTTGGTGCTGCTGCCACGTCCAGTATTGTTAGTGCTGCGGGTGGTGGTACCAGCGGCAGTTCTGCTATTACTGCGCGTAGTAGTGCCGGTGGTTGTACCAGTTCCGCGGGTGGTTGTGCCAGTGGAAGTGCCCGTGCCGCGGGTGGAATTACCTGTGGCAGTGCTATTGCCGCGTGTACTAGTGCCAGTGGCAGTGCCCGTGCCGCGGGTGGTGGTGCCGTTGGTAGAACCAGTGCCACGAGTGGAAGTGCCAGAGGTTGTACTAGTGCCACGAGTGGGAGTTCCCGTAGTAGCACTGCTCTCGCGGGTAGTGGTGCTAGTGCTAGAACTAGTTCCGCGAGTGGAAGTTCCGGTGGTGGTGCCGGTTTCGCGAGTGGAAGTTCCTGTGGTGGTTCTGGTTCCGCGAGTAGTAGTCCCAGAAGTGGTGCCAGTTCCGCGAGTAGTAGTTCCGGTGGTGGTGCCGGTTCCGCGAGTGGTAGTTCCGGATGTGGTGCCGGTTCCGCGAGTGGAAGTTCCTGTGCCGGTTCCAGTCCCGCGGGTGGAAGTTCCTGTGGTGGTGCCGGTTCCGCGAGAGGAAGTTCCTGTGGTGGTTCCGGTTCCACGGGTGGCATTACTTGAGGTATTGCTGCTGCGACCGGCGGTAGTGTTGGTGCTGGCACTGCGTCCAGTAGAGGTGGCACTGGGGGCTGCTGTGGTGCTGCGGGCACCGGTGGTGCGGTTGGTGGTGGTCACGGTGTTTTCTCCGCGGGTGCTGGTGATGCGGCTGCCCTCACGGCCAGAATGGTCATAGCGGATAGGGGTTTCGGAGCGTGCCGTGGTGATGTTGCCCACAAGAGGCATGTCGGTATAGGTGTAGCCACCGTGGCCGTCCAAGGTGTAGCCCGGACGTTCGCGACCAGGCATATAGGGCTTGGGCGGTATGGGGGCGGGGTGGTTGGGATGACGGAGGTAGTAGGGGTGGTAGTGGATGTGCGGGTGATGGCTGTAGTGCCAGCCGGGACGGTGGATGTCGTAGTGGTAGGTGTAGTAGTAGACGGCCGGACGTGGGGCACGGACGAAACGGTAGTAGGGAGGCATGGACCACATGAATGTGGGACGGGGATGGCTAGTCTTGAACCGCAGGTAGGAGGCGGCACTGTAGATGTTGCTGTTGGTGAGTAGGTAGATGCACTCCAGGTCGATGGGCATGTATATTTCGTCGCCGGTGTAGGCATCGTAGCCATAGAGCCACACCTCGAAGAAGGAGGTACTTATCTGCTCGGCCCAGACTTCGTTGACCAGACAGTAGGTGGGCAGCTCGTCGGCATAGCCGCAGTAGATCATCAACTCGTCCTGATTGTTCAGGTAGGCCACGGTGCGTGCGGCTTGGTTATAGGTGAAGTAAAGAATGTTGTCGGCTGTGGCGCTCAGGGTCGCCATCATCAGTGCCAGGGCTAAAACTATCTTTTTCATGGCTCTTAGATTTTGCTTGTTGTCATTTCTCTTTAGTATTTCCTTTGTTTGATTAATTTTGCAAAGGTACGCTTTTTTTTTCAATCATGCATATTTTCGTTATAGAAACAATTCTGAGTTCTAGATTCTGAGTCGCTATAATTCTGAGTTCTAAATTCTGAATTCTAAGTGGGGCGGCAGCCGTCTCAATTCTCAATTCTCAACTCTCAATTCTCAATTCTCAACTCTCAATTCTCAACTCTCAACTCTCAATTCTCAACTCTCAATTCTCAATTCTCA
>ODAI011713124.1_pt1 | contig 10442 bp, 8 predicted proteins | sample 1539321 | NCBI WGS metagenome assembly ODAI01 (sample SAMN02144231, study PRJEB22623) | gut metagenome | biome: sheep rumen | host: Ovis aries | place: New Zealand | reverse complement strand
TGACAGGAGTATTATGAATTACGAAAAAGAATTGAATGGATTTCTGGAATATGCAGGTCATTATGACCGCACAAACGGCATGATTGAACTTAAAGTTGTGCATACACTGCGCGTCGCGGAGGTGATGGACCGGATAACAGCAGGTCTCGACCTCCCCGATGAGACCCGCTATCTGGCAGCGCTTTGTGCTGTCTTTCACGACATCGGACGCTTCGAGCAGGTGACCAGGTACGGCACTTATAATGACAGAAGAAGCGTGAACCATGCGGTTTTGAGCTGTGAGGTCCTTCGGGAAAACGGCTTTCTCGAACACTTGCCGGGAAAACAGCAGGAGATGGTTCTCACTGCGATCGAGAACCATAATAAGCTGACGATAGATGAGGGTCTTGATGAGGATACGATGCTACTTGCGAAGCTTATACGTGATGCCGATAAAGTCGACATTTTCAGAGTATTTGCAGAGGAAGAGATGGTCGATACGATGGGGGAGACGATCGAGATGGTGGAGCAGGAGACTGTGACGGATGAGGTGTTCGAACATTTTATGGCTCACGAATGTGTCCCGAAAGACATCCGTCGTACCGGACTAGATATCTGGGTCGGGTTCCTTGCGTTTTTCTATGATATGAACTTTCCGCAGAGCATGAAGATCGCGTTGGAAGAGGGCTACTACAGAAGGCAATTCGATCATGCGGAATTTACCCTTCCGGAGACACGGGAAAGAGTGGAAGCGATATTGTGCGAGCTCGAGTCTTATCTGGACAGGTTCTAAAGCAGTGAGTCTGTAGGCGCTGAGGTCTTTGGTAAAAGTCCATTGAATGATGAAAAAAAAGAGACCCCGGTTTTTTAAAAGGGGTCTCTTTTTGTACGAAAACTTATTTTAATTTCAAACCATCCTTAAAAGCATCGCCTACTCGCTCGGATACCTTATAATAACCGTGTGTGTACGGATCGAACGCGATGGCATTCACCAGGGACATATCAGGCTTCCCGTCCACCATGATACTTTCGTCAGCTGTTACGTTAACAACCTTTCCGATAACACCGCAGCCGTATTCGTTATCCTGATATTCGATGAACTCACACTCCAGGCAGAGGGGGAATTCATTAATGACCGGGGCGTCAACAGTCTCTGCTTTGCTGGCGGTAAGACCGCTGCGGGCAAATTTATCGGCCACTTTATTTCCTGATTCTACGCCGAAATAGTCGGCTTCCACGACGTGAGCTGCATCAGCTATGCTTACTGTAAATGCCTTTCTGGCCTTAATGTTTTTCACGGTTTTATGGCTTTCAGTCAGATTAAGGGCGACGGTATTTCTTTCCTGCATAGTGCCCCAGGCCGCATTCATAACATTGACACTGCCGTCTTCGTTATATGTAGCGATCATAAGTACCGGCATCGGGAATATGCCTTCGGTGATTTTAAGTTTTGTTCTCATAACAGATGTCTCCTTTTGGTTGTAATTGACAGAAATGTATGTCATATGTAAAAGTGACGGATAAGACAAATCAATGTCTTAATCCGTCACTTTTGGCCTGGAGACAGTGGGACTCGAACCCATGACCTCCTGAATGCCATTCAGGCGCTCTCCCAACTGAGCTATGCCCCCACGTTTTCACAAGGGGTATTATAACACACGTAACGGGATTGGGAAAGTATTATTTCCTAAAGTTTTGTCGGGACTCAGATCGACAATTCATCAGCGCATCCGGTATATACTTGACATTCAGGTCGACAACATATATTAATGTTACACTGACCATTTTTCATCTGTGAGAAGTTTCGGTATGTGTTACAAATCGACAGGTTTTATGCGAAAATATCGGCTTTATCGCAAAAGTAAAAAGAAATAGCGACATTCTGACAATATTTTATTACTAAAAAGACTGCTCTGCAAACGCTATAAAAGATAAACTCTATGTATATCAGAGATATAAATTGCAGCTGATGAAGGAGCATAAGATGGCGAACGAGAATCTGTTTTTGTATAAACCCGTTGAACGAAAGTTTTCGGACCTGTATTTCTGCTATTGCGGTTATGAAGCATGCGCACCGCTTCACAGTTTCGGACCTGCGGTTCGTCCGAACTATCTCATTCATTTTATCATGGACGGCAAAGGAACCTTCACAATAGATAACACGACATATCAGTTGGGAGCGGGAGAAGGGTTCATCATTGAGCCCGGTAAGCAGACATTTTATCAGGCCGATGCCAAAGAGCCATGGACTTACTTTTGGATCGGATTCGACGGAACTCTGGCGAAAGACATGCTCTCCAAGATGGGGCTCGGTAAGACACATCTGATCTTCAGGTGTGATAACGGGGAGGAGATGCGCGACATCATATTTGACATGCTTAAGTACAATCGTGCAAATGATGCAGATGAATTTATGATCGAAGCACTGCTCTACAGGCTTTTTTCATCCATGATGAAAGGTGCGGCCGCCGGAATACCCGGAACAGTCAAAGGAAATGAGTATGTCAGAAAAGCAATCGAATTCATCCAGAACAATTATGCCAGACAGATTCATGTGAAGGATGTTGCGGATTATGTGAATATCAACAGAGGATATCTGTACTCACTCTTTAAGTCGGAGACGAACATGTCCCCTCAGGAGTACCTGAGCAATCTCAGACTCACGAGGGCTGCAGAGCAGCTGAATACAACGAATTACTCAATAGAAGTCATAGCGACATCTAACGGATACGGTGACCCTGTGGTCTTTACCAAGGCTTTCAAAAAGATGCATGGTATATCTCCTTCAAAATACAGACAGAGCACGGTCGAGAGGTCCCGGAAATCACTTGAAGAGTGATGCAAAGCGATAATAAGGACATTTTGACAGGTTTTCATAACAAATTCATCTAACGATTAGTCGCTATTAGCAAATAAAATTAGCATAGTTGCACAAATAACAACACAATAGGGAGGTAACTATGAAAAGAAAGCTTTTAGCGGCTACACTTACTGCCGCAATGGTGCTCTCGCTCGCAGCATGCGGCGGCGGCTCATCATCTTCTTCATCCGGTACAGCTGCATCAGGTTCCGGTGCATCAGGATCCGGAGAACTTCAGGTCAACATCTGGGATAATAATCAGCTCGCAGGCCTGCAGCAGATCGCAGACGAGTGGACGGAAGAATCCGGCGTCAAGGTCAAAATCAATGTCGTTGACTGGGATAACTACTGGACACTTCTCGAGGCAGGCGCTTCCGGCGGACAGATGCCCGACGTATTCTGGATGCATTCCAATACAGCACAGATGTATATGGAAAATGACCTTCTTCTGAATCTCGACGACTACATTGCAAAGGACGATGCAATCGACCTTGCAAACTATTACGAAGGCGTTGTCGACCTCTATAATCGCGATGACAACGGCTCACAGTACGCACTTCCGAAAGATCATGACACGATCGCACTTCTCTACAACAAAGCAATTTTCGACAAGTATGGCGTAGAATATCCGACAGATGACTGGACATGGGAAGATGTCCGTGATGCCGCTGCCAAGATTACTGAGGCAGGCAAGGCTGACGGTGTATACGGCTATGCGATCAATACATCCAATAACCAGGACGGCTGGTACAACATCATCTATGATTACGGCGGACAGGTTATTACAGACGATCACAAGGGAACAACAATCGGTTCCGACGAAGCAAAAGCCGGTATGGAAATGTTACGCCAGATTCTTGAAGTCTCTGCACCGCAGACAGTTGTTGCAGAGACAGGCACAGATTCTCTGTTCAATTCCGGTCTTGCTGCAATGATCACTCAGGGTTCCTGGATGATCAATACCTTCTACAAAGCCGAGCACCATGATGATTATGCATGGGCAATGCTTCCGTACGCTGATGTCAACGGCAACGGCCAGTGCGATAAGGGCGAGCGGTACTCCGCATACAACGGACTCGGATGGGCAGCAGCAGCCAATACAGCTAATCCGGATGCAGCTTACAGTCTGATTTCCTACTTCTGCTCCGAGAAGGCTCAGAAAGAGCAGGCAGCTCTCGGCGTCACAATGGGCGGTATGAAGGGCGTCTCCGAAGATTTCGCAAATGCATTTGAAGGCATGGATGTTTCCGCTTTCACACGCGCAGAGGAAGAGGGCGATCTGTTCTTCCGTCCGTACACAAGAAACACGACAGTATGGGAAGATGCGCTTCAGCAGAACGGCGGTTTCCTCGATGCATGGCTCAATCCGTCTGATCCTGCAGTAATGGCCAAAGCTTGCGACAATGCACAGAAGATCATTGAGGATGCAATCGCAGCCGAATAAAGAGACGTCTTACAGGCAGGTAAACAGAATCCTGTAAAGATTCTGTAAGCCAAATAGTTCGTATCTCTGCAGAGTCAGAGAATGAAAATATTGAAGCATCTAAGCCGGGCTCGCAGGAGTTCCCTGCAGCCCGGCTGTTATCATCTTTCGGAAAGGGGGATTTATGAAACAAAAGATGACAGTGGCCGAGAAAAGAGAGGCTAGATGGGCGTATCTGTTCGTCTTTCCAACAATGCTCGGTCTGATCGTTCTCAATTTCTACCCGTTTTTTAATACGATTTACCAGTCTTTCTGTAAGACCGGTGATTTCGGAAAAGGAAACAAACTCGTAGGATTGCTCAATTATAAGATGGTCCTCACAAGAGCGGAGACCTGGCAGTCCCTATGGAACACAATTAAGTATGCAATCATAGAAGTTCCTTTCGGCATTGTAATTGCCCTTCTTCTCGCAGTTCTTCTGAATAAGAAAATTGCCGGCCGTTCAATCTACCGTACAATCTTCTTCCTTCCGATGGTCTGCGCACCAGCGGCTGTCGCCATGGTATGGAAGTGGCTTTACAATACACAGTTCGGTCTTCTGAATAATATTTTCCACACCAGAATCGAATGGATCTCCAATCCGAAGATTGCATGGATCTCGATCGGTATTATCGGCGTTTGGTCCATCATCGGATATAATATGGTCCTTTTCATCGGCGGTCTGCAGGAAATTCCCGGCGACTACTATGAGGCAGCGTCAATCGACGGTGCGACCGGTGTCCGTGCTTTCTTTAACATCACACTTCCGCTGCTTTCACCGACAACTTTCTTTATTGTCCAGACCAGAATTATCGGCGCTCTGACGATTTTCGACCTTATGTTCATGGTCATGGATAAGACAAATGTTGCTCTGCCGAAAGTACAGTCCATTGTTTATCTGTTCTACCAGTATGCATTCACGAACGGTGATAAAGGTTACGGTGCGACGCTCGTCATGGTGCTCGTTGTATTCATTATGATCATTACGTTCATTCTGCAGAAGGCAGAGAAGCATATTGTATATCACAATTAAGGAAGGAGGACATATAAGTGGAAGGTTACGCAGCAAAACAGAGAAGAACAACAATTCTCATTCACGTGATTCTGATCGTCATGTCCTTCATCATGATCGTGCCGTTCGCATGGATGATCCTGACTGCTTTAAAGACAAATCAGGAATCTATATCCGTCTCCCCGTTCTATATTCTGCCGCATAACGGCTGGCACTGGGAGAACTTCGGAACAGTCTGGAAGAGCTACAATTTCCTGATTCTCTATAAGAACACATTGCTTATGATTTTCTGGCGCGTTGTGTGCGCGGTCCTCACGGCTACGATGGCAGGTTATGCATTCGGCCGTCTGAAATTCCCGGGAAAGAATTTCCTCTTCTCCCTGGTTCTGGTTCAGATGATGATTCCGGCTCAGATCTTCATTATTCCGCAGTACCTTATGGTTTCCAAGATGGGCATGCTGAATACACAGTTCGGTCTGGTGTTCCCGGGTCTTGTCACCGCATTCGGTACATATCTTCTGAAGACCGGATTTGAAGGCCTTCCGAAAGACCTTGAAGAGGCTGCAATGATTGACGGATGTAATATCGGGCAGCGTTTCCTGATGATCATGATGCCGCTTACCAAGAGTTCCATGGTATCTCTCGGTATCTTCACCGCAGTTTTCGCATTCAAGGATCTTATGTGGCCGATGATCGTCTGCACGAATGCAAGCACGACAACACTGTCAGCAGGTCTTGCCAAGATGCAGGGTCAGTACGGAAGCGATTATCCCGCAATGATGGCGGCTGCCACACTGGCAGTACTTCCTATGATCATCATTTATGTCATCTTCCAGAAGCAGTTCGTGGAAGGTATTGCGACATCGGGCGGAAAGCTTTAATCTTTGTATATCGGAATTTTGACAAAATGAGCAAGAGGCGGGGGGAAACTTCTGAATCTTGCTCATTTTTCTTATCTGGAGGGGACATTGAAGAGAGTAGATATAAGGAACACGATGAATGATATAAAGAGCAATACGCGCGGGATGTCACGGAAAGAGCGTCTCGGCTATATATTTGCATATTACTGGCTCCATATTTTCGGAGCAGTTTTTGCGGTCATCTTTATCATCTATTTTCTCACACATTTCCTCTTCGGTATAAAAGAGAACTGGATTTATGTGACGTTCACAAATGTTCTCACGTCAGACGAGGGCGTGAACGCGCTGAGAGATGATTTTATTGAATATACCGGATACGACCTGAAAGAAAAAAATGTAGTTTTTAATGTAAACAGCTACTTTGACGCCACTACGGTACAGGGGACGAACAACAGCTATTTTCAGGCATTCGTTGCGATGATCGAGGCCGGTGACCTCGATGCGGTCATAGGGACGAAGGATAATATCGCAGCGGTCGGGGCGAGCGGGAGACTGAAAGATCTGTCGTCGGAGGAGATGAGAGAGCTGTTTGCCTCCTATTCCGACCGTTTCGTATACTGCACGCCGATTGATGAGGAATATTCCGAGGACGAGGTTCCCGTAGGTATTGATATTTCGGACAGCACTATCGTTGGAAAGTACGGGATCTATACAGGGGATTGCGTGCTGGGTTTGGGGGCATACACAAAAAATGCTGAGGAAGTTCTGAGGTTCCTGACGTATATCTCAGAGTAGGATGACCCTCGTTTCTAATGGAGGAAGATCTCAAACCGGTATTATCGGAGAGTAGGGCGTGCCCCAAGTATCACTCTTCCCACTCGAGCAAGCTCGGTATCAGAATGATTCTTTTGGCACAGTAATCATCAGATTGTTACTGTATACGCAGTACGAACAGTTCACTGTGAGAGGAATAATATGAAGAAGCGGATAACAGCATTTCTGAGTAACGACAGCGCATTCGGACAGCTGATGGCTAAGATCTGGATCATCATCGGTTCCAACCTGATGTTCATGATTTTCAGCCTGCCTGTCATCACCATAGGCCCCGGACTTGTAGCTTTGTACCATGTACATCTCAAGTCCATGAGAGGTCATCCGGATCTGAACCCTGTCACGGAGTTCTGGCATGGTTTCAGGAATAACTTCAGGCAGGCAATCATTGTCTGGATCGTATTCCTGCTCGTGCTTCTGGTCGCTCTGGCAGACATTCGTTTTCTGACCGGACAGGAAGGGATTATGGAGTACATGCGCTATATGGTATATTTTATATCAGGTCTTGTACTTGTAATCGTCGGTATGCTGCTTCCGGTCATGGCCGCTTTTGCGGATGACCTGCGCGGGCTTTGCCGCAATGCATTTTACTTTGCCGCAAAGAACCCTGCAAGGGCGATCCTTATAGCGGCGCTTTATGTATTTCCTCTTTTTCTCTCATATATGGATGTGCAGAGGCTTCCACTTTATGGCTTCCTGTGGGTCGTCTGCGGATTTTCTCTGATAGTGAGGATCATTTCATTCCTGCTGCTTAAAGACTTCAGCCGATTTCTTCCTCCGGTGGATGAGGATATATCAGAGTATTGAGTGTTCATACAAGTTTGAAAGTAAACTTTCAAACTTTGATTGGCGGGGCAGATGACCATGCAGGCATGGTCGCCTGACCCTGGAGGAGCAAATTACCGAGAGAGAAGAGTTTCGAAACTGCCTTGTATTGAATAACTTGGAAAGGAGACAGAATGATGTCTGTGATATTTCATGAGAAGAGCAAAGTATTTCATCTGACAAATTCCTACGTCAGTTACATTATTCGCATTATGGAGAACGGCCAGCTCGAGAACCTGTATTACGGAAAAGCCGTCCATGACAGCGAGGACTTTGACCGATTTCACGAAGAGGGCTGGCGCTCCCAGTCCGCTATCTGTATGCCGGATCCGTCCGCTCTGTCCATGCATTACGCAAGGCAGGAATATCCGGTATATGGGACCGGCGATTTCAGATCCCCTGTCTGCACGATCAGGCAGAAGAACGGCAGCCGGATCGTCGATTTCAAATACGTCTCTCATGAGATAAGCGACGGTAAACCTATGCTTGAAGGTCTGCCGGCCACTTATGTCGAATCTGACGGGGAGGCACAGACACTTACGGTCAGGCTGCATGACAGTCTGATGAATACCGATCTGTATCTGTACTATACCCTCTACAGAGATTATCCGGTCATTACACGGCATGCACGATTTGTTCACGCAGGCGATGACAGCATCGTCCTTGAGCGTGCTATGAGTGCGGGCGTTGAATTCCTTGATATGGAATATGACTTCCTGCAGCTCTCCGGTGCGTGGGGACGTGAACGCTATCCGAAAAGAAGAAGACTCGAGATGGGTCTTCAGGGTATTCAGGGTCTTGCGGGTACGACCGCCGGAGCGGAACAGAATCCGTTTGTAGCTCTTCTTCGTCCTGACGCTACGGAAGATTTCGGTGAAGTATACGGATTCAGTCTGGTATACAGCGGGAATTTTCTGGCAAATGTAGAGGTATCGACATTTGACATGACCCGTCTGTCGATCGGTATTAACCCGGAGAACTTTGCCTGGAAGCTTGAGAAGGGCCAGAGTTTTACCACACCGGAAGTCGTTATGGTCTATTCGGACAGCGGACTCGGCGGTATGAGCAGGACCTATCACAGGCTTTACCGCAGCCGTCTGATCAGAGGAATGTGGAGAGACAAAGCGCGTCCGATTCTTCTGAACAACTGGGAAGGAACATATTTCGATTTCAACGAGGAAATCATTCTGAAGATGGCGAGGGAAGCGAAGGAAGTCGGAGTGGAGCTCTTCGTCCTCGACGACGGGTGGTTCGGGAAAAGGAACGACGACAGGAGAGGACTCGGCGACTGGTTCTGCAATCTTGAAAAAATTCCTTCCGGTATCGACGGGCTCTCACGCAAAGTCGAGGAAATCGGTCTGAAGTTCGGTCTCTGGGTCGAACTTGAGATGATCAATGAGGACAGTGATCTCTACAGAGCGCATCCGGATTGGCTCATACAGGCTCCGGGGCGTTATCGCTGTCAGACGAGGCATCAGTACGTGCTCGATTACTCGAGGCAGGAAGTTGTCGATCATATCTACGGAATGATGTCTGAGCTTCTCAAAAAATCAAAGATTTCGTATATCAAATGGGATATGAACCGCTACATGACGGAGCCGTTCAGCGCCGCACTCCCGGCAGACAGGCAGGGAGAAATGATGCACCGCTATATTCTCGGCGTTTACAGTCTCTACGAGAGGCTCACCTCGGAGTTCCCTGAAATCCTGTTCGAATCGTGCGCGAGCGGCGGAGCCAGATTCGATCCGGGTATGCTCTACTATGCGCCGCAGACATGGTGCAGCGATGACTCTGACGCCAACGAGCGCCTGAAGATTCAGTACGGCACTTCTATAGTTTATCCGATATCCTGCATCGGAGCACATGTATCCGCAGTGCCTAACCACCAGGTGATGCGGAAGACGCCGCTGCATACACGCGCCTCAGTGGCTTACTTCGGCACATTCGGTTATGAGCTGGTGCTCGGGAAGCTCAGCGACTTCGAGCTGTCCGAGGTCAGACGGCAGATCGATTTCATGAAGAGACATCGCGAACTTATCCAGATCGACGGAGATTTTTATCGCATCTCAAGTCCGTTCGAACACAACGAGACCGGCTGGATGACCGTCTCTCAGGACAGAAAAAATGCGCTTGCGCTTTATGCACAGACACTCAACAAGGTCAATGCATCCTGGGTTCGCTTTAAGCTGAAGGGCCTTGATCCTGACACGAAATACAGAGTCAGGTACGAGATCGTGGAGGAGCCGAGAGATTTCTTTATTTACGGGATGGAACCGACCGAGGGCAAAGTCGAAACGCGGGAATTCCTTGCCTACGGCGATGAGCTGATGAATATCGGCATCGTTGTCGACCGGATCGACTTCTTTAAGCTCGGCGGAGACTTTGCTGCATTCCTCTATGAAATAGATGCGATATGATTTCGCAGCACTGCCTGGGCGGCTTAAGCCCATGGCGGATGCACGAATTGGAAATATAGAAATTTTGAATAAAGGGGATGGTTCACGGGAAGCGTTTTCTGCTTCAAAGAACCATCCCCTTTAGCCGAAAAAAGATTTGAAAATATGCCCTCTCCATTATATCATAGACAGTAGGAAAACTATTTTAGGAGAATGT
>ODAI011236469.1_pt1 | contig 10443 bp, 8 predicted proteins | sample 1539321 | NCBI WGS metagenome assembly ODAI01 (sample SAMN02144231, study PRJEB22623) | gut metagenome | biome: sheep rumen | host: Ovis aries | place: New Zealand | reverse complement strand
CTGCTGGAAGACGACGAAGACGTGACCAACGTCTACACCACCATGGCTCCCGAGACGGAGTAATTTCCCTGACAGAACCTGACAGCCGGGCCGCCTGACCCGGCTGTTTTCATACACTGGAACAAGCGTTATGAAATCGCTCAAAGAACTTTACAAAATCGGGAAAGGTCCCTCTTCGTCCCATACGATGGGGCCGTACAATGCCGCCGGACTGTTCGGCAAACGGCATCCGGATGCAGCCCGCTTCGAGGTTACCCTTTACGGTTCCCTCGCCGCCACGGGAAAGGGCCACATGACGGATGTGGCCATCACCGAGGCGCTCTCCCCCATCGCCCCCGTGGAAATTCTCTGGAGGCCGGACTTTTTTCCGAAGTACCACTCCAACGGGATGCTGTTCAAGGCTTTCGGCCCCGACGGGGACACGCTGGAGGAATGGACGGTTTACAGCATCGGAGGCGGCGCCCTGTCGGAAGGCGAAGGGCGTGAACTGAGCCGCTCCGGAGAAGTTTACAAGATGAACACCCTCACGGAGATTGCCGAGTGGTGCGACGACAACGGCCGCAGCTATTGGGAGTATGTAGACCAGTGCGAAGGACCGGACATCTGGGATTACCTGCAGACGGTATGGGAAGCCATGAAGGCATCTGTCGTCCGCGGTCTGGAAACCGAAGGCCGGCTTCCCGGCCCGCTGAACCTGGCCCGCAAGGCGGCAACTTATCATGTCAAGGCGCTGGGCTACCAGCCCAACCTGCGCTCCCGCGGCCTGGTCTTCTCCTATGCCCTGGCCGTGAGCGAGGAAAACGCTTCCGGCGGCACCATTGTCACGGCACCCACCTGCGGTTCCTGCGGTGTCATGCCGGGCGTACTGTATCACCTGGCCACCGGCCATGCCTTCTCCGACATCAAGATCCTGCACGCCCTGGCCACGGCCGGCATCGTGGGCAACGTCGTGAAGCAGAACGCCTCCATCTCCGGGGCCGAAGTCGGCTGCCAGGGAGAAGTAGGCGTAGCCTGCGCCATGGCATCGGCCGCGGCCTGCCAGCTCTTCGGCGGAAGCCCTTACCAGATTGAATATGCGGCCGAAATCGGCCTGGAGCACCACCTGGGCATGACCTGCGACCCTATCTGCGGCCTGGTCCAGATTCCCTGCATCGAGCGGAACGCCTTCGCGGCCACCCGCGCCCTGGACTCGGACATTTACGCCTCCTTCTCCGACGGCAAACACCGGATCTCCTTCGACCATGTGGTGGAAGTGATGAAACAAACCGGCAAAGATCTCCCTTCGCTGTACAAGGAAACCTCTGCCGGCGGTCTTGCGCTTAACTATCACCGGAAGATGATGCAGAAATAGGGCTTATTCGCTCACCAGGACATATCCTCCTCCCGGGGCCAGGTGCACCTTGAGTTTTCTCCCTTCCAGGGAAACTTCCACCTTCTTGTAGTCGCGGGCGGCGCGGTGTGCGTTCACACCGTCCTGGAAGGCGACAGCCTTGCGGGCTTTTTCCGGCAGGAAACCCAGGTCTATCTCCAGATCCCGGGCATTCCAGCCATTGAGGGCGCCAACATACCACTTGTCACCGCTGCGGCGGGCCATGACCACGTACTCCCCTATCTTGCCGTCCAGGGCAATGGTTTCATCCCAGACCGTAGGCACGGAAGCGATGAAATCCGTGCACTCGGCCTCCTGCAGGTAGTTGGACGGAGAATCGCAGAGCATGGTGAGCGGGGCGTCGAAAACCAGGTACTCCGCCAGCTGATGGCAGCGGGTTCCCTGTGACATGGGCTCATTGTTCCCAGGCCGATAATTGCCGCGGGTTGCGTTGCGCATGGCACCCTGGGTGTAATCGGCCGGACCGGCCACCAGGCGGACGAAAGGAATGGTCACGTCGTAGGTCACCTGGTCTACCATCTGCGGGGCCCACTTCATGTTCTCCAGGCCATAGACGCCCTCATAGTTGATGACATTGGGATAGGTGCGGTTGAGTCCCGTGGGCTTGTAGGCGCCGTGGAAATCGCACATCATGCCGTATTTGGCAGCGGTTTCGGCCGCCCTGCGGTAGAACTGGACCATGAGCTGGTCGTCGTAGTCCATGAAGTCTATCTTCCAGCCCTTGATCCCCATCTTGGAGTATTTCTCGCAAACAGCCTCCATATCCTGGTTGAAAGGCCAGCAGCCGGCCCAGAGAATCAGGCCTACTCCCTTATCCTTGGCATAGTCGCACAGCTGCTGCAGGTCGATTTCCGGCACAATGTCCATGAGGCTCTTCCCTTTCACAGACCAACCCTCGTCCAGGATAACGTATTCGATGCCTTTGGATGCGGCGAAGTCGATGTAATACTTATAGGTTTCGTTGTTGACACCGGTCTCGAAATCCACACCGTACAGGTTCCAGTCGTTCCACCAGTCCCAGGCCACCTTGCCCGGCTTCACCCAGGACCAGTCTTTGGTCGCATCCGCGGGCTTGGCCAGGCGGTACACGAAGTCGCTCTGGGCCAACTGGCAGTCTTTGCTGGCAACCACGATGCCCCGCCAGGGCAGCTCGCGGGTGTCACGGGCAATGACGTCGGCGCGCTTGCGTACAATGCGCTGGAGCTTGTTGTAGCCGTCACGGGCCACTTCAGTGGGCACCTCGGCAAAAATACCATACAGGCTGGCGGAGCCACCGTCGTTCCCCAGAAACATGCCCGGATAGTCCAGCAGGTCGCTCTCTACCATGCACAGACGGATGCCTTTGTCCGCCTCGATGGTGATGGGCAGGAACACCAAATGGGAACGGTCCCATTCGCTCAGTTTGTGGTGCTTGTACTGCGCTTCGAACGAGGTATAGAACTGGGAGCCGTCGTTGTCTCCGTTGCCGGTATAAGGCACATAGGCGGGCCAGTCGCCGGCAAACTCGAAGCGGGCCTGCTCTGCGCGAACGGTCACCGCCTTGGAGGGCTCGAACCGGTAGGCAAAGCCATCGTCATAGGCCCGGAACACCATATCCCAGCCTTTGGCCTTGAGCCGGAGTTCGTTGTAGTGGTCCCGCACCTGGCTGCGCTTGAATAGCGGAGCGGCAAAACTCTTGTCCACAGTGGTCTTCACAGCCTTGGAAAACTTGCTCCCCGCACCCCAAACGGTACCATCTTCCAGGGTAAGGGAAATCTCTGAGGGGTTGACCAGCTGCACGCCGTCATAGGAAAGGGCGTAGCTAAGGGTTTTCCCCGCCTGGACGTTCACCTGCAGTTTCCCGTCGGGAGAAAGAAGCGTGTAATCCTTTGCCGCGGCGCTGAAAGCAGCCAGCAGCGCTAACAGTACAATACTCTTTTTCATAAACAGAACATTTCTACAAATTTGCGAATAGTTCCGTAAAAAATCAATTTCTTCGTTGGATTATTTTAGCTGATTTTTTATATTTGTTCCACTAATCCTAAATTCTTTGAAAATGAAAAAGTACATTGCAGAATGTCTGGGCACCTTCGTGCTCACTTTCCTGGGCTGCGGAACAGCCATGTTCCTGGGCTGCGGCACCCCTGCCGGCCTTGTCGGCACGGCCATCGCCTTTGGTCTTGCCGTGGTAGCCATGGCATACACCATCGGCGGTATCAGCGGATGCCACATCAATCCCGCCATCACCCTGGGCGTAGCCCTTTCCGGCCGCATGAGCTGGAAGGATGCCTGCGGCTATTGGTGCGGCCAGATCATCGGCGGTATCCTTGCCGGTGCCGTGCTCCTGCTGGTTGCCAATGTCGTCACTCCTGAGCTGGGTGCCTTCGCCGGTGCCAATCCTGCCGGTCTCGGTGCCAACGGTGTCGCCCATGCCGGCGGCGCAGGCGGCGCATTCCTGGTAGAGGTCATCGCCACCTTCCTCTTCGTGCTGGTTGTCCTGGGCACTACAGACGCCAAAGTGGGTGCCGGCAACTTCGCCGGTCTGGCCATCGGCCTGTCCCTGATCCTGATCCACCTGGTGTGCATCAACCTCACCGGCACCTCCGTGAATCCGGCCCGTTCCATCGGCCCGGCCCTGTTCGCCGGCGGCGACGCCCTCAAGGATCTCTGGGTATTCATTTGCGCTCCCCTGGTGGGCGGTGCCCTGAGCGCCTTCTGCTGGAAAGCTATTGCCCCCAAGGAGAAATAGGCAAACACTTGACTCTACGTCAGTTAAATAAATACCCTGCTGTCATCTGGCAGCAGGGTATTTATTTAATATACTAATAATCAGGGAACTACAGATTTCCAACAGCAATCATGTTGTGCACGGTTGCCAGGAAGTTCTTCACCCGGTGCTTGTATTCGGCCGGATCCTTGGCATAGGAGTTGGCATGGACGGCGCCCTTGCAGACATAATACTCCTTGTAGCCCTTCTTCTTGGCATTGTAGTTCTCCCACAGGTGCTCGAAGGGGACGAAATCGTCGGCGTCGCCGTGGATGAAGAGCATAGGCTTTTCACACTTGGCGAGCGCAGTACGGCAGTCGGCCTCTTTGAAGGACCAGCCGAATTCGCGGTTGGTGACGATGCTGGCGCTGGTCAGGATCACCTTCGGAAGAAGCGGACTCATGTCCTTGAGGTTTTTGGCGAACTGTCCGCGTACGGAGCTGTATCCGCAGTCTTCCACAAAGCATTTCACGTAGTCCGGGAGCTGCTCGCCGCTGGTCATCATCACCGTGGCGGCACCCATGGACACGCCGTGCAGCACCATGAAATCGTCTTCGAACAGGTCGTGGGCCTTGACGATCCACTTCATCACGTCCAGGCGGTCTTTCCAGCCCATCTGGATCTCGTCACCCTCGGAGTAGCCGTGGTACTGGAGGTCCGGGAAAAGGACGTTGTAGTTGAATTCGTCCCGGTACATGCGCACCAGGTACAGGAAAACGAGGTGGTTGTCCGTGTAGCCGTGAACGACGATCGCCGTTCCCTTGGCGTTCTCGGGATCTTTGGCCGGGACAGAGCAGGCGTGCAGTTTATAACCGTCGTCGCTGGTAATCCAATGGTCTTTCAGGATGCCCTGGGCTTTGAGGTCGTCGTACCATTTGGTACTGCCGGGCATCAGGGAATCGGCCTTGTGGCGCGTACGCTCGATATCGGCCACGCCGTGGACCTCGGGCGTCAGGGCATAATGGGCCATGAACTTGCCCGCCAGGCAGCTGTTCAGGGAAAAGGCCATCACCAGGATGGCTGCAGCATGGAAAAGCTTTTTCATAGGGTTTAGAACTGATAGTTAATGCCGATACCCAGCCACATGCCGGCATCCAGCGGTTTGTAGAGACACTTGGCCAACTCTACGGAAACAATGAAGTTCTGGTTCATGGCAATTTTGAGGCCGGCACCAGCGCTGGAAATAAAATCACCCACCTTGGAGGCATCGTAGATATTGCCGAAAGGCATCGATGTGGCGACATTCATCTTGGCGGCATCTGCCAGTTCTGCCGTGCGGTAGGCCTTGGTGATGATACCGGCATCGAAGAAGGGGTTCATGGCAATGTAGAAGAACTGGTTGAAAAGCTTGAAATTCACCAGTTTAATGCGGAGTTCCACATTGGCCCAGGCCATGCCTTCGGTGAGAATACGGTTCTCGCGCAGGCCACGGATGGTGTTGGAGGAGCCGAAGCCCTCGGAGATCATGTTGCGCTGGACCAGCAGCGGGTTGTTCTGGATCATGTACAGCGGGGTTTCACCGGCAATGGTCTGCTGCCAGGCCAGGCGGTAGGCGAACACGGGATCCCCGGCCGGAATGTGGATGGGAATGTCGATGTAGTGACGGAAATAGGCGCAAGCCTTGAGGTAACGCTGGTTGAGCACGTTCCCGTTCAGGTAGGCTTCGGCCCAGATACCGTGGTTGGGGGCGGCCTCAATGTCGCGGGTGTCATACACCACGCCGGCATTGATTTCCAGCGCCGTACCACCATTCACTTCTTCCGGCTTGATGAGACCCAGCCTCTGGTAGTCTTTAAAGAGGGTGTACTCTTTGTCATAGTACTTTTTATCGTTGGAACCTTCTGCCTTGTAACCGGTATCTTTCATGTCGCCCAGCTTCCAGTTCCAGAAGTTCAGACCGGCAGCCCAGTTTAGGTTATCCGTGATGCGGCCCTGGAAATTAGCCAGAATGCGCAGCATGTTACGGCTCATGCCAAAGTAATTGATTCCGGTTTTCTGGTTGGACCAATACTCCGTGTAGGGCTGCTCCAGATTGGGCAGGGAAGCACCGCCGTTGTAGCCCCAGAAGCTGTACAGCGGGTCGTTCATGTAAGTGACAGAGGCGTTTACACGCATGTTGGGAATCAGGTACTTGGAGTCATAGGCCAGGTACAGGCGCATGCGGTGGCTGTGGGTGAAGTAGGAAGCCTCCCAGCTGATCTTGTGCAGCGGATCCGGATAGGTTGCACCGTCTCCATAGTAATAAACATCACCGAAGGCGCCGGCCTGGAAGCCGTTATCTACCGAATAGGTGGCGGTGGGGAGCAAGCCGAAGCTCCATCCCCGCTTGATTTCTTTCTCTCCATCCTGCGCAAAGGCGCTGACGGCGAAGGCTGCAAGGACAGCCGAGATTAAAAGTTTTTTCATGTTTTATTGATATTGGTTTTATTCCGTACTGCAAATATAGAACAAAAATTACAGATTGTAATAATCTATTGCAAAATCGAAGAGCTCAGGAACTTCTGAAAGCGGCGGATGGTTGCGGTCCTTTTCCGACAGGATAATGTCCTGCACGGGTACCTTCCAGTCTATTCCCAGGGCGGGATCGTCCCAGGCGATGGCGCCCTCTGCGTCGGGTGCATAGGGGTTGTCGCACTTGTACTGGAACACGGCCTCTTCGCTGAGCACGGCAAACCCGTGGGCGAAGCCCCGCGGAATGAACAATTGCCTGTGGTTCTCCCCGCTGAGCTCGCAGCTGTAATGCTTGCCGAAGCCGGGGGAGCCCCTGCGGATATCCACAGCGACGTCCAGGACCCTGCCGCTGACCACACGGACCAGTTTACTTTGGGCGAACGCGCCCTTCTGGAAATGCAGCCCGCGCAGCACACCGTACCGGCTTTTGCTTTCGTTGTCCTGTACAAAGCGGACAGGATACACCAGCTTGTCAAAATCCCGCTGCGACCAGCTTTCCAGGAAATAGCCTCTTGCGTCGCCAAATATCTGCGGCTCCAGTACGACCAGCCCCGGAAGCGGTGTCTTTATCACGTTGATCATATCTCTTCCTGCTTGACGGATAAGTCTTGCAAAGATAAGAAAAAAAACGTACTTTTGGGGTAAACAGAAAGCATCATGTCACAAGCTAACAGACTGTCCCTTTTCGCCGGAATTCTGATCGGCCTGGGCGCCTACGGTTTCCTTGCACTCGGCGGCATTCCCGGCGCCGTCATTTTCGCCTTCGGCCTGGTGGGCGTGGTCCTGTCCGGAACGCTCCTGTACACCGGAAAGGCCGGCGTCATGGACGATATCGGCGCCTTGGCCATGATCTGGCTGTTCAACGTGCTGGGCTGCATCCTGATCGGGCTTATGGTGTGGGCCATCGGCGGAGAGCCTGCCCAGCGGGCCTCGGAAGTGGTCGCGGGCAGGCTGGCGCAGGGTCCTTGGAAGAGTTTTCTCCGCGCCCTGGGCTGCGGTCTCATCATCGACATCAGCGTCTGGCTGTACAGGAACACCCGTTCGCTGGTTCCGGTCCTGTTCGGCGTTCCCCTTTTCATCCTTTGCGGTTTCTATCACTCTATCGCGGATGTCGTCTATCTGGTCGGGGCCTTCCGCTGGAGTCCGGACATCCTCTGGTATTACCCGATAATCGTCCTGGGCAACTACGCGGGATGCAATGTCCGCCGGGTAGTGCTGGGCCGCTCAGACCCTTTCCGGAATATTAAAAACTAACCAAATCCTTTCATTTTTACGCCCTCTTTCACCCGACGGCCGGTTTGTTTCCCCAAAACGGTTGCTTTTTTTGTCGCGAAAAGGTAACTTCGTGCAGAAACTGATATCCAATCTATAATCCATCACATGATGAAGAAACTGTTATTTACCGGAATCTGCGCCCTTATCCTGGGTGCGGTTCCTGCCGGTGCCCAGTGGGGCCCCCGCACCATTCCCGAGCCCACAGACGGACTCAAGGATGCCTACAAAGACTACTTCAAGATCGGCGTGGCGGTGAACAACCGCAACGTGTCGGACCCCGACCAGATCAAAGTGGTTCTGAGAGAGTTCAACAGCATCACGGCGGAAAACGCCATGAAACCCCAGCCTACAGAACCCCAGAAGGGCGTTTTCAACTGGGAGGATGCAGACCGTATCGCCAACTTCTGCCGTGAAAACGGTATCAAGATGCGCGGCCACACCCTGATGTGGCACAGCCAGATCGGAAGCTGGATGTACCAGGACGAGAAAGGCAATCTCCTTTCCAAGGAAGAGTTTTACGCCAACATGAAGCACCACATCCAGGCCATCGTGAACCGCTACAAGGACGTGGTCTATTGCTGGGATGTCGTGAATGAGGCCGTAGCCGACAGCCCCGTGTGGCCCGGACGCCCGGAACTGCGCGACTCGCCCATGTACAAGATCGCCGGTGAGGAATTCATCTACAAGGCCTTTGAGTATGCCCACGAGGCAGACCCGAATGCCCTCCTGTTCTACAACGACTACAACGATGCAGACCCCGCCAAGAGCCAGCGCATCTACAATCTCGTAAAGCGCATGAAAGACGCCGGTGTCCCGATTGACGGAATCGGCATGCAGGCCCACTACAACGTTTACGGTCCCTCCATGAAAGACGTGGACAATGCCATCAAGCTGTACTCCACCGTGGTCAAGCACATCCACCTCACCGAGCTGGATATCCGCGTGAATGAGGACATGGGCGGCGGCCTTCGCTTCAACCAGGGTCAGGCCCAGGTGGCCGACTGGGAAAAGACCCTGCAGCAGGACCAGTACGTGAACCTGTTCAAGGTGCTCCGCAAGCACAAGGACGTGATCGACTGCGTCACCTTCTGGAATGTCTCCGACAAGGATTCCTGGCTGGGTACCAACAACTACCCGCTCCTGTTCGACGAGAATTACAAGCCCAAGCAGGCCTACCTGGCCGTGAAGGGATTCGATCCCAAGATGGACAACTTCGTGATCAAGGAAGACTTCAAACCTTCCGAGATGAACCAGCCCGGACAGGAATACCCGATGGTGAACTCCCAGGGCTACGCCCGCTTCAAGGTGAACGCCCCCAAGGCTACTTCCGTGATCGTGAGCCTGGGCTTGGGCGGCTCCGGCGGCACCGTGCTCCGCAAGGCCGAGGACGGCTCCTGGATGGGAACCACTGCCGGTCCCATGGATGAAGGCTTCCACTACTATCACCTGACCATCGACGGCGGCGTGTTCAACGACCCCGGCACCAACAACTACTACGGCTCCACCCGCTGGGAGAGCGGTATTGAGATTCCCGCCCACGACCAGGACTTCTACGCCATGAAGAACGTCCCTCACGGCAAGGTGCAGCAGGTCCTGTTCTGGAGCCCTTCCACCTCCCAGTTCCGTCAGGCCTATGTCTATACGCCTCCGCAGTACGACCAGAACAAGAAGAAGTATCCCGTCCTTTACCTGCAGCATGGCTGGGGTGAGAACGAATATGCCTGGTGGAACCAGGGCAAGGCCAACCTGATCATGGACAACCTCATCGCCTCCGGCAAGATTGAACCCTTCATCATCGTGATGACCTACGGCATGACCAACGAAGGCTTCCGTCCCGGTCAGATGCCGGCTGCTCGTCCCGCGCGTCCCGCCAATGCGCCTGCAGAGGGTGCCGCTCCTGCAGCACGTCCCGCTCGTCCCGCCGGTGGCATGGGCATGATGCTCAACAATGGCTTCCAGGAAGTCCTTTGCGATGAACTGGTCCCCTACATCGACGCCAACTTCCGCACCATCGCCAAGAAAGACAGCCGCGCCATGGCCGGCCTTTCCATGGGTGGCATGGAAACCCACAGTATCACCCTGGCCCGTCCGGAGATGTTCGGCTGGTACGGCCTTCTGAGCGGCGGTGTCTATACTCCGGAAGAAGTTCAGGGTACCGGTGTCAAGGGTATCTTCGTCGGCTGCGGCGGTAAGGAAGGCCCGGACCAGATCCGCGCTGCCGCCAAGGCTCTGCAGGATGCCGGCTTCAACGCCAAGGGCTATGTCTCCGAGGGCACCGCGCACGAGTTCCTTACCTGGCGCCGCTGCCTGTATGAGATGGCTCCGATGCTGTTCAAGAAGTAGCGCAAACTACCGGATTGTAAAATGGAGGCTGACTCTCGAGCCAGCCTCCAATTTTTTATCCAACCGGATGGATTAGCGTCTGGGAGCGGCGGGAGCCGCACCGGGCCAGGCGGCGGCACGCTGGCTGGGCAGCGGGTCACCCATGGCCGAAGCTTCCTTGTCGGCCTCGTCCAGCTTGAAGATCATGAACTTGGGATTCGCCTTGGTGTAAGGGGTCCACTCGCCGCCGTCCGGGCCG
>ODAI010421952.1_pt1 | contig 10444 bp, 4 predicted proteins | sample 1539321 | NCBI WGS metagenome assembly ODAI01 (sample SAMN02144231, study PRJEB22623) | gut metagenome | biome: sheep rumen | host: Ovis aries | place: New Zealand | reverse complement strand
CCGAAAGTTCGTATGCGCAAAAAAAGCAGTTACGAGCGTTCGATGGACGACATTAAGCATGGCCGCATAGAGAAGTTCGCTTCTGCGGATGAGATGTGCAAATCATTAGGCATTTAGTATCATGTATAGCGTCCAATTGACTAAAGCGTTCCGTAAAGACGTGGAGCGCTGTAAAAAACGCGGCTATGACATGCAATTGCTAAGCAAGGCTATTCACCTGTTAGAAGAGAATGGATGCTTGCCTGCTGTATATAAGCCGCATAAGTTATCCGGAGACTATGAAGGATCATGGGAAGCGCATATTAAGGGTAATTGGTTGCTGTTATGGCAACAAAATGACACGGAGTTAATACTTCTTTTTACGGGTACAGGAACACACTCCGATCTGTTCTAATTTTCCTGCAATTATATATTTTTTAGTCTGACATGAAACGAAAGTTTTGTGTCAGATTTTTTATATAGTCTTTTTCAATATGACCCGGAATTAAAACACAATAGAATAGCATAAAAACACGATATAGAACAGGACCATCACGGGACCAAGTCCCAATGAAAACCTAAAAATAGTACAATCAGAACAATATAAGTCTTTCGTCCATTACCGTCGAATTGTATTCGACAAAAATAAAATCATTGTCAATTACGGTCGGATCCCATCCGACAACCAAAAACACCGTGCATTTTTCTCGCATCCTTGCGAGAACCCAAAAAAGATCTGTGTCCATTACGTCATGGAGAATTGCCTTGACTTGGCAATTCGAACGGAAGTGATAGCGGGGAGCGTAATCACGACATAGACAACTATCCGACACCTAATAGAAATAACAAAAACACCTAAAATACTATGACACACATTAATAACTTAATCTCATTGGCAGAAGTCATGAGTCGCAGCAGTCGGAGTACCGGCAATCTGCTGTCAAATAAAGATGCCACACGGCAAAAAGACGGCAAAAAGACGGCAACGACACGGCAACGAGTGCTGGGAACATCGGCAGAAAAACGTGAGAACATCACCGCACGGTGCATTAACGCAGCGTAAAAAATATAGCAATAACATAAAAACAATAATTATGGCATTATTTGTAATATATGGAAACACGAATTCTGGCAAGACACATACTTGCTGGTTAATACATGCATTGCTGAAGAATGGAGGGAATAGACTATTCTTTGATACCCATCCTGCTCAGCCTGATTGGACATACTCGGAGGTAATGCAGCATATAGAAGATACATTTAACCATGTGCCGGGTACTCCTCAGGCCTCAGACTTCCGTGCTATCTTTGAGTACAATGGTAGGAAGATAGCCATCTTCAGTGCCGGTGATTTTGTGCATGACCCCAATTGGGAAGTTACAAGTTTTGATGATAATATGGCATGGGCCAAAAAGAACGAAGTGGACCATGTTATCTGTTGTGCTCGTTCGTTAAATAGGAAAGGTTCGGTCCAGAAATATACATTAGATAACTATCGGATGAGTATATATAGATGGTATTATAAGAATCAAACACACCTATTGCAGGAGCAGATTGCAGATGCTCAAAGAGTCGCACTTGAGATAATTGCGGATATAAAACGCGATATTTAAAGATGGATTATTATCAATCTATGAAACCTATTAGCATAAAATTGAATATTATGAAACACAAAACACCTCGTGCATCGCACAAAATTCACGTATGGTTGTCTTATGACATGGGATCTGCCGGCTATAATGATTTGTATTCTTGGTTAAAAGGGCGCAACGCTACAGAATGTGGAAACAGTATCGCCTATTTCCTCTTCGAACGTAATCACGGACAGAGAATAGTGCCTGCTTTGCGACGTGAAATCGAACAAGCAATAAATATCGCGCCGGATACACGAATGTTTCTTATATATAAAGTTGGGGCAACATTTAAATGTATATGGTTATATGGTAGCCCGAAGGCAAATGCACCATGGGATAATGCTAATCCATATATTGTACCATAAACGCTTCCCATCGGCCATAGCCCATTGGTTTGGGCTATGGCCACAAACTAAAACACCTAATATAAAACACTCGCGCCTACGCGCATAACATAGAATAACATAAAAAACACTTAAATACAATGAAAAACTTTTTACAAGTTAATCGAGCCCTTGTGGCGGAGAAAAACATTTACTTAAACTTAAATCAATTACCGTCGAAGAACGACGGAGGTCAGAGTTGCGACGGGAACCGACAGTCAAGGCTAATGTCGCAGTCGGGTTGTAGTGCCGTAGATGTTCCGATGACGTCATATGGAGCACCCGATGAGCATCCGATGAGCACCCGATCAGCATCCGATGGAACAAGGTGGAACTCTCGTGGATGGAAGTATGTTGCCATGATTGTTGCCGTACTCGTGATGAGTATCGCCAATATCGGTACGGCGTGGGGAGCGTATGATGTGCCTGCAAACGGGAAAGTTACTTTGTCAACAAAAGTAAACAATGATGGACGTTTTAATGTTGAGGCATCCGGAGTATATCATTTCCGAAAAAAAGATGGTTATTCTTGGAGTAGCGAAGACGGAATAAAAACGCAATCTAATCTAAGTGGAGTTATTTTCTACTTAGATGCATCCACAGAGATTGAGGTGGGGATAAAACATACAGAAAGCAAAAATGCGCATGACGTAACGGTGCATGTTTATTCTATTCCAGAGTCTGAGTACAAACAATTTGATGACAACAAAGCAGGAGCAGCAGAAAATGATAGAACATTTTCAACAGGTCCTTCTACCTCTTCAGATGATAGTTTTACCATTTCAGTGGCGGCAGAAACAAAAACATTCACAGGAACGAAGACGCTTGCCGCCGGCTATTATGCGGTAGTGCCGGTTGGAGAAAAAAGTAAAACATTTTTTACTTCTATAAAATTCACATCTGGCGGTGGCGGAGGCGGCGGAGGAGATGAGTGCTCAAGTCCTTCTTTCTCAACTCAGCCGACGAGCGCGAGTTACGCTGTAGGGGCCAGTGCAACGAACTTGACAGCTACGGCTACAGCTACTAATCAGGGAACAATAACGTATAAGTGGCAAAAGAGCACGAATTATGGGAGCACTTACAGCGATATAGATGGTGCCACCAATCAAACTTATAAGCCTTCCACATCAACGACGGGCATAACGTATTACCGTTCTGTTGCTTCCTTCTCGGGCGGTTGTTCGGACACGAATTCCGATCCCGCTATTGTGGCAGTTAAAGGTAGTAACTCCGGCACGATGTCCGGTTCCGACTACATCTGTTTCAAGAATAAAACAGCAAATAATACTGCTACTTCTGCTACTACGAGCAACTCAACGGCTCTGACATCTTTGTCTGGTCAACTGACAGGTGATGGAAGTGGCGATAAAACAGCAAAGGTGACAGCGTCTACAGGACAAACCTATAGTTTCACGGTGGCATCGGGTTATACCTTTGATCCAACCTATATAGGTTTTAAGGGTTCATATGTTGGCTCTGGAGCACCGACACAGATGACGTTTACCTATGCGCTGAAGAATAGTTCATCAGAGACGCTCTGTTCTGGTACCTTCGTGCAGGCCACACATGCTAATACGGCACCATTGGACACTATCTACAAGGGCAGTATTGATATTACGCCTTTGGAGGCCGGTACATATACCTTAAAGATTACCGGATCACAAGACAAAAATGTGGCAAACAACTTCCGTTTGGGTAATTGGGTGACAATTAAAGGTACTGTTGCTTCTTCTTGCTCGGCGCCGACGGCGGTATATGTGACGCAAACAGAAGGTTCGGCAGATATGATTGCAGGCGAATCGTTCACCCTTTCTGCGGCTACGAGTACAGGAGTAGAGGAAGGTGCTACGTATCAATGGTATAGAAATACTACTGAAGTAGGAACAAATTCGCCGACTTATACAGTTCCTTCGTGTACAAAAGTAGATGCCGGAACCTATTGGTGTAAGATTACCAACCCTTGTTCGTCTGATGCGCACACTACTAATACCGTAGGTTTCGGTATCAAAGTATGGCAGGGGTTGTTGTGTGAAAGCTCTTCTTGGAATGCGTATGATCTGACTTCCACAGGCACCAAAACCGGAGAAGTAACCCGCCAATTGACACCGGGCACGTATTACATCAAGCTGACGCATAATAATGGTGTTGATTTCGGTGTTAATACAGGAGAAACTATAAGCGAAATTACGGCGACTACTCCATCAGCATGGACACTCTATAATGGGCAGAATAAAATTAAAGTGACGGTTACTACCGCAGGTGATTATACATTCGGAGTAGATTATACTTCTGCGGATTATCCGAAATTAAGCGTTACTTATCCGCCATCAACTATTTCCAGTTGCGATAAGATCTATTTCTGCCCAACGGTTAATAGTATTGCTACAGGAAGCGCGAAGTTCAGTATTTATTTCTATAATGCGACTACCAATGCCTGGGCGAATTGTTATTTGGTAAGTGGTACTGAATATGCAGATGATGCTAAATATGTTGCCTATGCTCCTGCACCAGGTGGTTGGACGGGCATGATTGTGGTGCGCTATAGTTCATATATATCCAATTGGGATAATAAATGGAATCAATCAGAAGATATTACCTATAATGGCTATAATTATATAGTTGGGCGTAATGAATGGACAAGTGACAATCCCGCAAAATTCAAAACTCATCTCAATTCATTCTATTCTTCAACTACTCCGGCGATGGATGAGTCCGAGTATTGTGTAATAGTAGGTGGAACGACAACAGCCTCTACTAATTTACCATCCTCTGCGGTTACTTACACCTCGTCTGATGAAACGAAAGCAACTGTCGGTTCGACAACGGGTGTGATTACCGGTGTAGCAGCTGGTACTGCTACTATTACCGCAAAAGTAGGAACTTGTACTGTAGGAACAGCGACAGTAACGGTGTATGCAGCACCGAGTGTTGCGTTGTCTTCTTCGTCAGTGACTTATGGTGCTTCGGCTCCGACGTTGACGCCAAGCAACTTTGCAACGATAACCGGTTACTCGTCTTCTACAACCGGAACGGCAACCATTAATGGCTCCGGCTTAATCTCTATCGTAGCAGCCGGCACAACTACTTTTACAGTAACAGGAACAGACCAATGCGGCAATTCTGTAAATGTGACAACAGGTACGTTTACTGTCAACCAGGCAACTCCGACGAAATATGATTTCTCGGCGGATAACACATCTATCTGTTCCGGCTCAAATGTGACCTTTACCTTAGCCGGTAGTCAAGTAGGGGCAACGTATTATGTTACAAAGAGCAGTAGCGGCGGTAGCGCTATAGGAGATAGCAAAGCAGGAACCGGATCCGCTCTTTCATTTACGGTATCCAGTGCTACTGCAGGTGATTACTATTGCTATACTTCAGAGACAACTAATTACAATGCTGGGAAAGTATCAAATAGCAAGGTGACTATTACTCATAACACAGCTACTTCAATTACTACTCAGCCGACGACACCGGTTGCAGCGACGGTAGGAAGTGCGTGCAGCATTACTGGTTTGGTAGCAGCAGGCACAAGTCCTACCTATCAATGGTACACATGTAATAGTGATGGTTCATCAGCAACGGCAATTGACGCAGCCGGTACTTTGTCATTCACGGGATATACTACAGCCACTTTAGGTTTAACGCCAACAGCAACCGGCGCAACCTATTATAAGTGTGTAGTAAGCGGTTCTTGCGGTGATCCTGTGACCAGTAGCGTAGTGACAGTGAATGCAAGTGCTGCTCCTGTAGGTACGACCTATTACCTCGTCACCTCTACGGCTCAGTTGAACACTACCGACACCTATGTTATCATGGATGACGGAAAGGCTGCAATGATGGGTGTAGCAACAGATAACAATGCTTATCTCAATGCGATTACATCCGGCTTTACTGTAGCAGGTGATAAATCCACGGTAACCGTTACTAGCAGCGATGTAAATACGCTGAAACTTAAAGCAGAAAGTACAGCATGGAACTTGTTCGGCAAGGATAGTCATTATATAACAACCAATAGTACTGTTAGTAGTAATCTATATGGTAATGCAACAAGTGGCAGCAATACAGACGATTTTGTCTTCTCGTTTGCAGATGGCAAGGCAATAATAAATCGTCCATCATCGAGCTACCATATTTATTACTCTTCCGGCACGGGCTTTAACCAGTCCACCTCATCGACAAACATACGTCTTTACACCTCTAACTCAACGCCGGTCTATACCGTCACGTATAATTTGAATGGCGGTACGGGAACCGTGCCGACCCACCGGGCGGAGAAGAGCGGAACAACAATCACGCTGGCTTCTTCGGCAGGTCTGACTAAAAGCGGTTACACCTTCGACGGCTGGTTGTGCAACGTTAATTCGACCAAGTACAATGCCGGTGCATCGTACACGATGACAGCCGTGAACACCACCTTTACCGCACAATGGGAGGCTGTGTCCGGTTACACCGTGACGTACAATTACAACGGTGCTACAGGTGGCGCAACTCCGGCAAGTGCGACCGGTGCAAGTGTGACGCTGCCGACTCCGACGAGAACGGGTTATGAGTTAGATGGATGGTACACGACTGCCGGAACGAAAGTAGACAATGGCGGTGAAACTTATGTACCTGAGGCAGACATCACCCTCTATGCAAGATGGCAAGAGGCGTGCGACGCAGAAGGCGTGGCTAAGAGCACAACCGATGTAGCCGCTACGGGATATACGGCATATCAGGAGAAAGGCGGCTCGAATGTAGTCTTTACTAGTGCGCCGTCATTAGGATTCAAGTATAAAGATGCAGCCGGAAATACAATTAACAACTCCACAACAGCTGTAGTGCGCAATAATGCGTATTCGTGCCAGATAAAGTCTGATAGTGGCAACAAGGGATCAATTAAGACAAATAGCACGTTCAGCAATGTGGACTCTATCTCGTTCTATTTTGCCGCAAGTGACAAGAGCGGATGTAAAATAGCCGTTTGGTGCTCTACAGATAATTTCAGCACAGACTCCACCTCTTTGCTTTCTGCTACCACTTATGGAGATAGCAATAGTGAGTTTAAGCGGAAAACTCTGGCTATTCCTTCAGGCGTGAAAGCCAGTACGTTGACATTCAAGTTCCGCTTCACGGTAACGAGTTCCGGTAAGACGTGTTACATGGACTCGCTGAAGGTGTATAGTTCCACTTCCGGTGGCAGCACCTGTTATCATGTGTACTACCATGGCAATGGCGCAGAGAGCGGCTATGTGAATGATACGGTTTCTTACACAGCCGGTTCGAAAGCAACCGTGCTGAATTATAACTACGGTCGCTATCCGTTGGCGAAAGCGGGTAATGACTTCCAAGGCTGGGCAACCAGTGCCGGTGGTGCTGTAGCTTATACGGCAGGTCAGAAGATAGATATTACCAGTGCAGATGTACACCTCTATGCGAAATGGGCAACGGAAAGTTCGGCGTTGGTAACATGGACGATGAACACCAATACGGAAACTTGGGGTGCATCGGCTACATCCACAACGGACGGTACGAATATCACTTCTATAGGTACTACGCGTACGGGAGGAGGAACCGGAAGCTACACAGGCGCAACCGCCAAAGTTACTATGGCAGAGGCAGAGGTAACAGGATCTGCCGCACCGTCCAATAGCGCGAACTTCACCTTCACTATCGGCGCTACCAAGCAAGTAGAGATCAGCAAGTTTGATTGCAAAGTCTTCAATGTGGCTTCGGGAAACAGAACCTACAAAGCGCAGATCTCCGACGGAGCCGGTAATGTATATAATAGTACCAATACCGTTGCCGTTTCTACGGAAGCTACGCTGACGGACGCATCGTTTGTATTCGGTAGCGGAAAGATCTTGCGCGGTGCAGTAACTATCCGCATTTATGCATGGAAGACCTCCGGTTCTCCGACTGAGTTCTGTATGGGTCCGGATGTGAAGTTCTACGGAACGGTAGAGAACTATGTATGTGCAGATCCGTCGGCACCGACGATCAGCGGTGTATCGGAATACGTGCCGGGTCAGACCATCACCTTGACCGCTTCGCATGACGGCGAGAACTACGACAACCTGACTACCTATACTTGGTACAAGGGCATAGACTGGGCTACGGCATCAGGCACTACCCCTGTACAGGCTGCGGCTACGGGAGAAAGCGGCTACACGCTGACTATAGCTGATTGCACTACCGGCAATGCAGGCAAATACTGGTGCAAGGTTTCCAACGGAACAGGCTGCGATGCGCATAATAGTGAAGGATATGATGTAACAGTATATCCTACTTATACTATTACATATAATCTAAATGAAGGTGATTGGGGCGAAGTAAAGCATAAGGACTCTTATACCCAGTTTGATGAAGACTACACTTTGCCTACTCCGACGAAAACAGGCTTTGTCTTTGCCGGATGGTATGGGACGAGTGACTTCTCCGGTTTACCGACTGTAGTATTGGGGGCTGGTTCTGTTGGCGACAAGGTGTACTGGGCTAAGTGGGGTGCGTCAGTAACGATCAGCTGGACTGTCACCAAGGTAGATGACAAACTCTATCGCGGCGGTGGCAGCTATAGCGTAAAGGCAGTTATTAACCAGACGGCATGGAACGAGTCATACAAAGATCAACTGGAACTGACGGCTACCGAAGGCGTGACGCTGAAGAATGTAGAGGCAAGCGTCAATGGCGAGAGCAAAGTGCAAGTGACAGCTGATTTCGACATCACTACCGACTTAGCGGCTGATGCTACGGAGATCTCCTTCACGCTCAATGTGCCTGCCGACGGAACGTATGGTCCTAAGGTGGACGAGCATGAAGAAACTTTGACAAGTTGCGCGGGAAGTAGTACCGTATGGAATTTTGCTTACGCTTCTGACGATCTACCAACACTTACGAATAGTAATGCAGGTACAGAAGGAAATAAAAACACGCTTAGTGCAACTACAGGAAGTGGCAATCTATATTATTTTGCCGGAAGTTCAGATGCTTTTGTGGCAGATAAATATCTCAAAATGAATGGTTACTCTAGTAGCGGAACTGTAAATAGTCGTTCTGTATATCAAAACCGTTGCTTCTACATAGACATCACATCTAATGGAACATTAACTATTCAACAATATGCTGATAATGGTAATGGTGCTCCGAAATATGTAGTTGCAAATACAAGACCTCTTCAGTCAGATTATCCATCTAGTTCAGTTGCTCCAACAACAACAGGTGGAGCCACTTACGAAATAAATGTGACAAACTATAGCAGTGGAACGGCGGATAGAATATGGGTTGCCTATCCAACGGCGAAAGCGTATATTATAAGTGTCACATGGACGCCAACAGGCGGAGGCGGTACAGTAACTCCTACACTGACATGGGAGACAGATCTGTCATCCACGGTAGATAAAGTGACCGGTGATGCTGATTTTACCCACTACGTGACGCAGAACAAGAACAGCCTGGGTGCAATCACCTACAGCAGTAGCGATGAGACCGTTGCCACAGTCAATCCAACAACCGGTAAGGTACATATCGTTGGTGCAGAAGGAACTGCTATAATCACTGCAACCTTGGCAGCAAGCGGATGTTTCAATCAAGCTACGGCTGCTTATACAATCTCTGTAGTGAATAACTGTATTGACAGGCCGGGTACAATCAGCACAACTGACCTTGGCTGCGGCGGTATCGAAATGACCGTCAGTGGGCATACTGCTTTGGCTGGTGTACGTTACCAATGGTATAAGGACGGCGTATCGTTAGCACCTGCCGCACAGGAGGCAACCTATACCACCTCTGCCGCCGGTGAGTACTATGTAATAGTGACCAATACCGGTACAGACCACTGTGCAATGGCTTCCACCAACACCGTGACGGTAGAGGCAAAAACAGCGATTTCTGTACCGACAAACATCGTTGACAGCTGGTACGTGAAGAACGGACGCCGTACGCCGGATATTGCTCTATGGAAGACAACAGGTGTTTCTACCTTTACCGTAAAGAACAATGCTGATGGAGCAACAATTGAAAATATAGGCGGATGTACATTTGAACTGAAAGACGGTATCATCTATCTGAAGGGAACTACTTCTACAGGTGCCGCACCAAGCGGAATGGAAGCCGGCGATTTAGTAATTAAAGTAGAAGTAAATGATGAATGCGGAAGCAATACAAAGACCTCTCCTATCATCACCATCCACCGCCAGGCATCAACGACCTATCATGAGATAGCGTTTGTAGCTGATGGCGGAAAAGGAATGAAAAAGGATTCCATCACAGTCGGACACGGAGACGGAACTGAACTATACGAATATCTGGATAGTGTTACAGTAGCAGGAAAACGTCTGTTCCAACTATCGGAACGGAATATCTATTGGACAACCGATGAGAAGGCTATCCGCGAAGAGTACTCGCAGTTTGATGCTATCCTCATCACCGATGATCCTAGCACGAATACGGTTGTTAAAACCGGAGATG
>ODAI013371770.1_pt1 | contig 10446 bp, 6 predicted proteins | sample 1539321 | NCBI WGS metagenome assembly ODAI01 (sample SAMN02144231, study PRJEB22623) | gut metagenome | biome: sheep rumen | host: Ovis aries | place: New Zealand | reverse complement strand
GGGAAGTGTGGAGAATATCCGAAAAGTCCTGGCAGACCGCAACAGCTTTACGCTGTCCTATCAGATGAAGGACGGCAGATGGATGAAGGTGGAAAACCGTATCCTGGAAAAGAGGGACGGCGTTCCCATCAAGGTATTCGCCTGCATACCCAGAGAGGAGAAGGACCGCCTGGCGGAGAGCGAGAAGATCGCCGAGGACAGGCACGTCATCCCGGATCTGATCACTTCTTCAGAGAGGAGACACAGGGAGGCAAGAGAGAAACTTTATAAGGGCATACTTGCTATTGACACATTGTCTACCTGTGAGGTCAACGTCACCCGCAATACTGTGATCGCTGCGATCGGCAATAACGATGATATATTTTATCAGGAAGCCATCGATATACCGAGTCCCTTTGATGCGCTTGTTAAGAAATGGGAGGACAGGATCCTCTCGGACAATGTCGACCAGTTCCGTGACCTGATGACCAGAGAGAATCTGATCACGCTGTACGGGATGGGAGAGAGAGACCTCTGGACCGAATGCATGGTGAAGGACCGGTTCGGGAACAAGGTCTGGCTGAGAGGAATCATCGCTCTCTCCAAAAATGATGAGACCGGGGACATCATGGCGCTGATCGTCGTGCGGGATGTCACGGAGAGGAAGAAGATCGAGATCGAGAACACAAGGCGCATGGACCTGATCATGGGACTCACTAATGACTATGAATCAGTATATTTTGTGGACCTTGAGACGGATTCCTATGATATTTACAGGCGCAACGACCAGCTCACGACCAAATACAGCAGTATTTTTCTGCCCAGTTATTCCGGAAGCATTGAGGCTTTTGCTTACAGAGGCGTCTACAGACAGGACAGGGAGAATTTCATCCGCTTGCTCAGTATTGATCAGATCAAAAAGACACTTGAGAAGAAAAGCGGATTTACATTCTCCTTCCGCACAGGAAATACGGGCGCACCCCAGTATTACCAGGTAAAGGGCGTCAGGATCGGCAGCGGCAGGAGCATGCAGCTGCTTCTGGGCTTTGCCGACATTGAAGAGGAGAGAACGGAAGAGCTCAGAAAGAGAAAACTTCTCGAGGACGCTCTCGAACAGGCAAGGCACGCGGCGGACGCAAAGAGCACTTTCCTTTCCAATATGTCCCACGATATCAGGACGCCCATGAACGCGATCATCGGCTTTGCCAATATAGCCTCGAATCATCTTGATGATCCGGTTAAAGTCGGGGATTGCCTGGACAAGATCGTAGTCTCCAGCAATCACCTGCTGCAGCTGATCAACAACGTGCTCGACATGAGCCGAATTGAGAGCGGCAGATTGGTGCTCGAGGAATCCTGGGTCAATATCCGGGATATCGTACATGAAGTGACGGACTTCATGAAACCGGAGATCCTTGCCAGGGAACATGAATATGAATTCCGCGTTAGTGAAAATATACCTAACTATGTGCTGTGCGACCGCCTCAGAGTGACACAGCTGCTGCTCAATATTCTGAGCAACGCTGTAAAGTACACGCCGAAACAGGGAAGGATCCGACTGTCGGTCGCAGAGGGAATAGGAGCGCCTCAGGGATATTTTGCCCTGGAATTCGTGATCAGCGACACCGGGATCGGCATGAGCAGGGATTTTCAGGAGCGTCTTTTCGAGCCCTTTGAGAGAGAGAACAACTCGACGGTCAGCAAAGTCATGGGGAGCGGCCTGGGAATGTCGATCTGCAAAGGGATCGTGGATTCCATGGGCGGATCTATGACTGTAGACAGCCAGCAGGGAAGAGGTTCCGTGGTCACAGTGAACCTGGCTATGAAATACAAAGCCGATGATGAAGGAACCGAGGGGATCCCCGCTGAAGAGGCAGCTGACAGCGGAAGGCAGACAGCTGCTTCCCGGTCAGCGATATTCTATGAGGCCGCGGAGACAGGCATAGTAAAGGAAAGAGATAAGATCAGGATCCTTGTGGTGGAGGACAACGAGCTGAACCGGGAGATCGCCAAGGAACTGCTGGAGGACATCGGTTATCTGGTGGAGACGGCGGAAGACGGAGAGTCGGCGGTCCTGATGATCAAAAGATCGGACAGGGATTATTACGACGCCGTTCTGATGGACATTCAGATGCCCGGTATCGACGGCTACGAGGCGGCGAGAAATATCAGGCGCCTGTTCGACTGGGAGCATTCGCAGATCCCGATCATCGCCATGACGGCGAACGCTTTCGAGGAAGATATGGAGAGGGCCCGCAGCGCGGGCATGAACGCTTACATCGCAAAGCCTGTTGAACCGGAGTCCGTCAAACAGATCCTGGAGCAGGTACTGGCGGACAGGACCAAGGTACATGATATGAGGGAAGAAATTTGAAAAAAGCACTTGCAAGCGACTTTGACAATACATTGTATTTTATGGACACGGAAGAGCGGTTCCGGGCACAGGACGTTTTTGAGATCCTCTTTTTCAGAAAGGAAGGCGGAGTCTTCGGGATCTGCACGGGAAGATCTCCCGACAGTATTCTGGAAACCTGCGGAAGCTTTCTGCACCCTGATTTCATCATTTCCGTGAGCGGCGCGCTCATTGTCGATGGAGAGGGAAAGGTGCTCGACAGTCACGCTCTTTCGCCCGATACAGCCAGGGCGATCCTGCGTGAATTTGATGGCGAAGCGATAATGGTGGTTCACGCAGGCGGAAACGTATACGCTTTCGGAGAGACGGAGTATCCGCTGCAGATCAGTATCAGGGAGTTCGAGGAACTTCCGCAGGACGCGATCTACGGCATTTCCATGAGGCTTTCAAGTGAGAAGGCAGCAAAAGAGGCAGCTGGCAGGATCAAAGAAAAATACGGCGCGGAGGCCGCGCCGTATCAGAATGTGAGTCATGTGGATATTGTTGCTGCCGGATGCTCCAAGGGAACAGGCATCGACAAAGTGAGAGAGATCTTCGGGATCGACCGGTTTGGAGGAATCGGCGACTCCTATAACGATCTTCCGCTCTTAGAGGCATCCGATATCAGTTTTACATTCCCGGATGCCCCTGAAGAGCTCAAAAAAGCCGCGGACGAGATCGTTCTGTCCGTCTCCGACGCCATAGGAAAGATGAGATAAACTGATCTTTCAGCTGCCGGCGAGCGCTTCCTCCCAGGAAGTGCGTGCAGGCCAGGAGCCGTCATCCAGGGCCTTCCTCAGGAATCGGAAATAGTAGGAGAGTTTTTCCTGCACGTGCCGGCCCTTGAAACAGCCGGAGTACGGCGTTCTGCCCGACAGAAGAGTCTCCATGAGACGTGCCCTGTCCTCCATAGGGTAGGTCTTGCTGTAAGGGTCTATAAACCAGACGTCGTCGGCAGGACAGCCGCTCACAGCAGTATTCTCAGGGCTTCCCGCAGTCTCGTAACTCTCTCCGGATTCATTGATATAGGAATAATAGTAGGAGAAACCTTTGGGATTCATGGAGTTCCATTCGTCCTCACTAAGAAGTCCTTCCCCGGCGAAACGGTAGTCGGCGGCATGAGTGAGCTCGTGGACCACCGTGTCGGGACTCAGATCGTCATAGAGGTCAAAGGCGAGCTGCATCGTCCCGTTCGATTCGGTGGCGAAAGCGCCGGCATTGGAGATATTGCTCGCCGCGTCCAAAGGATGCAGGGCTCCGGTCAGGCACAATACAATGTTCCGGTAATAACTGCCCTTAAGCTGTGTGAAATAAGTGTCGGGATAAAGAGATAGCACATTTTCAAGAACAGACAAAGAGCCGTCTATGACAGCGGCGTCCGTGCAGGGCTCCGCGGTGTAATCCGGGAATTCCGCCGGAATATTAGTACCGATCAGGATGCGGATTCCGTACCGGTCTTCCAGCGCGGCCGCTCTGTCGGTGAGAGAGCCGTAGTCTGCAGTTTCAGGCGCTTCGTAATCAGATCTTGAGGGTATTTCCCATTTGACTGCATAGCAGGAAGCGGTGTTCCAGAGATAGAGATGTTCCGGTCTTCCCGCGTCGTCGCACAGAGCCCAGCAGCACCAGTCTCCCAGCAGAGAGCGGGGGAAAGTAGTATAAGCCAGGAAAGAGTCCGCTTTATCTGCGGAACTGCCGCCTATCAGAGAGAGGACTTCCTCAGGAAGTTCCATCTCTCTTTTGATATGTTCAGACAGATCGCAGACAGAGATCACCGGCTTAGTCCTGAAAGATGACCCCAGCAGGCGTCTGCCGTCGGTGACAGTAAAACGGGACGGATTGATATCAGAGAGATAGTACTCGCTCTCACCCGGTTCGGGATCCACATCGACGTAGACCTGCAGAGAAGGATCGCGCCGTGAATAAGTGGAAAAAGACAGCCGTCCCTCGTGCCCTGACACAACGGGCGTGAAGGCGCCGAATTCGCAGGGAAGGACCCATGAAACGCGGAGATCTCCCTCTTTAGTGACTTCGTACAGGATGCCGCGGTCACAAGACAGCCAAAGCCGTCCGCCCAGCCAGTAAGGCTGCGCGCCCTGGAGGTAAGAGGGGAGGACGACGCTGCCGGCTTCAGCACCCGGCCTGTAGAGAATGCCGCAGCGGCTGTCGAAGACGATCAGAGGATCGCATGACAATACTGAAAGGCCCTCAGTCCCGTCAGATCCGCGCTCCGGTGCCTGCGCCCGGTCGAAGGAGGCAAGTTCCTCCTTTTCCCCGCTTAAAAGGTTCAGAAGCTGTGCGGAATAAGAAGAGACTGCGCCCTGACTGTCCGGATTTGAATAAAGCAGAAGCAGGCTGCTCTCGTCATAGAGACCGGCGCAGCACAAAACGGCTTCATCCTGCGGGAAGACCAACTGTGTTATCTCATAGAGCGAGCCCTGGTCCTGCGCCGTATTGACTTTCATCGGGGACAGTTTGTCCGCGATCTCACGCATCAGGTCTGACTGCTCATTCCCGCTCCGGCAGGAGGCCAGAAGGGCAGCGGTAATCATTATGCAAAACAGTGCGCCGGCGAGGCGGCGTCTTGAAAAAAGGATCATTATCAGGCATACCTCGATACAAATATGTTGGGAAAATCTGACTTTTATTGTAGAATACCCGTTGGAGATATAATAGGCAAGTGCCGGAAAACCTGAGTAACTTTAGGAGGCAATATGAAAAAACTGGGATTTATTGGCGTAGGCAATATGGGAGGAGCCATAATCGGCGGTATTTTGAAAAGCAAAAAGGTGGCGGCGGAGGATATGATCGGAGCCGACCATTCCGGGCAGAGCAGGGAGCGCGCGGCTTCGCTCTACGGTATAGAAATGACCGGAGACAACCGGAAAGTGGCCGCAGAGTCGGAAATCCTGTTCTTCTGCGTCAAACCTCAGTTTTTGGACGATGTGCTTTATGAGATCAGGGATGTGATCCCGAAGGACCGGCTCATCGTCAGTATAGTGGCAGGCCGGAGCATCGCCTATTACCAGAAAATGCTGGGCGAAAAAGTCCGGATCGTTCGTCTGATGCCCAACACGCCTGCGCTTGTGGGAGCTGGTATGACTGCAGCCTGCTGCAGCCCTGAGGTGAGCGCGGAAGAAATGAAGGTAGTCGGAGACCTCTGCGGGACATTCAGCCTGTTTGAAGAAGTGCCTGAGACTCTTTTTGATGCAGTTACCGGCGTAAGCGGAAGCTCCCCGGCCTATGTATTCATGATGATGGAGGCTATGGCGGATGCTGCGGTACTGGCGGGAATGCCCCGGGCGCAGGCGTACAAATTCGTCGGACAGGCCGTGCTGGGCAGTGCAAAGATGATGCTGGACACCGGCAAACACCCCGGAGAACTTAAGGATATGGTATGCTCACCGGGCGGAACCACCATCGAAGCTGTCAGAGTTCTTGAAGAATTGGGTCTTCGCAGCGCCATAATAGAGGGAACTGAGGCATGTATTGAAAAATCTGCTCAAATGAACGCCGAAAAAAACTGATAATCATTGCATTTGTCGGATTTAAGGAGTATCTTTATTAGGATATTGTGATTTTTCTTAATAGGAGTAATGTAAATGAGCAGTAATAAGGTGAGTCCGCAGAAGAAGAGGCCTCCGAGAAAGACGAGCGCTTCAAACTCAAAGCGGGCGCAGCGCAAGAAGATAAACAGATATGTGAGAATATGCGGAAGGATCCTGTTTATCCTTCAGGTGATCATATCCCTGATCATGCTCTTCACTGTCGGCAGGACGGGGATGCTTCCCTGGAAATACATGGTATTGATCTTTGCGGTCCTGGCCCTTCTGGCCGCGGTCACATTCATGCTGAATCTGAAACGGAACAGAAAAGTCCGTCTGACCGGCATAGGGATCAGTACAGTAGTGATCATATTTGTACTGGTGTTCACACGCTATTTTAACAGGACCATGGGACTGATCTCGAGCGGCGATAACGCCCAGAAGACAGATAATATGGTCGTAGTTGTAAGAGCCAACGATCCCGCGGAAGTCCTCATGGACGCCAAGGAGTACAAATTCGCAGTGCACGGCGCTTCATCCGGCGCGAGCGGCGAGATGATTAGCGACGTCGAGTCGGCGATCTCCTCCAAGATCAAGGTGGAAGAGTACAGCAGTGATGTTGAGGCGGCCAGAGCCCTTCTGGAAGGAAAAGCGGACGCCGCGATCTATAACAAGGCCTATACATCGATCATAGCGGAATCCCTCGATGATGACGAATATGAGGACCGGGTGAGAGTGCTCTATCAGTACGGCATCCAGACCAGCATTGAGAAAGAGACTGTAAATGTCGGAGAACCCTTCAACGTACTGATCAGCGGAATTGACGTATACGGAGATATCTCCCAGACGAGCCGAAGCGATGTCAACATCATCGTGACAGTCAATCCCAAGACCAAGAAAGTGCTGCTGACCTCCACGCCTCGTGACTATTATGTCCCGATCCCGGAGGTATCCGATGGTGTAAGAGACAAGCTCACACACGCCGGTATCTACGGTGTGGACGCGTCGATGAGGACCCTCGAGGAACTCTATGGAATTGATATAACCTATTTCGTCCGCGTTAACTTCGATACACTGATCAAACTTGTCGATGCCATGGACGGTCTGGATGTTTACGTCGAGTATCCGTTTGATGCATACACGGATGAGTATCATTTCGACAAGGGATGGCACGACATGTTCGGCGACCAGGTCCTGGCGTTCTGCCGCGAGAGATACAGCTATGCGGACGGCGACAACCAGCGCGGCCGCAACCAGGAGCAGGTGCTCAAGGCACTTATTGAGAAACTGATCTCCCCCGCGATCCTGCCTCATTACGCAGAGATCCTGGACAGCCTGGACGGCTTCTTCCAGATGAACATCCCTCAGGAGAAGATCGCCGAGCTGGTCAACATGCAGCTTACGGACAACGCTCACTGGGATATCATGAAGCAGTCGGCGGAGCAGGGCGAGAGCGCTCTTGAGACCACATATTCCGCAGGAAGCACACCTCTGTACATCATGTGGCCCGATGACGCGAGCGTCAAGGTCAACACGGCAAGGATCGAGATGATCATGAGCGAAGGCTATACGACAAATACGGGAAGTGCAGAAACCGTGGAAACTGCGCAGAAGTAAAAGAAAACATCAAAAGAGAGCAGGCGCTGTGCCTGCTCTCTTTTATTGATGTTATTAAACTGACTTAAATTACTGTTCAATGTTCGAATACGGATTCATAGATCACTCTGCGTCTTTCCTTTCCTACGAATACAAATCCGAGTCTGTATACAAGGATATAAGAGAAGATCGCAAGTCCTGTGGCAATGATCACATCTGAGAACGAATGCTGTTTGAGGAACATCGTTGACAGAATGATGAGAAAGCCGAGTACTGTCATGGCTGTCTTGCTCATCTTAGAGCGAACCAGCTTGGCGTCTGTCTTCCACACGGCGATCATCACGCACAGAGAATTGTAAACGTGAATACTCGGAGTCACATTTGTGGGAGTATCGATCGCGTATAAGTGCTCAACCATATTTGTAAAAATATTGTGCCGCGGCATTGTTTCCGGTCTCAACAACAAAATGTTGGGGAAAACAATTGACAGGGCCAGGAATATGGTCATACCGATCACAAGGAATGCGGCGACCTCATGATAACTCTTTTCATCCTGCAGGAACATGTAGAATGCAAAACCGAAGGCATATGCAAACCACATCAGATACGGGATTATGAACACCTCGCAGAAGGGGATCATGTCGTCAACTGCTGTGTGGATCACCGTGTAATGAAGCCGGTTCCAGTTCTCGATCAGAGCGAACGTCACAAGGTAGAACACCGCGTACGCCGCCATCGGGGCACCAAGTTTCGCTTTATAGCGAACGATCTCCGGCATTGACTTGCCGGCGAGCGGTCCATATCCGTATCCCGAATCCCAAATTAGTTCTTTCATTGCAAAATCACCTCTGTTGGTTTTCAAAATACTAAATTTCATTTTCGGGTTTACCGACAGACATACTACAACCAAAAAACAGAAAAAACAAGAGGTGTACAAAAATAAAGGCATTACAGAACGCAAAAAAGTGGAAAAGCATTTGACGAACCGTCCGATAATCGGCGGAAAATACGGTTAGAGGAACATTTTGAACAATGAGGGGCTGATCAGGCGCTTTCGTTTTAGTGGAAGATTCTCTTGCAGTGCCAGTGTGACCTTGCTATACTACATTTTGGCGACTTTAAAAAAGACAAATGTCCGTCTGGAAAAACACTCGCACAGGAGGAGTTACATGTATTCGATCGATGAAGTAAGAATGACAGATCCGGAGATCGCGGCTGCCATTGAAAAAGAAATCAAGAGACAGAACGACCATATCGAGCTGATCGCCTCTGAGAACTGGACCAGCAAGGCTGTCATGGCTGCGATGGGAAGCCCTCTTACCAACAAATACGCTGAAGGATACTCCGGCAAAAGATATTACGGCGGATGCTATGTGATCGATGAGATAGAGACTATTGCGATTGAGAGGGCCAAAAAGCTGTTCGGCTGCGATTACGCAAACGTACAGCCCCATTCCGGCGCTCAGGCCAATCTTGCTGTAGAATTTGCCATCTTAAAGCCCGGCGATACTCTGATGGGCATGAATCTCAATCAGGGCGGCCACCTCACACACGGCAGTGCTGCAAATATCTCCGGATCTTATTTCAACATCGTTCCTTACGGTGTAGATGAGAACGGTTTTATAGACTATGACGAACTCAAGAGGATCGCTATAGAGGCGAAGCCGAAGCTGATCATCGCAGGCGCTTCCGCTTACGGAAGAACGATCGATTTCAAGAAGTTCAGAGAAGCTGCGGACGCTTGCGGCGCGGTTCTCATGGCTGATATCGCTCACATCGCAGGCCTTGTAGCGGCAGGACTTCATCCCAGTCCCTTCCCTTATGCAGACGTTGTGACCACTACGACCCACAAGACCCTCAGAGGCCCCAGAGGCGGCATGATCCTTGCCAACGAGGAAGCGGCCAAGAAGTATAACTTCAACAAAGCCGTATTCCCCGGCATCCAGGGCGGTCCCCTTGAGCACGTGATCGCAGCCAAGGCTGTCTGCTTCAAGGAAGCTCTTGATCCTTCCTTCAAGGTTTACGCGCAGAACATTCTCGACAACGCGCAGGCACTTTGCAAGGGACTGCAGGCCAGAGGCATCGACATCGTCTCCGGCGGCACGGACAATCACCTGATGCTGGTGGATTTAAGACGCCTGGGGGTATCCGGCAAGGATATGCAGAACCTCCTGGAAGAAGCCAACATCACAGCCAACAAAAATACCATCCCGAATGATCCGCTCTCTGCATTCGTGACCAGCGGCATACGGCTTGGCACCCCGGCCATAACCACCCGCGGCATGGTTGCCGAAGACATGGAAACCGTGGCCGAGGCCATCGCCCTTGTACTGAAAAACAAAGACAACGTCCCGAAGGCAAAAGCACTTGTAAAGACCCTGACCGATAAATATCCGTTGGAAGGCTGAAGAAGTAATGTAAGAAATACAGTTCATACAGGTTGTCTGCGGAATGGACATCCGAAGGAGACAGATTTTGTTTTCGGCAGCTTTAGCTGCCAGAGAAGGAATCCTTACGGATTCCTTTGAAGCACTCAAAGCCGCGCGGTTTCCTTGACCAAAGGTCGGGAGCAAAGCCGAAATTACAAAATCGTCATCCGGAAACAGCAATTAAAAGTACAGGACTTTGTTCTGTGAGGAGGTATGCATGGAACAGGTTGTAATTATCGGAGCAGGTCCTGCGGGAATATCCGCGGCATTATATGTAAAACGCGGCGGTATGGAGCCCCTGGTCATCAACAACGGAATCGGTGCGCTGGAAAAGGCGGAAAAGATTGAAAACTACTACGGTCTTGCCCGTCCGCTTACAGGCCCGGAGCTCTTCCAGACCGGCCGGGATCAGGGCAAATCACTGGATATCCGCATCATGGAAACCCAGGTGCTGGGAGTAGGCGGCTTCGATACCTTCGAAGTAAAAACCACAGAAGGCCCCATAGAG
>ODAI014458319.1_pt1 | contig 10447 bp, 10 predicted proteins | sample 1539321 | NCBI WGS metagenome assembly ODAI01 (sample SAMN02144231, study PRJEB22623) | gut metagenome | biome: sheep rumen | host: Ovis aries | place: New Zealand | reverse complement strand
CTGTTAAACAGGACAGTATTGAAAAGTATGCAGAAGTATCAACAAGATTCATGAATGAAATGAAGACACTTCCCGGTATGATGGATGCGCTGGATTGGAAGGATGAACACAATCCGTCACAGATTCTAAATGTGATGATGTGGGAGTCAAAGGATGCTTCAAAAGCGGATGATGGAAGTATCTTTTTGAAATACAAAGCAGAATTAAGACCGTATTTTATTACGAATACTTCCAGAACATTTGAGTGTTAATTTAGACAGGATGAAAAATCCTGTTTTTTTGGTTGGTTTATGCCTATTTTTTGGGTATATATACTGTTCCACAGGTAAGGTATTATCTAGATGCAATAAGGAGGTAGTTCATGAAATTCAACGAAAAAGACAACATTGTGATTCATTGGGTTATGGTGGCATTTCGATTATGTGAAGTGATTTGTGTAATCATATTGGCTATTCTTCAATCTTTGTTAAAAGGAATACTTCGCTTTATTACGGGAGCTTTTAAAGCTGAGGATGACGAATTTATCGGAATATAAACTAAAGGAAGCCCGATGGGCTTCCTTTGTGGTTTATGTAGATATAGTTTTCATAATAATTAATTGTTTATGATGATATGGGTTACAAGGATTAATTTAAATAACATGTAAAAATGTAAAAAAAATATTTACACACAATTGTAAAAATAGCTTGTTTTAAGTATTATGATATTGAGAGGAGGAGCAATCATGTTTGAAGAATTATTTGAAAATAGAAATTTGGTGGCTTCAAAACTTAAAGACTGCATTAGAGATAAGGGTTATACAAAGGTTTCTTTCGCAAAGAAAGTGCAAATATCCCGTCCAACTTTGGATAAAATATTAAATGGCAGTATCAATAATAAAAGAACATTTGACCACCATCTTCAAAAAATCTTGAAAACGCTAAATATGTCTGCGAAAGACTTGATGTTGTATACACCTGAACCATCTCCCAAAATCAGCGCAGTGTATTCTAAGAATGCTCCGACAGAACATGAAATGACTGAAGTTGCACAAAGGCAATATAACTTACTTCTAGACATTGTAGATTTATGTACTATTTATTATTAAAGGTGTAGATTATGAGCGAAATAATTACCGCAAAAAATATTGATATAGTGATTCAAAAGAATCGAGAAATAAGAGATGAGATTTGTACACAGGCTGATTTATTCAGGATGAATCCTTTTTTTATGAATGGAACACCAATGCCTCAACTTGGGATTCTCGTTCTCAAAAAATATGGATTAGTCCAAATTCCTATCGAAGACCAATATTGGAGTGGTGCTATCTTTATAAAAGAAGGGAAAACGATACCGGTTATCAATACAGCACTTCCAAGGGTAAATCAGTATTTCACTGCATGGCACGAGGTATATCATCTTTTATTTGATAAAGTTTCCTTTGATCATGTCATAGAAAGCGATAATACACTCGAAGAGAGAAAAGCAGAATATTTTGCGGCTAAAATGTTACTGGGTGGAGTAGAAAAGTATTTTTGTGAACTGACAGGAATGGACTTTTTGTCTAGGGTTTTGTGCTGTATGTCTGCCTATCAGGCTCCTTACAAAGCCGTTTTGGTTTCGCTTTATGAATATGCTGTAAACAGTGAGAATCAAAAGTTACAGCTTCAGGTAAAAGAAGTATTGGATATACATATTCAAAATTTACCGGAACAATTCAGCAGGCTGGGACTGGATAATAGTCTGGTAAAACCATCTTATGTAATCGATACATCTTATTTGCACAGCAAGATTGAGAATATGAAGATGAAGGATCCTGAATTGAAATACCATGCAGACAATGAAGAATTTCTAGAAAATATAAAGACAGAGATTCAATTGATGAAGGGAAAGGGTGTTTGATAACGGTGAAAAAGATTGTACAGATGAATGATAAAAAGCATATTGCGATTATGGATACCAGTAGTATTTCTTTTTTACAAAATATGGCTATGAACGGTGTAAAATCAGAGAGAGTTCTAAAAGATTATGATTTAATCATAGTTCCTAATTGGGTATTAACCGAAATCAATGATGCCCCGGGCAGAGCAGATTATTTAAACACTTTAATTGATCAAGGATTTCCGATTTATAGAATCATGGAAGAAGATTATTCCCAACTCTGTGATTATGAGGAAGGTAATTTGTATAAGATTATATATGCCTCTGTTTCCATGCTTGCTCCTATAAAGAGTTATCTTCGCCGATATGTAGAGAAAAATGATCCACTGGATATGGAAGCATATCAAACATGGATTAAGAAACTATATAAAGAATGGCCGATTCCTGGAGATATTCTTTCAAATGGGAGAAAAAGGAAGAAAAATGCCGGTGAAGTGTCCATAACCATATTAGCCATAGTGTTATCTTGCTATTATCCAAATATCCAAACATTAACAATATTTTCACAGGATAGCGACACTTATATTTTTGTAGGGAATGCGCAATCTAATTTAAAATTCAACTTTTATGAAAGAATTTCAATTCCTATCGCATTTAAGAGCAATGATGCTATATTGTGCCAATTGTATCGACAGGCAGATATAGGAATGAATGATATTTTCGTTTATAGGAAAAATGAAAGAAAGCTTTTATACTGCAAAGTACAAGTTGATTATTCTGTTATTCTGGCTCAAGAAAGAATTAGTATTGACTGTTTCGTTCGATTGATTCAGGATGATTCAGTTTTTATAGTATTTTAACTGATATATGAATATCGGTTAATGCTCACATCGATTCTTAAAGCAGTTTCCTTTTTTTAGTCTAAAAGGGTACAATATTCCTTCCAGCTCAAATTCTAAAAATGTTTCCACAACCCAATATTCAGAACTATTCATAATTAAATTCCATTAATGAAGCGGAAATCAAAAAATCAACGCATAATCATTTCAATGCGATAATTTTATATGCCAATTTTTTGGATATATATTCTGTTCCATGGGTAAGGTATGATCTAGGTACAAAGAAGGAGGTAATCATGAAATTCAAAGAAGAAAACAACATTGTGATTCATTGGGTTATGGTGGCATTAAGACTCTGTCTGGTGATTTGTGTATTTATCATGGCGGTTATTCAATCTCTATTGAAAAGAATCCTTCACTTTATTGCCGGAGCTTTTAAAGCCCGGGATGATGAATTTACAGGAATATAAACTTAAAGGAGGCTCGATTTTGGGCTTCCTTTCACTTTTGTTGGGATATGGTTTCAACAACATTGAGCGTATGCAATGTTCTTTTTTAATATGCTGTTACTCTTTCTTCGGTAACTGAATTATTCTTTCATTTCTAAAGACTTAGAAGGGTAATCCTTCATCTGAATCCAAAGTTTTTGGTTACTAATCCAAAGATATTTGCGATGAATCCAAAGATATTTCCATCGGTTCCGCTAAAAGTATTAAAATTAGCGGAAAAGATGATATGAACTGTTACCTGATGGATGATTACTACACAGCATTTTATTTTAGATATCTCAAAGATCATTATGGAAAAGACGAACATTATTGGAGCAATACGATTGATAACCCGGTACGTCGGGCATGGGCAGGTTTGACTTTTGAGCAGCTTTGTAAAGACCATATTAGACAGATAAAACATAAGCTTGGCATTTCCGGGGTTCTGACAGATGAGTCCGTATGGTACACAAAGGGCGATGAAGATCTCGGAATTGACGGTGCACAGATTGACCTGGTTCTGGAACGCAGAGATAGAATCATAAATCTTTGTGAGATGAAATATTCAATCAATGAGTTTGTGATAGACAAGATGTATGATACTGTGCTCAGAAACAAACTTGAGACTTTCAGAAGAATGACGGGTACCAGGCTATCCCTGCAGACCACAATGATCACAACTTATGGAGTAAAGAAAAATAAATACAGCAATTTCGTTCAAAGCCAGGTGACACTGGATGATCTATTTCACGAATAAATACGATAAGTGATTTTCGAAACAATAAATCTTCTGATTCCGCTAAAAGTATAAAAAAATATTAGATTTAGCGAAAGCTGAAACGAGATTATCATTAATAATCAGTGACCGGTACATTTACTGTCTCACTTTTGTGAATTTGTTTCTTAATGGGAATATATTGTATTAGAGTATTTTGAACTTCCTCTTGAAAAAGAGAAAATTTATTACACGGTATATGGTGAAAAGGGAATTTATAATTTGATGACAGGTGAAGAATTAAAAAAATGTTGATTTTTCCCGTGTTTGAAGGTATAGCTTCTGTTTATTTATTGGGAATAGAGTAACGAATCTTGTTTATTGTTTTCATGATATATTAAATACAAGGAGAATAGGTTTATGTCTAAGAAAGAATTAATTCAGGATTTAGGTGCGGCGTTTAAGGAGATTGATGATATCATAGCGAAATACGAAAAACAGCTGCCGGTTTTGAAAGAATCTCTTGGAAACTCAGACCAGTATGATGAGCTGGTCCGACAACTTGAAGACTTGCGGAAAAGAAGAAATAAATTGGAATCCACTCATGAAATGCCCAAAGGAAATGATCCGGATGGATTATTGATTCCGGAAGAACCGGAATCATTATCAACTTATGAAAGTGATGCTGCAGCAATCCCGTTTAATGCTACCCGATTCAAAAGGGATATGGCTTCCAATACGAACGCTAAGGTTGTTTGTCTGGTTCACGCCGTGAATGGATTGGGTTTGATACCGGACACACAGCCGGATGCCCAGACTATTTCAAAAGAAGATATTGTAGCTGCTATTGATGAATTATATGAGAATGGTTATTTGACAAAGTATCAACTAGACGGATATGAAGATATATATAAAGTATCAAAGCGCGGAGCTATGGCTTTTTCCAACAGTGCAGCTCGCTCTTTTTTAAGAAAGTACATTGTCTTAAATGAAGTAGAGTACGAAGATCGAAGTTATAATATTGATGGCAGTAATTCGATAAAGCTTCGTTTTTTAGCTCATGAAGTAATGAAATTGAAAATGGAATCGCATAATAATGATTCTTTTTATCCAATCGATTTACTTTTGGCAAGTAAATATTTCCTGTTTAAATATATGGGTCAAAATTCAGATGATTCCATCTGTTTTATTGGGATTTTATCAGAAAATCAAGATGACTTTGATATGTTGGAAGGTATGATGGAAAATGCATGTTTTGACATTGACCATTATGTTCTGTGCGGATATTCAAAAGAATATATCGACCGTTTATTGAAACGGCTGGTATCCAATGAAAATTTAGAGATCTCCTACAGCAATATCGGATATAAATTGTATCAAGACCCGGTTATTTACTCTATGGATACAGATAAGCCGATTGAGTTTTCTGAAGGGGAAGACACGGATCGAACGTACTATGAATATTTGGATGGATTTCTTCAAGATGCGAATTTAGAAGACATTTTAACAGTAAATGATGATTCTTTATCTTATTCAGAAAGCCAGAAATCGAAATACAGTTTCGGTGTAAAACGGTTTGTTAAAGATATCGGCGGAAGTTATGGAGATTCAATGTTGTATATCTTATTGAGAATCGCAGAAACCGGCTTTTATAAACCGGATTATATGGATGCCGGTGATGAAGATTCTTATCAAGAGTTAAGTGCAGCTTCTGAGAAACTATATAATCTTGGATACTTTGGAAAGTATTCAGTTGAGAATATGGATAGCTTTTATATCTTGACAAAAAGAGGTAAAAAAATATTTGAGACCAGAGAGTCTGCAGCGTTTATGCGGGAATGCTCCATGGATGAAAAAACGGCATTGAAACCTAATATTTTTGAGGTTGAGAATTCCAATTCGGCAAAATTGATGTTAGTGATGGTCGATGCTCTTGATAAAGTCGCAAAAATTGATCCAAACGAGATATTTGATACACATACTGAAATTATTAAAAATCATTATTATATTCTTGATTTCGAGGGAGAAGAGAGTGTATTATGCAACATCGCATTCATTTCGGATGATAAGGAAATCTTGTTGTTCTTTAGGGATGAATTGTTGGATCATATGGATGAAATGGATGATATTGGCTGGCTTGTTATATCGGGATTATCGGAAAAACAGGTTAAGGCATTTGGTGATTTTGTGATTGACCGGTATACTTTACCACTCGAAAAAGAGAAGATTTATTACACAGTGTACGGCAAACCGGGTATCTATAATTTGATTACAGGTGAAGAGTTAAAGATGATTTAAGATGGCGAAAGCCATCTTTTTATAGGCTTATACTATGTCTAACTGTGAAAATCAATTGTCAGCCATTGTATATATCTATTGTTCATTTTATAATGCAGGCAAGACATGTCTAAATGTGAAATGAAAGAAGGTGAAGCATGCCGATATCTAAAGAAGACTGGGATTTTATGGAAGAGGTTGCAGCTTATTATCGAAGTACAAAGGAAGAAAATTATTCAGAAGGTTCTATAAGGGATACATCCATAAAATTCGGCATTAACCGTAATAAGGTACGAAAGATTCTTATCACCACAGGTGATATAGAATCTCCGATTACCAAAGAAGCACTCTCTTTAAAGGAAAAGGGTATGAGTATTAAAGAGATTGCCAAAGCTCTTGGCGTATCCAGTGCCACGGTATCAACCGCTTTACCTTACAGGGATAAAATTGATAATTCTTTACAGCCCTCCCAGCATGCCATGGATGTGCGGGAGTATCGAGCTTATGAAAAAGAACAGATGAAAAGACAGGCAGGCCATGCGGTCACAAAAGAGAATCTGCCTGAAATGTGGAAAGGAGAAGTCATGGAAAAAGAGTGGCAGAAAGATATTAAGATGTCTTATACAGAGGATTATCATAGACCTCGTAGATATACATGGGAAGATTACGATAGAATCAGAAACGCTATTGCATCTAATGAGTTCGCAGATGTACCGGAAGAATGGATAGATTCAATTGAAAGTAGATATGGGAATCCTGTGAATAAAGAAGATGAAGAAGAATTCAAAACACTTCAGGAAAAGAAAGAACTGACTGAAAAAGAAGCACAGCGATATCATCAGCTTAGTTATAAACTTGGATATTATCCGGGAGCTTTAAATGATCGAAATCGTAAAGAATTGGAAAAGATAGCCGGTAATAAACTACCGCCTGACCCTATATATGTGATTCGTTTGCATCTGGAACTTTATAATGAATATCCAAGTGATAAAGATTATGAAATATTAAAAAAATATGGAAGGGTTGAATATGGGGAATCAATCAGTCGGGATATCATTGTCCCGGATGATATGCCTCTATATGCGATTCATTATATGATTCAACGGGCTTTTGGCTGGCAGAATTCCCACCTGCATCGTTTCTATCTGCCGGAAGAACGTTTCAATGATTTTGCCAATAATCCATCTTTATGGAAACAGCTTGTCGGTGTGGTTTTCCGATCTCCTTTTATGAATGAAGATGATGAATTCTGGGCAGACGATTATAAGCGGGGCAGTTTTAAAAACTGGCTGCGAAAGAAATATACGGGACCCTATTTATCCAGATGTTATGGAGAAGGGCTGCAATCATGTATAAAGGACATGCACCAAATTGATGACGATGAGAAGTATTATGTACTGTATTGCACTGCATATAATAGAGAGACAAAGAAATATGATGGAGAAGAATTTGTATATGATGTGGTACCGGTATTAGACTATGACGGGTATAGAAATCCGGAACCAAAGCCATGGTCCGGGGATGAAACTCCATATCGTGTTGAAATTATGAAATATAAAGATGTTCCGATACAGGGATTAAAATGGATCATGCAAAATAGAGCGGATGATCTTTTAGAGAGACTTCCTATCGGATCTGTTCTTGCGGCAGGAAGATATCAATTAGCTGGAAAAGATAATGAATGGGATCGTCTCTATATCGGCTGGCAGATGGTTCAATCGGGTATGGATTTATATAACGATGTTGAATCGGAAATTGATTATATTCTTGATAATGATCTTGACTCTCCAATGTTTCAGATAGACTTGCAGCCAATCACAGATGTATTACTTTATAATTATGATTTTGGAGATAACTGGAAGATTCGAATTACGGCCAGTGAGAATTGTGAGGATTTGGTTGTATCCGGTCGTATAACACAGGCAGAGCTTGATCGAGCCAATGTAAAATGCAGAGAGGTATATCGTCCGGTATTAATTGCCAGAGATGGTGATATGGTAATGGATGATGTCGGAGGTATCAGTGGTTTTGTAGATTTTTTACAAGAAATACACCCTGATTACAGCGGCATGGATGAAGAAGAAAAGGAAGATGCCAAACGAGAAAGGGAAAATAATCTTTATTGGGCAAAAAGTATGGGCTGGCACAAGGACAGATCTAAAAATATTAATCTTTTATAGGATTGAATCCCATTACACAATCTAGTGTGATGGGATATTTTTGTTAAATGTATTTGATAAACTTATAAAAAAGGTAAAGTTTATAAAATACACCTTATAAAATAGGGTTCATTAGAATTATCCCTTATAATCACATATTTAATAAGGGAAATAAAATGGGATTCTGAAATACTTGGCCTGGTTGCAGCAATTTATAAAGAGGCCGGGAAGCAGGAAATGTATTTAAAACAGCGTCCTGAAGAACTTGAAAAGTTGGTTGAAATCGCAAAGGTTCAGAGCACTAAAGCATCCAATGCGATTGAAGGAATTGTAACAACCAACACCCGGCTCCGCCAGCTTGTTGAACAGAAGACAACTTCTAAAAATCGCAGCGAGCAGGAAATTGCCGGATACAGCGATGTTCTGTCAATCATTCATGAAAGTTTTGATGCAATCCCAATAACGCAGAATTATATCCTTCAGCTGCATAAGATTCTGTATGGACATATCAATATTACACCTCCTGCACCGTATGAAACATCGGCTGCGCTGTATAAAATTTGCGAAGAGTACAATTGGGTAATAGGAAATATGGAACTGGAGCCTCTGATTGCGATACCGATATTTATTCACGATTTTTTATGTATTCATCCATTCAATGATGGTAAAGGGCGTATGAGCAGACTTTTGACAACGCTGCCCCTTTATAGAAACGGTTTTTATGTGGGCAAATATGTTTCCCTAGAGGCAAAGATTATGAAGCATAAAGACTTGTACTATGATGCGCTTGCGTCCTCCCAAATTGGGTGGCATGAGGGTAATGATGATCCTATACCGTTTATTAAATATCTTCTTGGAACGATCCTTGCTGCATATAAAGATTTTGAAGACAGATTTGCACTGGTAGAGGTGAAACGGTCTAGTCTTGATACAGTAAGACTTGCGATACAAAATAAAATCGGAAGCTTTACTAAACAGGATATACGTGAGCTTTGCCCATCATTAAGCTTAAGTTCCGTTGAGGGGGCACTCAGAAAGCTGGCGGAATCGGGGGAACTTAGAAGAGAAGGCAAAGGAAAAAATACGCACTATTATAGAACATAATAACAGCTGTGCCATAACGAATAAAGCAGCCCCTCTCATCAGACAAATGTATTAAGAGGGCGCTTTTATTTTGTGCTCTTTTTGAGACTTATATTAAATGTAGTTTAGTAATAATACCTGCAAAATCAAAATTCAACATAGGGATGACCAACCTCTTGAAATATAGACAGTCACTTGATTTTTTGATAAGGTTGGAGAAAAATATTACTTAGTACATGATCATTAAGGAGGTTTGCCTGATGGACAGTATATATGGAAACCATTTAGAACAAATGAATGAAGTTAAGGATAAGCTTATTCATAGAATTGAAGAAGGTATAGAAGTAATCACAAATAAAACAGGAATGGATCCTGTTGAACACTTAAAGTCCAGAATCAAAGATGAACAAAGCATGCGTGAAAAATGCCGGCGTAATAATATACCGGAAACGGAAGAAAGTGCACTTCATGTACTGCATGATGCCATAGGAATCCGTGTGGTCTGCTCATTTTTGGATGATGTATATGCGATACGGGATTATATTGTTTCTCAAAGTGATATTGAAATCATAGAAGAAAAGGATTATATCCGGAATGTGAAACCAACCGGGTATCGCAGTTTACATATGATTGTAAAGATGGATGGTTATTTTGCGGAGATACAAATACGAACCATATCCATGGATACCTGGGCAGCTTTAGAGCACCATATGCGTTATAAGAAGGATATTGGTGGTAACAGTGAACTAATCTTTAAAGAATTAAAACGATGTGCGGATGAACTTGCATCTACGGATGCATCCATGCAGACCATACGACACTTGATTCAGGAGGGATAGTATGAAGATACTTATTGCGGAAGATACAAAGGACTTAAATCGAAATATTACCTTATTGATGCAGCATGAGGGTTATGAAACAGACAGTGCTTTCGATGGGGCTGAGGCTCTTGATTTTATAAAAAAGGACAGCTATGACTGTATTATTTTGGATATCATGATGCCTAAAGTAGATGGGCTTACGGTT
>ODAI011911844.1_pt1 | contig 10447 bp, 8 predicted proteins | sample 1539321 | NCBI WGS metagenome assembly ODAI01 (sample SAMN02144231, study PRJEB22623) | gut metagenome | biome: sheep rumen | host: Ovis aries | place: New Zealand | reverse complement strand
GTTCATGATCACAACGATGAAGGGCACGCCCACCTGACGGGCCAGCAGAATGTGCTCGCGGGTCTGGGGCATCGGGCCGTCGGGAGCGGACACAACCAGGATCGCGCCGTCCATCTGCGCAGCACCGGTGATCATGTTCTTCACGTAGTCGGCATGGCCGGGGCAGTCCACGTGCGCATAGTGACGCTTCGCGGTTTCATATTCAACGTGAGCCGTGTTGATGGTGATTCCACGCGCCTTCTCTTCCGGCGCCTTGTCGATTTCATCATACCGCATGGCCTTCGCTTCGCCCTTCATGGACAGCGTCATCGTGATCGCCGCCGTCAGGGTGGTCTTGCCATGGTCAACGTGTCCAATCGTCCCGATGTTTACATGGGGCTTTTTGCGTTCATAGTGCTCTTTTGCCATTTTGGGGTTTCCCTCCTTCATATTGTCTCGCTCAAAAGCGAATGCTCATTCTGCTTCCGAGCCATTGATGCGGGAATGGAGCAGGTGATGGGAATCGAACCCACGTGACCAGCTTGGGAAGCTGGAGCTCTGCCATTGAGCTACACCTGCATGTCCGCATCAAGCCCTGCAGACTTGCGAACAAACTGCATTTTATCCGTTTTTTTATTCTCTGTCAAGCCTTTTCAGCCCCTGGATCCAAAAGAGTGTCTTTTTTGGGCGCTTTTTCCCCGAATTCGGGAATGGGGCATCAGAAAAGGAGGGCGGAAAGCCCGCCCTCCCGAATTCAGCAGCTGAAAAAACGCTCGGGAGTCTGCCTGCGGGAGGACTCCCGGACGGGTCAGTCGGCGAACATCGGCGTGGACAGATACCGGTCTCCGGTGTCCGGCAGCAGCGCAACGATGACCTTCCCCCTGTTCTCGGGCCGCCTGGCCAGCACGCCTGCGGCATAGACCGCAGCGCCGCTGGAAATGCCGACCAGCACGCCCTCGCGCCGGGCCAGCGCGCGGCCCGCGCCGAAGGCCTCCTCGCTCTTCACGGTCAGGATCTCATCATAGATCTTCGTGTTCAGGGTATCCGGAACGAAGCCGGCGCCGATGCCCTGAATCTTGTGGGGGCCCGCCTTGCCCTGGGACAGCACGGGGGAATCATAGGGCTCCACGGCGACGATCCGGACGGAGGGCTTCTGGCTCCGGAGATATTCGCCCACGCCCGTCAGCGTGCCGCCGGTGCCGACGCCCGCGACGAAGATATCCACCTGGCCCTCCGTGTCCGCCCAGATTTCCGGCCCGGTGGTGGCCCGGTGAATGGCGGGGTTGGCGGGATTCACGAACTGCCCGGGGATGAAGCTGCCGGGAATTTCCGCTGCCAGCTCCTCCGCTTTGGCAATGGCGCCTTTCATGCCCTTTGCGCCTTCGGTCAGCACCAGCTCGGCTCCGTAAGCCTTGAGCAGGTTTCGCCGCTCCACGCTCATGGTGTCCGGCATGGTGAGGATCATGCGATACCCCCGGGCCGCGGCCACCGCGGACAGGCCGATGCCGGTGTTGCCGCTGGTGGGCTCGATGATGACGGAGCCGGGCTTCAGCAGGCCCTTCGCCTCCGCGTCGTCAATCATGGCTTTGGCGATGCGGTCCTTAACGCTGCCGGCGGGATTGAAGTATTCCAGCTTGGCCAGCACCGTCGCCTCCAGCTGGTTGTCTTCCATATAGTGCGTGAGCTTGAGCAGCGGCGTGCCTCCGATCAGATCCGTGATGCCTTCGTAAATCTTCATGGAATGGTACCTCCTTCGTGATTCGGTGAACTGGAAACAAAAAGACTACTAAATTAGTATATTTTTATTCTATCATTCCGCAGCCCTGACGTCAAGGCGCACAGCGAAGAAAGACTGCTTTTTCCCTGTTTTCCCGTTTCTTTTGTTTTCCGGATGAGGGGGAGGACTGGCATCACGACCCTGCAGGATCCGGACGGAGCGGGGAAAACACGAAAAAACGGGAGAGCAGCGATGCTCTCCCGACAGTTTTTTGGACGGGAATCGAATGGATGGGATGGGTTGATTGGGAAATCAAAATGGGGGAGCTGAGAGCTCCCCCAAAAGGGTCGGGTTCAGGCATCCACGGTCAGGGCTGCGGAGATCGCTTCATATTCCGCCTGCGTGATAATGTCGGCCTGCAGCAGATCGTTCAGAATACCCGTCTGGGGTTGATTCCCCTTCATCTCGGGCAGATCAGCGGGCTTTTCGCCGGAAGGCAGCTCGGGGGCGTCAGCGGGCTTTTCACCGGAAGGCAGCTCTGGCGCGTCCGCGGGATTTTCGCCGGAGGGCAGCTCAGGCGCATCAGCAGGCTTTTCGCCGGAGGGCAGCTCGGGGGCGTCAGCGGGCTTTTCGCCGGAGGGCAGCTCGGGCGCGTCAGCGGGCTTTTCGCCGGAGGGCAGTTCGGGGGCGTCAGCGGGCTTTTCGCCGGAGGGCAGCTCGGGCGCATCAGCGGGCTTTTCGCCGGAAGGCAGCTCAGGAGCATCAGCGGGCTTTTCGCCGGTGGGGGTATGCTCGGACAGGTAGGCGGAAATGCTGTCAGCGGTTTCCTGGGAGATGATTCCCTGAGCTACAAGGGCATCAAAATCGATGTTGACAGGTTCGTCGTTCGGAGCCTGGCCGTTGGCAGGGCCCCTGCGATCAGGAGCCATGGGGCCGAATCCGCCGAAGGGAGGCATTCCGGTCGGCGCGCCATCCGGCGGGGTGCCGGCGGGCAGATCTCCGGGCACGGCCTGGGTCTGCTGGGCAGGAGCGGAGGCATCCGTGGTTTCTTCAGCAAGGGCAAAGGCCGCTGTCATCAGCAGGCTCAGAGCCAGGAACAGAGCAATCAGTTTCTTCATGGGGATTCCTTCCTTTCTTCTCGTTTGAGGTTCATTTCATCAAATCTATATTCATCTTCTCCGGCGGATGCTGTCCGGATCCGGAGGAACCGACCGGGGAATGTGCACGGTTCCCTGTCGATGGCATGATCATAGCGGATGATCCTAAAGCGAACATAAAGCGCAAAAAAGAACCCCCCTTCTGAAAAAGCAGGGGGCAGAGCAGAACCGGGTCTTATGGGACGGAAGTTCAGAATGATAGGAAGAGAGAGGTGGATGATCAGAAAACGCTCTGGTTGCGACAGATGCCACGGCAATGACGGCAGCACTGGAGCGCTCATTTCATGACCGGGGCTCCGGCGTACCGGAAGCCTCAAGAGGCTTCTTTGCCAGCCAGCCGCGGAACAGGCCGCCTTCAAAGAACGAAATGATGACAAAGAAGATGTCGGCAAAGAGAATAAAAATGAAAGAGGGAATCAGGATCCGGGTATACTTCTTGCCGCTGAACGTTCCCTTGCGAATATGGAAGCCCATGCGGATCAGGTAATACAGCACGCCCAGGTTGAAATAAAGCAGCAGCGCGGCGTTTTCAGCGAAGCTGAGCCAGGCGTCCCTGGGGAAAAAGTTGCCCGTTTTGGTGACGCTGAGCAGCGTGTTCAGGAGCAGCAGACCGATATTCACCAGGAACATGATACGGGTCACGTTCAGCATGACCCCGCCCCCGATGCCGACGCCGCCGCCCCAGACCAGACCGGCATGGGCACAGAAGTGCTCAAACAACTGCATGAGCGGCTCATTCTGCCTGCCTTCGATAAAGCCGTTGTTGGCGATACAGTAAACATGCAGGCGCAGGCTGTTCTCCCTGCAGAAGGCCTCCATTTTCTCCATGAAGCGGAGCACATGGGAGGGAATGCCGTCCACATAGAGCGGCAGGCAGAAGACGACGGTATCGGCGCCGCGAAGCTGCTCCAGAATGCGTTCATAATCCGAGGGGGTCCGGAGCTTTTCGGTCACCTTCTGTCCGCCGGTGAACAACCGCTGTAGGGAGAGAAAATACGCGGAAGCGCAGAAACGCTTTTTGGGACTGCATTGGATGAATACCGTTTTCATAGCACCGCCTCCAGTTCTGCCGGATCCGCAAGGAATAGGACCTCGGACCGCTGATAGCCGTCATTGAGCGCGTTCCGCTCCGCCAGATAGCGGAAGGTTTCCTTCTCGTCTTCGGTGATATCGCCGTAGGCGATGACCTTCCACAAATCGTGCTTTCCGTATCGAAGCGTATGATGCATCTGCCGGCCCCGATAGGTGCTGAAGGGCGTGGAGGTGCCAATCGAGCGGTCCAGCACATTTTTGATGTCGGCGCTGTAGCCGCCGTACAGATTTTTCGTGACGATGACCAGCTCATCCGCCTGCCCGATGATCCGGCATACCTGCTGCAGGCTGTCCTTCATGAAGCAGGCGGCCGGGTGCTTCGTCCAGCAGCCGAAGCAGCCCTGACAGGGCGCATATTTCCCATTCGCTTCAATGACAAGGTCGTATTTTTCCTGAACCTTCCCGGTAGATTGGCTTCCCAGATCATGAATGAGGACTTTCATGCGTTTTCCTCCTGTTGTGCGGCAAGGATCGCTCCGTTCCATGCGTTTTCCAGATGCCTTGCGATCAGGCCTTCATCAAATGCCAGATGGTTGTTGGCGATGATGCTGGCGTATCCATGGGCGAAGAGCGCCACGGTCAGAAACACGTCCTTCGTTTTTTCCGCGCTGAGTCCGGCTCCCTCCTGCATGGCTGCAAGAACGGGGAGCAGCTCCGGTGAATTGATCATTTCCAGCAGACTGCTTTCCTCGGCATAACCCGATTGAAACAGAAAGCGGAAGAGCTGTGGCTCTTCGACAGCAAAGCGGATGTAATGGAGGCCGATCCCCAGAACGGGATCCTGCCCGGAAGGAATGTTCATCAGGTATTCCGTGTGCAGATGATCCGCGCGCCGGTAGACGGCCTTCTTTAAGCTGTCGATCGTCGAAAAGTGATACATCACCGGCTGCGTGGAGCAGTGCAGCTGCGCGGAGACGGTCCGGGCATTGAGATTCTCAAAGCCGCTCCGGCGGATAACCTCCAGGGCTGCATCGATGATCATGCTTTCAGTCACCTTTGGCTTGGGCGGCATCGATGAACACTCCTTTTTTATAATTTATGTTATGTAACGACAATTATAATATATGCTTTTGGTCCCCTTGTCAATCCCGGCGGGGGAAAACAGATAAGATTTCTGTGATGGGGACAGGTGGATATGGGTTGCAGAACAGGTGGCATTCTGGATGCTTTCGGAAAAAGAGTGTACCTCTGTGACTGAGTCAGGACAAAAAATTCCCATGCTTGCCGGGAAATGCTGGCTGAAGAGATCTTGAAGTTCGGAAATGCTTTCCGGGAGAAGGATCAGGACGAAAGAACCGTCGCCGCGCCTTTAACACAGAGAACCGTCCCCTGTGTCGAAAAAAGAAAAGCGCTGGTGGGCGTTTGCTCACCAGCGCAAATTTTATGTGCGATTATTCGGCGGGGGCGACGGAAACGATACGGCCGGTGCCGTAGGGTTCGGTGTAGCCGTCCGCGACGACGCCGCCCAGGGTCTTGGTGATGTAGTCGATGAGGACCTGGTTATCCAGCTTGACGGACTCCTGGAGGACCTTGGCGCCCTCATACATGGTGTAGCCGTCGCCCTTGTTCAGGAGCTGATAATCCGTGGAGGCCAGGGTGTAGATCTTTTCGGGATCGAGCGGCTCGCCGTGCACCAGCACGTTGCGCACGCGGCGCTCCTTGGTGTCATCCACATGATCGAAGAGGCCGTTTTCGTCCTGGACGCAGGGGCTTTCGATGGTGGGATCCACCTCGAGGGTGAGGCCGGACACCTGATTGAAGCCGCCGAACTCGCCCGGCATGACGTGCACGGACCACTCCAGCGCATCCAGCACCTGCTGGCCGGTGACCTCGATGACGGTCAGGGCATTGCCGAAGGGGTGCACCTTCAGGATGTCGTTAAGGGTGATGTCGCCCTGGTTGATCGGCACGCGGATGCCGCCGCCGTTGACGAAGGCGATGTCGGCGCCGCTCTGATCCAGATAGGCATCGGCGCACAGGTCGCCCAGGTTGGTTTCCGTATTGCGGATGATCCGGACCGGCTTTCCGTCCTCGGTGCGCGCGGTGGGATCATGGATGAACAGATCCACGGAGGCCTTCGCGACCACTTCCGTCAGCCGCTCATTGAGCACGGTGGAGGCCGCTGTCACGGCCTGGCTGCCCGCGTTGTCCAGTCCCAGGAGCTTCGAAGCGGGAAGGGAGGCGCCCCAGCTGTAGAGCTCAGAGGAGATGGCGCCGTCAGGCGTGATGGTCAGCACGCCGATGTTGGCAAACTTGGTGCCGCAGGCGCTGCGGACCACGTCCTCGCCGTCCTTGTTCTTCATGACGACCTGATCGGTGTCATGCGCATGGCCGTCCAGCAGGGCATTGATGCCGGTGGTGTGGGAGATGACGTCGGCATACGTCCAGGGGATGCACTCTGTCTCGTTGCCCAGATGCGCCAGGGCGATCACATACTGCGCGCCTTCGGCCCGGGCATCGTCCACGGTCTTCTGCACGGCGGTGTAAAGGGCTTCGCCGGTTTCGTCCTGCAGGAAGCCATAGATGAAGTTGCCTTCATCGTCCATGAAGTAGGTGGGGGTGGAGGTGCGGAGCGTCGTGGGGGTGCAGATGCCCACGAAGGCGACCTTCACACCGTCAAATTCCTTGATGATGTAGGGCGCGAAGAGCAGCTCGCCTTCCTTGTTGAAGTTGCAGGAGATGTAGGGGAAGTTGGCCTTCTCCGTCAGCTCCAGGAAGCGGTCCACGCCATAATCAAACTCATGGTTGCCGGGGATGGCGATGTCATAGCCCACGGCGTTCATGATGTCAATGAGGGCCTCGCCGGTGGTCATGGTGCCGATGGGCTCGCCCTGGATGGAGTCGCCGTCATCCACCAGCAGGACATGGTTGTCCGCGGACAGGCTTTCCTTCACCGCGTACAGGCCGGCATAGCCCCAGCCCTGATCGATGCCGCAGTGCACGTCGCTGGTGTAGAGCACGACCAGATTCTTCGTCAGCGCCGGAGCGGCATCCTCCGCCAGGGCGGCACAGCTCAGCAGCAGGCACAGCGCAAGCAGCAGGCCAAGCAGTTTTTTCTTCATGATCAGATCCTCCTTTTTCTGATGGGATGCATCCTGTGAGGGATGTATTTTTTATGGATATAGTATACCAGAGAACACGGGAAGATTCAATGGAAAGAGACAGATAAGAAACGGAAGGGCTCAGCCGGCGGCGATGCTTCGGCCGTGACCGTTTCGGGCGGGACGAAAAGCGCCTGTGAAAAGGGTGATCCGGCTGGAAGAAGGCATTGAACACGGCATTCACATTCCATATAATAAGGGGAAGAATACGAAAGCGAAGACGGTGGAGGGAGAAGGGAAATGCTGAAAAAGACAGGACTGTGTCTGCTTGTGCTGGGATTGGCGCTGCTTGGCCTGGGCCTTGCCTTCGCGGAAGATGCCTATATCGCTTTTGATGCCTCGGCAGACAAAACATCCATTGCCGTCGGGGAGAGCGTCACGCTGCATTATAGCCTTCCTGAGAAGCGGGACGGGATGGTGATGATCTGCTCTCCTTCCCTGACGATGGACTCCGTCCGCTCCGGGGAGGGCTATTCCTACATCAGCAAAGCGCTTCCCGGATGGACCGTCCCGCTGGACGGACTGTCCGGCGCTCTTTCCTATACCCTGACGGACGAAGCCGCCGCCCGGGCTGATTCCCTGGTGATCCGCCTGGAGCTGAAGGCTGCGGACGGAGCCTATCTGGGCAGCCGGAGTATCCCTTTGAAGATTCAGGGGGGTGTCCCCAGCGCTCCGGTGCAGTGCGTGATCACGCCCGACCGCTTCTCTGCCAGGCTGGGGGATCTCCTGACGGCGGCTTACGCGATTACGCCTTCCGACGGTGTTCAGCTGGATTCCATCCGCTTCTGGGCGACAACGGGCGAGGGCCTGATCCCTGTCCGGGAGGTGACGGCGCTGTACGGCACTGTCTCCTATCAGGTCACAGGGACCTACAGCGCCAGATTCAAAATGACAGTGGAGACCGCGGACGGCTGGCTGTGCGAATTCTATTCCGCTGACGTCAGGATCCTGGACGAAGGCATGAACCTGCATTCAACAGGCTGGCAGCAGATCGGTCAGGCCTGGTACTATGGGGATGCATCCGGCTTTGCTGTCCGGGGCCTCCGGAAGATCGGAGACCATCGGTACTTCTTCGATCTCAAAACCTGCGAGATGAAGGAGGATGCCTGGTGCGAATTCGCGGGAATCTGGTATTACGCGGGAAGCGATGGCGCCCTGTATCAGGGCAGGTGGCTGGAGGATCAGGGCGACTGGTACTGTTTCGACGGGAACACGGGCGCCATGTGCACGGGCTGGCACGCCATCGGGGGCCAATGGTATTTCTTCACCGCCTCCGGCACGATGGTCACGGGCTGGCAGCAGGCGGACGGGGCGTGGTACTACCTGGATCCGTCCGGCGCGATGGCGACGGGCTGGCGGCGGGTGGACGGGGCGTGGTATTACCTCGATTCGTCCGGAGCAATGGTCAGCGGCTGGCGGATGATTCACGGACAGTGGGAGCTGTTCGGGGAGAATGGCGCCTGGATTTGCACCTGGGAGGATCCGGCATAGAGCTTTCAGGGGACGATAAAACGGGGGGAGCGAAGGCTCCCCCCGAAGTTTTTGGATCGGGACGGGACACGGACGGGCTTAGCCGGCGGACAGGGGCGCTTCCAGCGGAAGCTCGCGGAGCACCTCGCCCAGCGGGGTGGTGATGAGCCGGGCGCCGCAGGCATGGGTGAGGAGGGGAGCGCCGTCCAGTCGGAGCTGGGCGGTCTGGCCGTCGCTGTCGAGCTCATAGCGGTGGCCGTAGCAGGAAACGCGGACCTGGCAGGGGTTGCCGCTGCCCAGGGAGAACCAGAGCTGTCCCTGCCAGGGGACGATGCCCCAGCGGTGCTCCAGATAGCCCAGGACGGAAAGCAGGGTGGGACCGTAGGCATCCTGCAGAGGCTCACGGCTGCCGGGGGCCAGGGGCTGATGGGTTTCGGCGTGAACGAGGGAGGGAGCGCCGGTGAAGGGATCGAACTGCTGGGTAAAGCGGCAGCCGCCGGCGAGCACGGCATCAAAGAGGATCCGCCCCAGACGGGTGACCAGGGGCGTATAGCCGTAGCGCTCGAGGGCGAAAAGGGCCCGCTGCCAGGTCAGCCCCTCCGGCTGGCCGCTCCAGTTGTTTTCCGGGGCGTTGCGGAAGGCGGGATCGGAGACGGCGACGCTGGGCAGGGGGAAGGGCGTCCAGAATTCCCGGGGATTCAGCAGATGCTCCCGGACGAAGCGGTCCGCCATGTCCCGGGAGAGGGAGCCCCAGTACATGCAGCGGAGCGGATTGTGAACGAGGATGGGAATGGGACGGCCTGCGCGGTCCCGGTCAAAGAGGGTGCCGCGGGCCTCATCCCACAGGCGGGCGCGCAGGGCGGCGCGCACGGCGGCGGCCTTCCGGTCCCAGTCCGCGGCGGCCTCCGGATCTCCGCGGAGGCGGGCGATCTCGGCCAGGGTATGCCGGGCCGCGAAGCTCCAGCTGGTGACATCCATGGAGGCCATGGGGACGACGGAGCAGCCGGCGGGCGGCTCGTCTTCGGTCCACCAGCAGGGAGCGTCGCCGTAGCGAAGGGCCAGATCCTCCCCCGTATCATAGACGCAGAAGGAGCGCAGGAGCCCGTCCGGCTCCAGGGCGCGGGTGCGCCAGAGGCAGGCGTCGAAGCGGCGGAGGGTTTCCTCCAGCTCGGCGAGAAAGGCAGGATCCCGGCCGAAGAGAAAATAGAGATTCAGGGCGTGATCCGGGAAGCAGAAGCCCTGATACTTGTTGAATTCGGGCACGAGGACATCCCGTTCCGCGTCCCAGCGGATGGAGCCGGGCAGGCGGCCGTCCGCCCGCTGGCAGCGCATGAAGAGGAGAGAATTGTTGAGCGCGGCCTCCGGGCTGCGCAGGGCATACATGTCCCCGCCCATGGGCTGGGTCTCCAGCCAGATTTTGGCATAGCCGCCGCCCTCCACGAGCACCAGGTCCTGTCCGAAGCGGCGGAGGTTTCCGCGGCATTTTTCCTCCGCAAGATCGTAGAGGCGCTGAATGGAGGCATCCTCACAGAAGAAGGATACATCGGTCTGCGGAAGCTGCATGGCTCTCCCTCCTGACGGAAAAGTGGATGGGTTGATTGTAGCCCACCGGGGCCTTTTTGGCCATGCGCAAAATTTCAGCGCATGGGCGGAAAGCCCGGAAAGCTTTGCATGGCGGGGAATGTGCAGAATTTTTGTGGCTTTTCGGGGAATGGGCGGCCTGATACAATTTTGCCATCGACAGAACAGGAATAATGAAGCCGGCGGGAGGCGGGAAACAAAAAACGCGCCAGGGCAGGGCGCGTAAGCGGGAGCGGTCAGGGCTCCTCGGGCCAGGAATCCTCAAAGGGCGTATAGCCGTCCGCCCGAAACATGGCGTGGATGACGTCAAAATGCGGATGGGTGCGCCAGGTGCCGGCGGTGGGATTGTG
>ODAI011448632.1_pt1 | contig 10447 bp, 11 predicted proteins | sample 1539321 | NCBI WGS metagenome assembly ODAI01 (sample SAMN02144231, study PRJEB22623) | gut metagenome | biome: sheep rumen | host: Ovis aries | place: New Zealand | reverse complement strand
CCTAGATCCTACCGCTTTCAGCTGATTCACATCGGGTACATCAGGTACATCGGGTACACAGCACGAGTTTGGACTGTACCCCATGGGTTATAACCCCACATGGGGTACATGGGGTACACTATTTTTAGACCACGAGTTTACGTATAATGCGTTTTATTGCGCACATTAATATTGCGCACAACCTTTTTAATCATATTACTGCCATTTTTATCTTTTTTCAAGTATTATCTTCAAAAAAATCATTCATTTTCTCTTATATCCTGTTACCATAGTCATTACAAAGCAAAATACCGTAGCCCATGCGAAAAACCTGTGCCATTTCATGAATGATGACCTCTCTTTCCTTATACTCCTTGACACCACGCTGCTTAGATCCACCTCTTCTCCGGAATGAACATATTGAAGCTGTTCTCCTATGGTAAGCTTCATAATCTTATATGCCGGCTCTCCGGTACAATGGCAGGTGAAAAACTGCGTAGGATACTTCTTCAATTCCTTACTGATATCTATGATCTCTCTAAGCTCATCATCCGTATATTTTGTTTTCTTCATAAGATGAAAGCCGCTAATGACCACATCGGGCGCTGTCCCATACTTATCCTTAAAAGCGTCAATAATGCTCAGCATACCGTTATGGGCACAACCGGATAAAAGGATTCTCCTTTCGCCATCGTTTACCACAAGATACTGCTCGTGAACAAAATCATCCCTTACAAACTCATCATTTTCCCTTACAAGCAGTCTTTTGTTTGTAAAAGGGATATCGTGTGACCTTTTCTTCATCGTAAAGAGTTCAAGCTCGTCATCTATTCGATGATCTCCCCGGAGCTTAACCACCTGCGGCAGTTCCGGTATATCCTTATCTATGCCGATATACCTGTAACGCTCTCCCTCTGATTTTTCGCCATCATCTGCATAATAATCCGCATCAGCCGACTCCTGCATATAGATATCCGCATCCGGGTTCATCTTCACAAATGGCATGATACCGCCGGAGTGGTCATAATGCCCATGGCTTAATATCACTGTATCTATTTCTGACAGATTAATGCCGAGTTTTTCAGCATTATGCAAAGTTTCCTCTGATGGTCCGAGATCAAGCAAAAGCTTATGTTTTGAAGTTTCCACATAGAAGGACAGACCGTGCGCATATGTACAGCCTTCATGTCCTTCCGTATTTTCAATCAGATTTATAATTCTCATGCCGCCTCCAAAATAAAATGATACATAACCTCCGCGCTGATATATTTAAGGAATCATTGAGATCGTTCACTCCTTAGATATCCACTCACTGAAATCGCGTAAAACCCCCAATGCATCCTCCGGCAATCTTGCCTCACATTCCTTCTTAAAGCTATCCGGTACACCATAAAACGCTTCCGCCATTCCGCCGGCGATGCAGGTAAGCGTATCGCAGTCACCGCCGAGGGATACCGATGTCCTGATAACATCCTCGAAATCCCTGCCCTCATAGAAAGCAGTCACCGCTACCGGCACGGTTCCCTGACAGGTTACATCGAATTTATACCACGGACGGATCTGGTCACAGGACTGAGACAGATCATAGCCAAACTCAGAAATGATATAATCTCTGATCTCAGCTTTGCTCCTACCTGTCCTTGCCAGGAATACGGCTGAAGCGGTTGCCTCCGCTCCCTTGACCCCCTCTTCATGATTATGAGTCACTTCTGCCGACCATCTTGCAACCTCCCTGGTCCTTTCCAGAGAATCGAAGAACCAGCCAACAGATGACACCCTCATGGCGGAACCATTTCCAAAGCTCCCGTAGGGTTCCGGCTTCGACGCATAGAGCCACTGATAAAACATCCCACCATAACCGGCATCGGGATACTTTCTCCCCCATTTCTGCATGGATTCCACAAACTGTGTTTTCATTGTCTGCTCGTCTGCGTGAATCCCTGCAGTCATTACAGCCTCTGCGATAGCGATGGTCATCATAGAATCATCAGTGTATCGGATATACCTGTTGAACATATCAAAATCTTTTTTCTGCTTGCTCCTGTCAAACTCGTAAGGAGCGCCGATCATATCGCCTAAAATTGCTCCATACATAATCTATTCCTCCGAATCACCGGTTTATGCTCTGTGTCTTTTCTTATAATCCTCCTGGATGGGAGCAAGCATTTCATCACTGTCAAATGCTTCTTTCATATACGCCGCACTGCCGCAGGCTCTCGCACAGCTCACCATCCTGGACATCACATTAAAGTTCAGGGCAGTGCCCGCGCTGTCACATTCATACCTGACAGCCCTGTTTGCTGCAACGCCAAATCTTCCTGCCACCTTTACCGCGTCGATGTTGGCGCCAAGGAAAATAAACTCCCAGTGGTTCTTCTTTTTCCTCTTCTTCACCATCTTTTTCACCTTATCATAAGAATACTTTTTGCTGGCATTCTCCATTCCGTCAGTTGTGATGATGAACAAAGTCTTTTCCGGCCTTTCTTCCTCCGGCATCTCCTTCCGGATATGACTGATATGGCGGATTGCTCCCCCTACAGCATCCAGAAGAGCCGTGCAGCCTCTGACGTAGTATTCCTTATCGGTGATCCCCTCTACCATCTCAAGATTCTTTCTGTCATGGAGGATCTCCGTCCGGTCATCGAAAAGGATCGTGGATATAAGAGCATCTCCCTCTTCCTTCTTCTGCTTATCCAACATGGAGTTGTATCCTCCGATGGTATCCGCTTCAAGACCTGACATGGAACCGCTGCGATCCAAAATGAAAACGATCTCTGTTAAACCCTTCTTCATAATACCTGCCTCTCTTTCTGCCGGTGACCGGCTGCTTTACCTGTGTTCTGAGGTAAGTATATGAAGATCCGCTGTCCGTATGGTCGCATGGAAAGCGACATTTTGCGCTTTTCCAAAAGCAGGGCGCGGATGCCCCGCTCACTCCCCAAGTAACGGCTGTTTATGCTCGAACAGAGCCAGATTTATAGTATAGGTATCATAAACCTCCTGCCCTATGAAATACTCTATTATCAGATCAAATCTGCTGCTCGGAGACAATGCGTAGCCTGCCCGTCCCAATAGATCCTTTGTCTCGTCAAGGCTCAGCTTTAATGCCAGGGCAAATGCCACCGCCGTGATCTTCTTTGGCTGATACCCGGTATTACTCCTGATCTTTGAGAAAAGCTTCCTGTCAACGTTCGCGCGCTTATATACCTCCGTATCGGTATAGCCTTTTTCATCGATCAGTCTGAAAAGGCTCTCCTGCCAGGTTTCACTAACATTAGCCATGAGATCATCCAGAGATCTCCCGGCTTTATCTGCACCGGACATTGCAGCCCCGGCTGAATCCCTTCTCTTCGGAAAATGAAAAGAACCGGCGGACAGTTTGCGCCTTTTATCACATTTTCCAGCAGACAGACTATTCCCAAAGGCTGCCGTCGCAGATGCGCCAAGACTGTATTCAGAATCCATTCTCTCCGAAACATAGTTTTCGTCAATGAACGCATCCACGCCCGAGAAGATCCTTCCGGACAGAACAAATGAAGTTTCATCAAATACAACAAGGATGATCTCCATATCTGCATCTGACAGAAACTTACTGAATACGGAAACCGCGATCTGAAGGGCGTCCGCCTTGGGGAATCCGTATACCCCGGTAGCGATCAGCGGGAAGGCTATGCTCTCACAGCCCAATTCCTTTGCCAGACGGAGACTGTTCTCATAGCAGCTGCGGACCGCTTCTCTCTCTCCATGCCTGCCGTCAATCCACGCAGGGCCAACCGTATGGATTATATATTTTGCGTTTAAAGCAAAGGCAGGTGTTACCGCCGCTTGCCCGGTTTCTATATTGCCGATCTTCTGTCTTTCTTTAAGAAGTTCGTCTGCTCCCGCTGCCATATAAATAGCATAATCCGTCCCACTCGCATATTTGGGCCTCGGATTTGCCGTATTCACAATAGCATCGACGGATACTTTCGTTATGTCATTTCTTATGATTTGGAAAGCCATATCACTCTACTCCAATGCCATCAGCCCGGCATATGAATCCGGTTCAGCATCTCCTTCAAAGACATCAGCATCCCTTTCGTCCGCTCTTATGATCTTCTATAGAGCAGGCATCCGGCGTGCCATACTCGATAAGGCCTGCATCTGCGGGATCAATAGATATTCTTCCATCTTCAAACACAAATGCCGGGATCCCTACATCCCCGATCTCCTTACAGTGATCGAAAACAGGGCTTGTGTCGCGCAGTCGTGTGAATACACTCATATTGCGGATATTTTCGCCTATGTTTATGTATTCAAATTCATTCTCCCGTCCTTTTATCTGCTCATGAACGTAATCACAATAAGGACAGGTTGGCATACCATAAATTCTGATCATATAACTTTCCTCCTATTCGATAACGATTTTTACATCTCCGTTCCCGAGAAGCTCTGTGAGCTCCTCTTTTGTCATGTCCACATGCCCCAGGCGTGTATATTCCCAGCTATTCGATCCATAAAAGATTACGATCTGGTTCCCGAAATATAAAACGATGTCTCCAAAGTCCGTGGTGATCCGCTCATCATTCCGTGTAATGCTGTTTCCCAAAGAGCCGACCTGTTCAAAGCCTCCATACATACTTGCGCCTCACTCAGGACAGAGCCATGTATCTGCATCTATGCTCCGGCCTACAGTCCCGTTCTGCATCTGCATTCCTATCAATATACTTCCTTATCCCTGCGCTTATTCACCGTGGGATGCATCCTGTTAATCTTCGCGAAGCACGGACATGTTTCATCATGGTCATTGATAATACCGCAGGCCTGCAAATGTGAGTATATAGTGACCTCACCCACATATTTAAAGCCCCGCTTCTTCAGGTCCTTACTTATCTGCTTTGACAGTCCGTTGCTGACCGGAATCTTCCCTTCGGGCTTGCCATGCCCGTTATAGAGGATCACCTTATTGCCGGAATATGCCCATATGTAATCACAAAAGCTTCCGAATTCCTCACGCACCTTTTGAAAACATCCGGCATTGTTTATCACGGCAGCAATCTTACGTGGAGAACGGATCATATCCTCTGTATTCATGATCCTGTCGATATCCGTCTCGTCATACTCCGCAATTTTGTCAAAATCAAAGCCAGCGAAGCATGACCGGAACACTTCACGTTTCTTAAGCATAAGATCCCAGGAAAGGCCGCACTGCATACACTCAAGCATCAGGTGCTCAAACATCTTCCTGTCGTCGTGTACGGGAATTCCCCACTCAGTGTCGTGATATATTCTATTCCGTTCGTTAATGTCAGCCCATCTGCAGAATCCCATAAATATCCCTCACTTGAACCTAACTGCGTCCTGATTCCCTGTCCATATCCATAAACTGCATATAATCCACTATCCTGTGCTAATATGCCTGCACCACCTTAAAAGCGGAGTCCGTATCATCCCATGCCACGGCAAGAAGAACCCTCATTTGTGCAGGGATACCCCCTCACATTCCAAATTCTACGCAAAGTCTGTCAAAACGTGCCTGCTCTTTTTCCTTGATCGGTTTTGATAAGTCATTCATACAATGATGAATCACATCCGCATCCTTCAGGACCTCATCCATGGGACTGTCCACAACCAACTTATCGTCATGGTGATAAACGGCAGAACAGATCGTGTCCGTCTCCGTCCCATCCGTAAGTCCAAGCTTGCCAAGTATTTTCCTGGCCAAATCAGCACCTTTATGAGCATGATCATCATAGGAGCCGGTCTTATAGGCGTGCAGATCATGGAGCATAGCAGCCATAGATGCGATCTCAGGATCAAGCCCTCGCTTCTTTGCTATCATGGAAGCCGCAAGCGATACTCCGTAAAGATGCGCGATTGCGCTGGTACGCTTGTCAGAATCCTCTATCTTATTAATCTCAGAATCCACATATTTGCGAAGTTCTTTCAATCTGCTCATAATCAATTTCCACCATTCCTTCTATTCATTCTCAAAACTGCTGCAAGGACTATAATCGTTTTCCGGAAATGCAAATGCGAATATGTCATCTGGGACTTCATTAGCTAATGCTTCGCCCTTACGAGTCATATTTTGTCAATCAGCAGCTTCCATAAACCGTTGTAAGAAACTGTCATTCATTGTCCCATTTGCTTATAAACACAAAGCAATATAACTCAGGAACAATTATACTACTTCCGCTATGATTCTTCCACTCATAATCGCGGCTACTCACAACGCTACTCACAACACTAATATGAAACATCACAATTATTATCCATGCAGCTTTTTCATTGCTTTTCCTTTTTTGTAATCAGAGGATCCACCTCTTCTTCGGTTGGTATGATCATACGGTGCCTGCGGCTCCGTTGTGGTTATTAGAAGAGCAGACTTCATCAGGTTGTTTTCAGCTGCAATACCGTTACCAAACAACAAGACCATAAAGCTCGTCAGTCTGATCACCAAGGACCCGTCAGACGAGAACATCAAAGTGGTTATCAAGACCGCTCGAGAAGCTCTTCCTGACGAGATGTCCGTCACAACAGAGATTGAGTTGATCGCGGATGCTGTCGGCCCGGTTCATCCGGGGATCAAGGCTTCATAGTTGTCTGGAGAACGCGATTAGCTCCTAAGAAACAAAGAATCCCTTCCTACTTCGGTAGGAGGGGATTTCTTTATGCCCGCGCACAGATGGGTATAAGAAAAGCACCTCGGAGTTGGGGTGCTTTTAATCATAGCATCGCGGCTCTAACTTTCCGTCGTGGCTCACTTTCTATCGGCTTTATCATTCCCAGCTTCTCACATACAATTTTCAGTACATCGCTCGGTGTTGAGTCTGGATTATGCCTAAGTTGCTCCAAAACCGCATCTCTGACATCATCGTATTCTTCCATGCACTCTGCTGTGCTCTCAACAAAATCATCATAGCTCCGTGGAAGAGCTCTTAGTGTTTCCTTTATATTCATACAATCACCTCCGCCCATCTGCGCCCTAGCTCCTTCTTGCCTTGGTGAGCCGCTTGCCTAATAATTCATATTCATTAAAGTCGTGGTTGATGAAGAAGTAATCATATCCCGGACTGTCCGTTTGATATGAGTGCGTATGAATCACGCAGAATTCCTGACCTTGATACTTCTTATGCCAGTCTGCGTTAATGTCATGCGTCACCTTCTCGGCTTCTTTCCTGCTAACTTATAAATATCTCATGAGCTTACATCCCTGCTTTATGGTTCGCAAGGCTAGTATAGCATAGCATAGATTCGGTATTCCCGCCACAATAAAATAAGCACCCTTGGTAATCTCCAAGCAGTGCTTCATCTAATCATATTCAGTATCTCGTCTTGATCTTCTATCCCGGCTGTGTCGAGAGCTTCTTTCGCGGAACATTTCCGGCAGACGTTCTTTCCGTCTATACGGCTCTGCGCTGGCGGATAAGAGAATCGTTTTCCGCAGGTAGTACAGACGTAGCTAATCTCATCCACCGATGGAATCAATGCGATACCAGTCACCAGCAGCCGTCATAGCCTCAGAAATCTCGATTGAGGTTGCGCCCTTAGCAACTTCCTCATACTTGCTGTATGTGGCAGGATCATCTACTGATAACTTATCAGTATCCTGTGTCATATAAATCTTTGCGGAATCATGAAGAGCATCGAAGGTAACCTTAACCTTCTTTGCATCTGTGCTATCCTTAGCAAGGGTAGCTTTAGCTGTAACAGCTTTACCGCAAACAACCGGGTCAGCTACAAGGTCAACCTTCTCAGCACCGGAATATCCAGCTTTAAGGCTTACCTTAGCACCATAGTATTTACCAGCAACAGAGGTGGTCAGACCATCTTGAGTGATAGAACCCTTATCAAGCTTTGCGGTTATAGAACCAAGCGTAGTGTTCGTTGTCGAATCAGCAGCATCCTGAACATATACTGTACCAGAGCCGATAGTTGTAAATGCTGCTACGTTTGTTAATCCAGCATAATCTTTATTTCCACTCTTGAAAGTAACTTTATAAGAAGTTGCTCCAGCTGCAGGTGCAGTAATTGTCAGAGCATCCGGAGCGGTAAGATAAGGAGCGGTTGTTCCGTCTGTAGTATTAGCAACTTCAGGAGCATTCGTGCCTACATCATCTGTATCGATCTTGGTCTGGTCAAATACGATTACATACTCAGTTCCTCTTACAGGAGTTCCTGTTGTATCCCACATATAGTAGGTGAATCCATCTTCATCTGTGAAATAGATTCCGTTTGCGGGAGTCGTCTTTGATTCAAGATTCTTAACTGTGAAATCTGATCTATAGGTTACCTGTATAGCTGTTGATTGATCAAAAGTCTCAACCTGATTACCTTCTTTAGAGTTATAGTCGTAGCCGAATCTTCCTTATACCACCTTTGGCGATCCCTGTCATGTATGGAAATCGCATAATGATCCCGCTGTCCCTCGTTCTGGCATGACAGGGATAAGCTGTTACCATTCACGGGTTAGCCGAATGCGGCTTTTCGATACCTAAACGGCCAAAGAGACACTGATGTGATAGAAAATAGTGATTATTTTAAAATAATCACTATTTTCTATTGACAATCCTCATTGAATAGTGTATAATGTAATCACTATTAAGGAGGTGCTCTTATGGCTAGTATCGTATATCAGGTTGACAAAAAAACAGGCACTAAATATGCATTTGAAAGTGTTTCATACTGGGATAAGGACAAGAAACAGCCACGGTCAAAAAGAAAATATCTGGGTAAAGTAGACCCTGAAACCGGGGAAATTATCCCTTCAAGGGGAAGATCTTCCCATAGTGGGGAGAACAACTTAGATACGGAAGAACTGCAGAAATTGCATAACGATATCCAGGAAAAAGATAGAACGATAGAGGAACTGAGGAGGGATATTTACGAGTTAACTGCAAAGAATAAAGAACTGCTGTCGATAGTTAAGCAGATCCGCGCCATGGTGGAGTCTTTCTGAGATGTACGAGAATGTGTGGGACCAGCAGGAACTGCTGTTTAAGATCAAGCTCCTGAAAGATCGTGTGGAGGCTTTCGAAAACGGCGACCAGTATGTGCGCATGAAAAAAATGCACCAGATCGCCCGTAAAGCTGATTTCGAAACGATCGAACAACTTAAAAGGGAGCTTTCTCGGGAACGGGCTGAGAAAATACATGTACGTGAGCTGTGGTACAGCACCTGCCTCGATATCCAGCGGGAATGTGAGAAAAAACTGCGGGAAAAAGATAATGAATGTGAAAAGAAGCTTGCGGAAAAGGACAAGCTGATAATCAGCTTACAAAAAGAGCTGCAGAATGAACGGCAGAAACGGGAGGATTATCACGACAAATATCTAAAGCAGGTAAAAGAAGCTTACGAAGCCAAAACAGAGCTTGAAGAAGAGAAGGAAAAGAATCAGGAATTAGTTTCCCGTATCAATAAAGATTACAGCAATTCCTCAAAGTCTTCTTCCTTGTCCCCGAATCATGCCACGATCCATAACAGCAGGGAGAAAACCGGACGCAGACCAGGCGGACAGCCAGGCCATATCCATTATGGACGTAAACGTCAGGAACCAACAGAAACTTATGAGATCCCGGTTCCGGATAAATATCTGGATGATCCTGATTATCAGCCTACGGGGCGTATCATCAGAAAACAGCTGATCAAAGTCAGCGTCAACACAGAGGTGATCGAGTACTGGACATATGAATTCCGCAACAAGGTCACCGGCCAACGGGAACATGCTGATTTCCCGAAGGGCTATGTGGATGATGTCAACTATGACGGGACTGTTAAAGCTTTTGCATATCTGTTGAACAATGATCTGTATACATCCATAGACAAAACCAGGGTTTTTCTGAGAGATATCTCAAAAAAGAAAATAGATATATCAACGGGATTTATCTGTAATCTATCGAAGCAGTTTTCAGAATATACGCAGGAGGAACGGGAGCAGATCTTTCAGGAGCTTATGACAGAGGAAGTGCTTCATTCAGATTTCACATTTGGACGAACAGGTGGAAAACAGTCTGCGGTCATCATTACAACAAACAGTAATGGGAAAGTACTATATCAGGGTCGTACCCAAAAAGGAGATGACGGAGTAAAAGGATCACCGGTCGAGTATTACAGCGGAACCCTTGTTAGTGACCACGAGGCGGCACTTATCAAACATGGAGAGCGTCATCAGGAATGTCTTGGGCATGTGAAACGATATGCAAAAGCTGAGGCAGAAAATGAACCTGAGAATACCTGGGGCAAAAAGCTGGACGCATGGATAAGTGACAGTGTGGGTTATTGGCACGAGGTAAACAGTGGGCTAAAGGAATATGATAAGGCCGCAGCAGATAAATATATAGAACAGTTCATGGACATCCTGCAGACAGCTAAAGAAGAGTATGAGAATGAACCACCATCGAAGTACTATAGAGATGGATACAACACGTATAAACGGATGGAGGAGAAGCCGGAGGACTATGTCCTGTTCCTGCGAGATATAAGAGT
>ODAI011021685.1_pt1 | contig 10447 bp, 9 predicted proteins | sample 1539321 | NCBI WGS metagenome assembly ODAI01 (sample SAMN02144231, study PRJEB22623) | gut metagenome | biome: sheep rumen | host: Ovis aries | place: New Zealand | reverse complement strand
TCACTCTGTTTATTCTGTCTGGAAACGATCATCCGCGGCGCTTCCGAGCGCTTCCATGACCTCTTCAACATATGTTGTGGTATTTTCCTTGGCATCCTCAAAATCATATTCCATAACATTATCCGGATCAAGGCCGAAATCTGCCGCAACCGAGGGCTGCGCCGCATTATCGAGCACCAGGAACTGATAGGAGCCGTTCTGTGCCGCAAGCTCGACACACTCGGGACTTAACGCGTACTCGATCCAGAGCTTTGCGGCATTGGGGTGCTTGGCGCCCTTAAAGATAGCCGTGGCTCCTATCTCAAAGGAGGTCCCGCTTGAAGGGATTATAAGCTCTATATTTCCGTAACCGTTATCCTCGATCTGTGTAATGCCGTCATGCAGGAAGCCGATGCCTATGACGCATTCGCCGGTGCCCACGTTCTTTGAAGGGCCGGAACCGGATTTTGTATAAACCTCGATATTTTTGTCAAGATCCACAAGGTACTTTATTCCCTCGTCATGTCCGTACTTTTGTATCATCGTATTGATCACGAGCTTTGCCGTACCTGCCGTGTTGTAGTTTGAAAGCCAGATCAGTCCCTTGTATTTTTCGTCAAGAAGATCCTCCCAGTCCTTCGGAGCCTCAAGCCCCATTCTTTCAAGCTCATCCCTGTTTACCATAAAGCCGAGGATGCCCTTGTAGATACCATACCAGCAGCCGTCCTTGTCACGGTACATGTCACCGATAAGATGAGACGCGTTCTTTGCCTCGTAGGGCTCCAGAAGCCCCTCTGCCGTAGCTACGTTATAGGGGTCCGTGGTTCCGCCGAACCATACGTCTCCGGAAGGATTTCCGTTTTCCTCCTCTATCTTGCTCTGAACCTCACCGGTAGAGAGCCTCTGATACTGAACCTTTATTCCGTACAGCTCTTCAAAATGCTCACAGGCAGCCGCAAGATAATCCTCCTCACAGGAGCCGTAAACTATAAGCTCCCCCTCTTCCTTTGCCGCGGAAACAAGCGCGTCGTCCACGGCCTCCGTGCCTTCCCCCTCCGCGGATTGCTCGTCAGCGGGAGCGCTCTCCGCCGAAGCAGCAGGCTTAGGCGCGGTAACAGGCATTGCGGCGCACCCTGCAAGGCTCATTACCATGGAACAGGTTAATGCCAGTGCGATAAGTTTCTTCATTCTTTTTCCCTCCTGAAATACAATTGAATGCAAAACATCAGGCTGATAAGTAACAACAGCACGCATAAGAGCGAACGTATGTATACCGTCCACTATATTGTGTTAATTATACCTATGATAAGGAAAAATAGCAACCATCTTTGTGCAGATTGCACTAATGAGGCCGTCTCCTTTAAAACAGGTCAATGTATTCATTTCCGGGATATTCGGTATCCGAGGGTGTCAGAAAGACCATCTTCTTTTCCTCAGAATAGAACGCCTGCACGGAATCGGCGGCACCCGTCACGCTTACGTCGCCGCCTGAAAAGGTCTTCAGGCTGCTGTCGGGGGTCGACAGGAAGGTATAGATATCAGAATTGATGCTCTTAAGCTCCGATGACTCATCAAACTCCGCCTCAATCTCGGAAAGAAGCTGGGGTGTGAGGGTCTCAGGCTCCCTGCGGGCCTCGGTCGCTTCGTCGATCATCTCGCCGTAGGCCTCGTTGAGCCTGAAGAAGTCCTTTGTAAGCCTTGAATTGTTCAGAAATACCGAAAAAGCATTCTGATAGAATTCATACTTTTCCTGATTTCCGCACTCATAGCTCACGACACACAGCGGGAGCCACTCGGTGACGGTCCCTTCGTCTCCGAGCTGGTCATTGGTGTAACTAAAGGTATTATAGATCACCGGCACGTAATAATCCGCGAAGACATCGCCTCCGCCGGTAGTGATCTTATATTTGAAGTACATCGCGCTGCTTCCGGATTCTCCCGTGGCATAGGTGGTGCTTGCGCCTATCCCCGCGTAATCCCCTATGTCACCCGTAAGCATCTTTGTTTTATTCTCCGAAACAAGCTTAAGCGCCTCTGCCGCCGCCCCCTCTGCCTCATGACTTTCCACGAGCTCGAGCTTTGCCCCCGAATAGGCCTGCTTTATTAAAGCCTCAAGATAGCCCTGCGGCCCGTCGTAGGAAAGATAGCTCCTGTAGCGGTCAATATCCACCTCATTGCTACGCTTGCTCCCCGTTACAGATGATACCTGATACCAGAAATGCTCCGGCGACATAAAGGTAAGCCTCATCGTATTATCCGTATCCGAAATAACACAGCTCATGACAGCCGGAAAGGTATCGGAATATCTGGTATAGTCAAAGCTTGCCTCGGGCTCGCCCCCTCCGAAGTCCTCCGGATACAGGGTCGTAAACATAAGGAGCCCGGCATCATCATATACCTCGCCCACCATGTAGTAATCCCCAAGGTCATCGCTTACCTCCCTGTTGTCCGGTACCGGCTCCTCTTCCTCAGCCTCATTCTCGGTCTCGGGAGGCTCGGTGGCTGTTTCCTCCTCCTCTCTTTCGGCCTCCTCCTCTTCTTCTATCTCATCCCTTAGCGAGGGGCCCTCGACGCCCTTTGAGGCCACCACGGCCACTATCCCTATGAGCACCGCCAGAAGGATGAAGACGATCACTATAGCGATCACGATGGAGTTTTTCTTCTTTGCCTGCGCCTTCTGTGACTCCATCTTCTCAGCGACCTCGAGGGGAAACTGTGAGGTATTCTCGGGATCGCTCACATCGAAGCCACAGCCGATGCATATATCCTGGGTATCCTCCAAAAGCATCCCGCAGTTCTTACAATACTTCATTTCTGTTCCCTCTCCGCCGTCTCAAGATCCTTATAGCCGTACAGCTTCACATTGTTTTCCATTATCTCAAATGCCAGGTTCCTTCCGTTTTTGGCGTGATCAACGATAAAACCGGCATAGAGCTGCAGCATTTTATCGGAATAGGTGGATATCTCACCCCTTAAATAGGTCTCGTAGGAGGTGTTGTTTATATCATCCTGAGCCGTGCGGATGCTCCTTGCCCTTTCCGCAAGCCTCGGATAGCTTTCCGAAAACTCCTCCATCCAGCCCACCTGTATGCTCACCACCGTCTCTACGACAGCCTTTTTCTCATCTGAAAGGGCTTCAAAGCTGTCCTTTATCTCATCGTATTCCTCCGGCGCCGTGCTTTCCATCATCCTTCCGTATTTTTCGGTGATAAGATTATGATTCAGCCTGCTTTCTCTTCTGAAATCATACAGATACTGCAAAAGCATCGTCCTGGTCCAGGTAAGATACTGGCTTCTGCGCATGATGGAAAACGTCGGCCAGTTATTCTGGCACTCCGCCCTGCCTCCTTCGTTCTTCACCTTATCGAATTCCCTGAATTCCGTTCTTGCGATCTCCATGGCAAGGGCAGCATCATCCTTTAAGGAGAAAAGAGATTTCTCCATAAGCTCCTCCACATGATGTCCTATGTAGGGATCTATATCGCTGGTAATGTCTCTTCTGTAGAGCTCCATGGCAAGAAAGGCTCCTATATTCTCCGTTTTATCCGGATCCTTAAGGGCCTTTCGGATGAGCTCCGAAAGCTCCTTTCCGCCGTCAAGGTCCATAAGCCCCGTAAACAGCCATTTATCATGCAGGGGATAGGTCCCGTCGATTATGTACAGAAGCTTCATAGCTGCCTTTATGGCGTCCGACAGCATTATCTCAGCGGTCACCTCATCTCCCCGCTTAAGCATCCTTAAGCGGTTATACTGTCCCGTCTGGGAAAACACCGCGCAGAGCTCGGCGATCTTCGTATAAAAGATATTTTCCGGGTATCCCCGTTTAAACTCCTCCCTGAGCCTTGTAAACTCTCCTGCGTCATCCCTCCAGACCTCTCCGTTTACGCATGCCGCAAGTGACGCATCCTCTGTCCGGCTCCAGTCCAGCTTACTGTATTGAGCGCAGCCCACAAGCCTGTTGTAGAAGGTCTTTACAGTCATGACACCTCTCCGGCCGCCACCCTGGGTTATATCTCTCTTAAATCCCCTGTACTCCGAGGGAAGCTCTTCATAAGCCTTCTGAAGCTCCTCACCTATTTCGCTGAAGGCTTCATCATCGAGCCACATGCAGAAGGCCGGGCCGAAGTCATGATCCCTTGAGATCTCATCATCAAGATAAAAGCACTCCGAGCCCTCTCCCGAAAGCCCTACGGCGATCCTGTCCTCGTATTTCCTGAATTTCTCATGGATCATTGGAGCACCGTATTCCTCATAATATTCCCGGCACAGATCAAGCCCCTTTATCGTATCCCTCGAAGCAGCCTTTTCAGAAGCAGCCTTCAGACATGCCTCGTAATTCTCCTTAAGCCTTTCATAATAGCCGTTGCGCCCAAGGGCCTCTTCCATTATATCCATGGCCTCATTAAAGGTTCCTGCTCCCTTCTCGTAATCTCCGGTTATATAATAATAGCTTCCAAGAGCCGAAAGTGCGGCGCAGTAATGCTGATCTCGTACATTCTGCTCCTTAAAGAGCCTTATCGACTCCTTTGCCTCGGCACAGGCATCCTCTATCCTGCCAAGCTGTATCAGGGTCCCCGCAAGGTTTGCCCTTGAAACAGCCTCCTCATAATAGTTCTTATGCTCAGTCACTATCTCAATGGCCTTCATGAGTGCCTTTTCAGCCCCGGCAAAATCCCCGATTTCCTGATACAGAAGGGCCTTGTTATTGTAAAAGCCCGCAAAGAGCCCCGAATCGGGCGCCAAATTCCTTTTATATATATCCTCCACCCTGTCGTAGAGCTGAAGTGAATCCTTAAGCCTTCCCGCGACCCTGTAGGAGGTGGCCACATTGAGAAGGGAGGTGGCATAGGGAACGGAATCGGTTCCGCACACCGCCCCGGCGACTCTCAATATATCCTCCGCGACCTCAAACATCCTGTCAAATTCCGAGGTCTCTCTGTAATGCCCGATCAGCTCGTTTAACAGAACCAGAACGGCGCCGTCGTCCATTTCCTCTGCCGCCGTATCTATGGCACTGACCAGAAGCTCCTCGACCTCCCTGCTCTTGTTTTCGGAATAAAGCCTGTCAGCTGTTTTAAGAATCCTTTCTGTATCCAATGTAAATCCCCCGTCAAGCATATCACCAAAAGTGTCAGCGGCACCGTGAAAGACCGGTGCTCATAAGATATCTTATCACTTAAACAGCGGGGTCGCAATAATTATGATCTCCACGCCAGGGCAATCGATTAATACCCTCATAACCACGGCGGAATATGCGGATCATAAAAAGCCCGGATCTGAGCTTTTGCGCAACTCACTTGACAAAAAGCGATTTTTATGGAAAACCTTTCAACCCTGTTTGAGCTCGCGTACTGAATTCCCTCGATAACTGTGAAGCGAGTTGTTAAAAGGTTTTCTGCTTATAAAAATTGCTTTGAGTCTAGTGAGTTGCAGCCGCGAAGAGCCGGGCTTTCTTATGATCAGCATATTCCTCACGACCTTGGGGTATTAAGCGATTGCCCTGTCTTAATGCTTTTTGACGCTGTCTGCCTTATGATGCTATAATGGAAATGATCGACTGAGACAAGGAGAAATACAATGGCACTTGACGGCATAACTACAGCGGCTCTCACAGCCGAGCTGTCACGGAAGCTTACGGGAGGAAGGCTTGCAAAGATCGCGCAGCCCGAGCCTGACGAGCTTCTGCTTACTATAAAACAGGGCTCGGAGCAGTTCCTCTTAAAGCTTTCCGCTAACGCCTCCCTTCCTTATGCGGCACTGACCGGTCAAAGGAAGGCAGCTCCCATGACTGCCCCTAACTTCTGCATGTTTTTAAGAAAGCATATCCAGAACGGAAGGCTTATAAGCATTACCCAGCCCGGTCTTGAAAGGATAATAAGATTTGAGACCGAGCATCTTGACGAATTGGGGGATATCTGCCGAAAGACCCTTATAATCGAGCTCATGGGCAAGCACAGCAACATCATCCTCGTAAACGAGGCAGGCATGATACTGGACAGCATCAAGCATATAAGCGCTATGGTAAGCTCGGTGAGGGAGGTGCTCCCCGGCAAGGAATACTTCATTCCCGAAACCGTTAAAAAGCTGGATCTGTTCAGTATGTCCCCGGGCGATTTCAGGACAGCCCTCACGGATAAGCCCGTTGACGTGCTTAAGGCTCTTTATACCTCGGTAACGGGGCTCTCTCCGGTCATGGCAAGCGAGCTTATCTACAGAGCGGGGATCGATCCGGATATCCCCGCCCGGGATCAGTCAGAGGAAGCGCTTGACAGGCTTTACGACAAAGTGTCAAAGCTTAAGGCCATTATCGAAGCCGGGGACTTTTCACCTAATATCATCTATGACGGCAGGCAGCCGGTGGAGTTCTCCGTCGTCCCGCTTTTCCAGTATCATGAGCTTGACACAAGGAGCTTTGACTCTGTGTCGGAGGTACTTAATACCTTCTACAGCGAGCGGGATGTGTATACAAGGATAAGACAGAAATCCTCCGACTTAAGGAGGATCGTTCAGACCCATCTTGAACGGAACGTGAAAAAGCTGGATCTTCAGGCAAAGCAGCTCAAGGATACGGAAAAGCGTGATAAATACAGGCTCTGGGGAGAGCTTATAAATACCTGGGGCTATAATCTTCCCCCCGGAAGCAGGGTGCTTAATGCCGTAAACTATTACAATAACGAGCCTGTGGCAATACCCCTTGACGAGGCTCTGAGCCCCGCTGAGAACGCCAGGAAATACTTTGACCGGTATACCAGGCTTAAACGTACCGAGGAAGCCTTAAGCACTCAGATAGAGGAAACCAATGCGGAGATCAGTCATTTAAGCTCAGTCCTCACGAGCCTGGAGCTTGCCCAGGATGAGCTTACCCTGCTTCAGATCAGGGATGAGCTGGTACAGGCCGGCTGCATACGCAGGCATGAGCAGCAGGATAAGAAGGGGCCGCATTCCCGCAGCGCTTCAAAGAACGCCCCCTACCATTATATAAGCTCTGACGGCTTTGATATCTATGTGGGAAAGAACAATTATCAGAACGATTATCTGACCTTCAGCCTTGCAAACGGTAACGACTGGTGGTTTCACGCAAAAAAAATACCGGGTTCCCATGTCATACTGAGATCGGGAGGAAAGGACATCCCCGACAGGGCCTTTGAGGAGGCCGGCGCTCTTGCGGCATATTATTCAAAGGGCCGGGAGCAGAACAAGGTAGAGATAGATTATGTGGAAAAAAAGCAGGTAAAGAAGCCTGCCGGGGCAAAGCCGGGCTTTGTGGTCTACTATACCAACTACTCTCTTACCGTAGCGCCCGATATCTCCGCCTTAAGGCTGTGTGAGGACTCTTAAATACGGTTCATTGTCAGAATCGGCAACCTTCGCTGAGTCGTTCATAACATAAAGCAGCTTAAGTTGATGACATTTTTTCAATAAGGACCAACACACACAAAGAGCCGGGTCAGTTCCCGGCTCCTTCTGTTATATATACTAATGGTGGAATCTCAGTAGCCAAGCATCCAGTCATACACAGCGGTTGGACGACTGAAGACCTTTCAAACGAGTAAAAATGGTAAAACCCGTATAAAGTCAACCTCGCTCGACCGTAAAAATGGTACAATTACTGAAAACCATTTGTTGTCAATCCGTTGTCAAATCGATGATGTTTGTCAATCCAAGGAATTACTCCTTAGAAAACATCCAACTCATCTGCCAGCTTGTTTATTTCCTCCAACTGCTTTTCTTTAGATACCTCAGCATATATATCCAAGGTGATTTTAATGCTGGCATGACCCATTATAGTCTGGATCACTTTTACATTGACATCTCTCTCGCACAGTCTCGTGCAGAAAGTATGTCTCAACATATGATTGGAAATATGAGGCAATAATAATGGTTCCCTTTCTTCATACTCCGCTAATGCCTCTTCCTGTTTGTTGTAGGCTTTAACTATATCATCTAAAGCCTTGTCAAGCCTCGAGGAAGTATAAACGCTTCCATTCCGCTTTGTAAAAATGAAATCTGTGTAGCCATCTATGGTTTCGCTTGCGAACTTCTTCGCTTGAGCCCATTTGTACTCATCCATAAAGGCTTGAATCACCGGCTGCATAAGCGGAACCTGTCTTATGCCTGCCTTCGTTTTTGGTAAAGATACTGCAAGATGTTCCTTTGAAACTCCTTTAATGGCCTTGATAATAACAATGCCATGATTTACATCCACAAACCTTTTCTCTACGTCAATATCCTGCCATCTGAGTCCACAAAGTTCTCCGACCCTGAGTCCTGTTCCAAGCATTACCTGAAAGATACTGTGATATCTCCCCCAAGTAGGATGCCCATCCATAAACTCCAAAAAGGCCTTCTGCTCTTCCAACGTAAGTGCACGGATCTTTCTCTCTTCATCGCCTATAGCGCGCTTAAATGCTCCGAAAGCTCCATCTGCGGGATTCCTCAAAAGCATCCCATCCTGAAGGGCAAGTTTACAAGCCGAAAACACCTGTAGATGTACGTGCTGAACAGTCTTTACGCATAAACCTTTGCTTCTTACAAGATAACTATAAAAGGCCATTATATCCGAATGACTGATGTTCTTGATCGGCTTTGTTCCAAACTCTTCTCTTACGTGATTATCATATGTCTGACGATAGCTTGCATATGTCGACTGCTTTATTCCAACCTTAAGCGCCAGTGCCCTGTCAAACATAAAGTTTAATGACACCGGCGAGCCATATTGCGTAGCTCCTTGCCAGCTCGCCACCTGAAAATCACGCTCTTTCTGTCGAAGCGTTACGAGATTATCAGCATATATATAGCATCTCTTACCCGCAATATTTGTGTAGGTAAACTGATATCTCCCGTCCTTACGGTGAAATTCACCCTTTTGCAGCACTCTGCCGTTGCCGTCTTTTCTTGATGCCATCTCTTCTCCCTTCTTCAATATTTGAATCCGGGAGAGTGTACGATCATGCTTTCTTTGCTTTTTTCTTCATAAGGAGATCAAAGCCTTCCAGCATGGTCTCTGTAATCGTCTGCTCGGTAGCTTCATTATACTCCATTAGCTTCTTGTAGTCTGGCTCCGACATCCTAACCGTTACTTTATACATCTTTGGATTCTCTGCCGGTGGCCTTCCTACTTTGCCCATCTCATATACCTCCACTTCCGACTTCTATATTATAATTTATGTCGGACTAAATTACAAGGCATATAATGCAAATAAAGCAACTATTTAATACACTCCCCCCGGAACCCTGAAGCTCTCGATATATCTATCTACGCCCTTGTAATCAATAAGGATCGTTTCATCGATTTTGTGGAATGAATTAGCATTAATCGCCCATTTTATGACGGTAGGACGGCTTACTCCATATCTTTTGGTAGCCTCATTGCACCTTATCCATCTTTTGTCTGTCCAATCTGTAGATTCCTCTGTAGAATCCACTCCATTCTTGAAGTAATCATACTCACTTCCCTTTTTGCTCATCGCGCTGTTCTCCTTTTCTCCTCTCGGCCCTTATGACGGGTCGGTTATTATGTATTCTTTAAACCAGGGCAGCACTTCTTTTAATAATGCTTTCCTGATACGATACACTTTCTTATTTGCAGATTCCCATTCAAGGCATAACTCTGCAGCTATATCCGCAACTCGTTTCTCCCTTCTTATATATGGTAAAAACAGGCTGCGTTCATCCGGTTTCATCAAGCCAATGAAGCCCGCAAGAATCTTGTGCTCCTTGGCCATAAGATCCCATTCATATATCGCCGTGGATATAAGACCGAGTTCATACGAATCAGGGAACATTTCCTTTGTAACCTTCATCTGCTCAAAACACTGTTCAAGGGATACCCTCTCCAGAGCCTTAGATGCTGTTATGTTTGATGTTCCTCCAGTCGTCTGGATCCTCACGCCCAAGTCTTCATCGCTTGGGCGCAGATTATACTCCCTCATCGCTACCATGAGATCGACGACGTTATTCTTATAGGTCTCCCTGTATCTGCCGAAATCCTTGTAATTATCCAGCAGCTGGTAGATCCTCTCCTTGGGACTTTTTTTGATGTAATCTCCAATAAATATGTGCTTAGCTTCCATTTCTTTCCTCCGAAATAATTTGTTTTACTAAGCAGAACCGGTTTGCTTATATATAAAGCATAACCTCTATTATTGGAGCTGTCGTTCCACAGATACCGGACTTTTCCTCTGTTCAGTTCGGTGCCACCGAACCTGTGACCCTGATATGATCCAGGGCCGCCTGAAGGAGCCTTTCATCCTTTATCGCAGTCAGCGTTGTTATCGCTTCCTGTATCTTGGGATTAAGATCATCCTCCATCAAGAAGTATCCGGGAAATACATGAAGTGTAACTGGTAGATAATAGGTGCATTTTTCGAAATAGATTTTTTTGATAGAATGGCCTCGGGAGGCAATAGCGCTTCCCGGGGTCTTTTACGTAGCAGGAGGTTGTCTATGAACAGAGAAACGGATCGTA
>ODAI012246941.1_pt1 | contig 10448 bp, 9 predicted proteins | sample 1539321 | NCBI WGS metagenome assembly ODAI01 (sample SAMN02144231, study PRJEB22623) | gut metagenome | biome: sheep rumen | host: Ovis aries | place: New Zealand | reverse complement strand
GCGCCCTGGGCGGTGCCCCCCGGCCATGAAAGGCAGGCTGCGCGCGTCTAACGGTCCGGTCGTGCAGATGCATTATCCAATGTCATGCACTGCAAGATCCTCGCTCCTCGCTCAGGGGAAAAATCCCCCCGAGACCCCCATACGAATATATAATGGAAGGAAGGTTACCGATATGAACAGAGTACGCGATAAGCAAATGATAATAAGAATGACGGACACCGAAGTGTCCGAATTCGACAAGAAGATGAAAGAGGCACGATATAAAAGCAGGGCGGACTTTATTATGGCACTCCTGCGGAATGTGCAGATCATAGTGCCGGAAAACTTCCGTGAAATAGCTGTGGAACTGAAAAGAGAGGGGAATAACCTCAATCAGGCTATGAAGCTTTACAACAAAACCAAAGTGCCGTCAAACATATTGAAATACACTATCGAAAGCTTAAATAAGGTTTATAGCCAATTAAGCGCAGCGCTGGAGGGTATGAAAAATGCCGATATTCAAAGCAGCGGAGAATAAAAAGGGCGGCGGCAAGGGCGGGTTCAAAACTTCCCCCAAGTTCACCCTCGATTATATCACCCGCAAGGATAAGGCAGAGGAAGTTTCGTCTCAATATCTGAATGATGAAATGGACTATGCACAGCAGTTCGAGGATACAAAGAGGATATGGGACAAGGGACTTTCCGACAGGAGCAGGAAATACTATCATTTCATACATTCTTTCTCCGCATATGACCATATAACAGCGGAACAGGCTCATGAGATCACAGAGGAGCTGTGCCGCAGGTCATTCCCCGACAGTGAGTTCGTGATCGCCACCCACACCGACACCGAGCATATCCACTCACACATAATAATAAATTCTGTGAGCTGTATTACAGGGAAAATGCTCCGCATATCCCCCGATGCATACACAGCGATCAAAGACCTTTCCAATGAGCTGGCTGAGGAGCGTGGGCTTACCACCGTAGATTTCCGGAAACCATCGGCGGAACCAGTCAGACAGTCGCAGGCGGAAAGGCAGATAATTCTGCGTGGCGGCACGAGCTGGAAGCAGGAACTATGCGAAGTCATTGACCTGGCTGTAGATAACACAGATAATATGTCGGACTTCGAGAATTTCATTGGGAAGTACGGAGTGGAGATCAGCCGTAATACAGCAAAGAGCATTTCTTTCAGGCATCCCGAAAAGAAAAAACCTATCCGAGGTGAAAAGCTCGGTGCTGACTACACAAAGTCTGCGATTGAGGACAGACTTGTCCGTGTTCGTGAACATGAGGAGCGAAAGATCAACATAGGAAAGAGTATGATAGAGATATCCGAAAAGGGATATAATCCCGTTAATTCACACCCCGTAAAGACAAAGCATTTTATGGATGTTATCAACAGTATGGCAGCATGGGCGGAAGCTGTCCGGAGAAAGAGTGAACAGCTGAGGAGAGAAAGAGAAGCGGCAGAGCGCCGTTATTACCGCGATGAGGGAGGAAGATAAAATGTCACTTGTGAACAAAGAAACAGGCCAGTCTGCGACTGAGGCGGCGAGACAACAGGCAACAAATATACAGCTCGTAGAGCAGATCAAGGCGTTGAATAAAGATATAGCTGCCAAGAATATGCAGATAGCCGGATTAAAGGAAGATAAGTATGCAGCTGATGCCAGAGCGGAAAGCATTGCATCAGATATGGAAGCAATACAAAATGAGCTTGCAAAGCAGAAGGAGCAGGCAAAGGAATATGAAAAGAAATACCGGAGAGAACGCAGCAGGCCGCCGGAAAAAGAATATTATCCGAGATGCAAGGATTGTACCAGGCAAGCGCTCGATAAAAGGGAACGAGAACTGGATCGTATGATGAAAGAACCCGAAGCAGTCATACAGGAGCGTGTTAAAAAGATAACGGCGAAGTATGAGATGGAAGGGAACTTACGGGATTTTATAAAAGATCTGCTTTACAATGATATTGTGTTTTTCTTTCCGATGATATATTTTGCAGTGGAGTTCATTATCACGATAATTAAGCACGAACCGCTTCGCATGGATACGATAAATGCTGTGAAGTGGGTATGGTATTGTATCACCGCCATATTTTGCAAGCTGCGGGATCTGATCATCGCTGCGGGCGGGCTAACCGGCGGTATCAGCAATGAGACTGTACAGGTGGTGCTAAAATGGGTGATCATAGTAATACTAGCCCTTGTTGTTATAGCAGCGGTATTATTTGCTGTATACCAGATCATAAGGTTCAAATTATTCCTTTACTATCACAGGGAAGAATTCTACGGGTATCCGTTTATAGCTTTCAAACTTGCATTGCTGTCCTTGTGTGTGCATTCGGGAAAATATCAGGTAATAGTTGAGGATGAATACCATGTCAATGTATGGTCGGTTTATGCATTTATTTCTGTAATGGCAGTCGGGGGCATACTGTTCTATAGGCTGTATAAGAATATATATCCCGACAGATAAGGAGAGATCATTATGAATGTTAAAATAATATACGGAGAAACAGGTATAAGTGAGGAAAAGCTGGATATGATCGCAATGGCGGTGTATCGGGCAATGAGAGGAGGTTCATCATGAACGCAGTAATTTACGCACGCTATTCATGTGATAATCAGCGTGAGGAGAGCATTGAAGGGCAGATCAGGGAATGTAACGAATTTGCCGTGAGAAAAGGTTTTACAGTAGTCGGTACATATATAGACCGTGCTTTGTCAGCCAAGACTGATAACCGACCGGAATTCAGGCGTATGATCGCGGACAGTTCAAAACGGGAGTTTGAAAAGGTGATCGTATGGCGGTTTGACAGGTTTTCAAGAAACCGTTTCGATTCAGCAAACTACAAACACATACTCCGCAAAAACGGAGCAGAGGTAGTATCCGCAACAGAGGTGATCCCCGAGGGAGCCGAGGGGATATTGCTTGAATCTATAATGGAAGGTATCGCAGAATATTACTCCGCAGAGCTGTCTGAGAAGGTAAAAAGAGGCATGACGGAGAATGCACTGAAATGCCAGTATAACGGCGGGGCGGGGACTATCGGGTATAAGATAGATGAAAGTAAGCACTATATCCTTGATGAGCTTGTTGCCCCGTTTGTAAAGAATGCTTTTCTGATGTACAGCGAGGGTTGTACTATAGCGGAGATAGTGCAGTATCTGAATGACAATGGTATCTTATCGGCACAGGGAAAGTCCATGACAAAGACATCTGTGACGGCTATGCTTTCAAACTGCAAATACAAGGGCGTTTATCATTATGCAAATGTTGACATACCGGACGGAGTGCCGAGAATTGTGTCCGATGAACTGTTTGATACTGTGCAGCAGCGGCTTGAAAAGAACAAAATCAGCCGTTCAAGGTTCAAAGCTGCAGAGGAGTACTTCCTTTCCGGCAAACTGATATGCGGCGAATGTGGTGCTCTTATGGTTGGAGAAAGCGGAAAAGGCAGCAATGGAACACGATATTCCTATTACAAGTGTACTAACGCCAAGAAGAACAAGACCTGTCATGCCAAAGGGCTGCGTAAGGATGAGATTGAGAAAGAGATCATAACTGCGGTGGCAAAAATGATCCTTACGGATGAATTTATAGACCGTATTGCAGACAAGGTCATGGAGATAAAGCCCGATAAACCAACAAGCAAGCTGATATTTGAAAATCAGCTTGCCGAGGTGAACACACAGATCGATAACCTTGTTCGTGCGGTACAGATGGGTATAGTATCCGATACCACCAAGGCACTCCTCGCAGAGCTTGAACAGCATAAAACAGAACTCGAAAGCAGTATAGCAGAGTGCAGCGGGGATGATTTTATGCCGTCAAGGGAGGATGTTGTTGAATTCCTCCGCAGTCTGCAGGAGTATGAGAATATGAATAATGAGCTGAAGCGAGTTTTGGTGGATGTGTTTGTGGATGAGGTAAAGGTCGCTGCTAATACATCGGAAATCAAAATTTGCACGGGTTTTTCGTAAAGAATTTAACAAAATCGGTTGACATCTCTCTGGACTATGTGGTATAATTGAATAAAATATGAAAAAGGGGGATTACTCCCCCTGCAGACAATATCGGTTATAACGCGTTTTCAAGCTCATCTTCTGAATACCCGAAAGTATAGTCTTCGTCCTTGCCGTTTGATAACCATATCAAAGCGGCATCGTAAACGCTCAACCTTTCACTGTCATCGTCGTAATCGAGCTCTATATCATCGTTATCATCTACCGATGAAATGGCCTTATTCCTACTCATTTGAATCATCCTCCTTTCCTGCAGATTCATCGTGTGCGGCATCGTAATCCTTGATCCCCTTGATCAGGCTTTGACGTGCGATTTCTATTTCGGCTTTGGTTGGCTTGCTGAAATAGTCGATTGCTTTGCCAATCAACCAGCTTGCAGCACTGCCACCGAAAAAGGCGACAGTTACCCATGGCAGCATTTGTGACCGACCTATAGCTTGGTTTCCGGTAGTCAGCGTTTCTACAAACAACTCCGGTCCGCCGTACTGCTTGGCGAGTTTTGAAAGTTCAGCATAGTTCCACGACATAGTGATTCCTCCTATAAAAGATAGATGGGTGGATAATAGTATCGTTCAACTATATTGTTGAACATGATGGGATAGATCGTAGTGCTGTAATACTATGATCTTTCATACGAACAGCTTGATAAGCCTGATGACTGCACCTACAGCCATTATGACAGATACAGCTGCGTTCATAATAGCAAACATAATGATCCTCCTCTCGCAGTATTCTTATCTGTCAGTGATCTAAAGTGCATTGACAGCCTTGATTGCCCGTGCAACTGCAGCTGTTGCTTCTGCAAATGCGATAACTAAACAGAGTATATCCGGCATTTAATATCATCCTCTCTTATAATGTATGAAACATGGGATTAATGATATGAGGAAACTCGGCAACATCCTTACCTGGTGTCTGTATATATTATAACATATCATATATTCGTTTGTAAAAGGTTATATTTCATAATTATATGACCCCTTAATTTCCTTTGGTATAGCATATTATATACGAATTCCGTGTTAAATATGACCCCTGTGTGTGGTTAGAATAGGTGTACAGAATCATGAGTGATAGAGAAAAAATGAAAATATATGTTCCTGAAGCTATATGCAGGCAGATTTACTATGATGTAGAGATGTTCGAGGTGTCAAGAAAAGATAAGAATAATCCATCAAGACCTAAACCCAATATCAATGATTTTCTGTCAAGGCTTATTTGTGGATATTATGAGATGTTTCTTCACGAAAGCAATACAATGTTGCTGAAAGTAAATAATATACTGGATCAATATAAAATCGAAGAAGAACAAAGAGAAAAAATCGCTCGGACTATAATAGAAAATATATTTATACCGTTTTTATCCCCAACAAAAGAAAAATCACCCAGTCATCTATCTTATAAGCCAACAGATACTACATCATCAATACTTGATGATATAGATAGCGCAAACAATAAACGGTCTAATGAGCTATCGCTTCAACAATATCTTGGAAGGATGATAATAAGTTATTGCAGTAAACCCTTTAGCGAAAGAGAAAAAATAGTGTTCAAAGAAAATTATGAGCAACTAAAGAAAGCTTGTAATGATCATAGACAGGTTAGTTTTTCACTTATACATGACCGTAATGTTAGACATACAGTTATGCCGTATGCATTAGCTGTAGGTACTGAAAAAATGTATAATTATTTGTTATGTGAAGAAAAAGATAAATATTATGTACCTATAATGCGGACTTACAGACTAAATCGAATTTGCGGGATTATTTATACAACAAGGACGTTTGAAGTAGATGAAAATGTTAGAAAACACTGTGAAAGAGCCCTTCAACTTAGTCCTCAGTATGCGATTAATTCAGATGAGGAAATTTGTGTATGCTTAAGTGATAGAGGTGAGATAGACTACAGACGTATCTATCATGGGCGGCCTCAGGTAGATTACATAGAAGACGCAGATGGTAAACACTATTATCATTTTAAATGTTCTGCTGATCAAGTATTTCATTATTTCCGAAGATTTGATTGTGACAAGGCCATAATAATATCTCCACAAGAACTAAGGGATAGAATGAAAGATTTTCATAGAGAAGTATTAGAATCATATACCTAAAACTGGATTATGTGATCATAAGAATGGGTGATAGTATGAATACAGATGTTATATATCAAAAAATAATGTTGGAGGATTACTTCAATAAACTGAAAAATCTTAGGGATCGATGGAATACAAGTACAGAGAAGCAATATTCTGGGCTTGCTTCATTTATTGATATAGATGGAGAAGATCACAGGCAGTATTCATTTATTATGGATTATTGTAATGATTTGATTTTTGAGATGCTTGCTGATGTGATTAAAGGACTTCTTAAGGAATATGGAATAAAAGTAGAATACTGTAATGTTATCAGGGCTGATACGGATGCGTACTATGTGGATTTGGGAAATAAAGAGAAATACAAGGATTATGTATATCAAGGAAATGAAGAAAAAATTCTGACTTTCTGCAGAAAAATGAATGATAAAAGGATACTGTTCATTTTTAAAAGATTTGGAATAGGAAACCATCTTCCCAGAACAACATTAGAAAGTATAATGAAAGCAGGAAGAATTGATTCATATCATTATATTTCTTATGTTGAGGATAATGCTTTTTCAGAAGTAATAAATCATAACAATAATCAAGACGATCCTACTCGTGGTACAAACATTTATTCATTACAGTTCTTTTTTGATTTGTTTTTTGATAAAGAAGAATATGTACAGTTTAAGAAGTATGCGAAAGTATTCTCAGATAGAATTCAAGACTATTTTGGATTTGCACTGGTAAGAACTCTTAAACCTCACGCTATTATGAATTTTAAATCCTTTTTGAGAAAAGAAATTCATAACATAAATGCCGCATCGTTAGGAATTATTGATTCCGTAGAGGAATCCCAAATAGCTATTTTAGACCAAAACTTTCGTGATAACAGAAATTATGAATTGCTTCTTGGATCATCTCTATTTGCACAAAGTTATATGACAGCTGAATGGTTATTTACATCTATACCTAAGGCAGAGGGGATTGACTTAACCTCGATAGCGATGGGGTATTTTAAATCAATCGAACAGTTCCTTTTTGAATATATTAGACTTCATACTCATGAAAGAGATGGTAGCTTTAGGAAAATATACTGTAAGGGGGCTATGAATGATTTGACACATGCTCTTGTTAATGATGGAGAGATGACAAAATCTCTTACTCTTAGTTCATTAACTGGTTTTTTTGGCCATTTTGATGAAAATAACTGTAGATGGCATAAAAGAAATCAAGATTTGTTAAATCGTGGAATAAACGAAGTAACATATGAATATATTATTCGTTCACTTGATGCTATTCTTGGACTTAGAAATGGTTATTTTCATAAACATAACTTGAACGACTGGGATACAGTTGTAATGTCAAGAAACACAGCTCGATTAGTTTATTATCTTATTTTAGGAGCGTACTATTTTTCAGATGAAGAAAAAAAGAAGTTGGGCCTTGTAATAAGTGATAGTGATGACTTCTACAAGCTTTGTGAATATATAAATCGAAAAGCAAATGAGGGATCTAATTTGCTTATACCAATTTTTTATAATGATGAAAATAGCAATCCATACGCATTTGTGATGGCATATCATGATGATTATATAAGATATGACAATCCTGATAAACCAGCATTTTCTGGGGTGTATTTTAAACAATTTGGAAAGGGTGGTAAGATAATAAAGATGGATGAAGATCATATTGCAAAGGATATTTGGGAGGGTACGCTTTCCATCAGCAAGTCAGTTCCAATTACTATAACCCCATCTGGACCTCAAAAACATATTTATTCTGACGGAAATTTTCTAATAAAAGATTAATTGAAATAAACAAAAAACACAAAAATCTCATTCTTTTAAACTATCTAAAAAAATGAATATTGGTGCAACATTATAATGGTATAAAAATGAAAACCATGAACAATTTTGTCCTGCATTTAGTTGATACAAGTATTTTTTTAATTACTTCTTGACAAATGAAAAATTTTGTGGTACACTGTTGAGCCATAGACGGTACAGTTACTTCATCGTTTGTCAGGAGGTTTTCTATGAACGCAGTTATTTATGCAAGATACTCATGTGACAACCAGCGTGAGGAGAGTATCGAAGGTCAGCTCCGTGAATGTAAGGCTTTTGCCGAACATAGTGAGATACGGATAATCGGTACTTATATCGACAGGGCTATGTCAGCTAAAACAGACAACCGTCCCGAATTCCAGCGTATGATAAAAGAGAGCGGAAAGGGACTTTTTGATAAGGTCATTGTATGGAAACTCGACCGTTTTGCAAGGAACCGTTATGATTCCGCACATTATAAAATGATACTGCGGAAAAATGGTGTAAAGGTAATATCCGCAACAGAGACGATCTCAGAGGGAGCGGAAGGTATTATTCTAGAATCTATGCTTGAAGGCGTGGCAGAATATTATTCCGCAGAACTCTCCGAAAAGGTCAAACGAGGGATGACGGAAAATGCTCTGAAATGCCAGTATAACGGCGGCGTAGGTACGATCGGGTATCTGATAGATGATCAGAAGCGCTATGTTCTTGATCCGGATGTTGCTCCGTTTGTGAAGCAGGCTTTTGTAATGTACAGTGAATGCCGGACGATAAAGAGCATAGTTGAGTATCTGAATGAAAATCATGTGCTGTCTGCATATAAAAAGCCCATGACTAAAACATCCGTGACATCTATGCTGTCAAACTGCAAGTATAAGGGCGTTTATCATTATGGTGATGTGGATATACCGGACGGAGTTCCGAGGATAGTTTCCGACGAACTGTTTGATAAAGTACAGGAGAGGCTGAAAACAAATAAGATATCCCGTTCCCGTTTCAAGGCGAAGGAAGAATATTTCCTGTCTATAAAGACATATTGCGGATGCTGCGGAGCATTGGTAGATGGCGAAAGCGGACATGGCAGGAATAATATACGGTATTCGTATTACAAATGTTCAAATGCCAAAAAGCATAAGGGCTTATGCAATATGAGGAGCGTGCGCAAAGATTATCTGGAGCCGTATGTATTTGATGATATTATCACGAAGATGATCTCACCGGATATATTCGATGAGATCGCAGACATAGCGTTGCGCTGTAATAGTCAGGATACATCATCCCTCGATGAACTGAACGAACAGCTCCGTCAGGTAGATGAATATATAGATAATCTTGTTACTGCAATGCAGATGGGTATGCTCACTAAATCCACAAAAAAGCGGCTTGATGAACTTGAAGCCGAAAAGGAAGAAATCGAAGTTGCTATCATCTCCGAAAAGATAAAGGAAGACAGGATCTCAAAGAAGGATATAATATCATGGCTTATGAAGATGAAATCTATTGACCTTTCTGAAGATGCCAACAAACGGCATTTTGTTGATAAGTACCTGAGCCAAATTATTGTCAATGACAATGAATTGTTAGTATATTTCAAATTGCGGGAAAATGCTACAAATAGTAATATAACAGACAGTATTATTTCGGACTGCTACAGGTTAGGGGAGCCAAGAAAAACAAATCCGAACATCTCCAAAAGGAAGTGTTCGGATTTAGTTTTTTACCCCGGGAAAGTTGTGTTTGGACTTCTTTTGAAGAAATAATATCATAAATAGCACATATTTATCAGTATGTGCTATTAATATATACTCATATCCACAACATGTTATTCTTGAAAACATGGGGAAAGATAAATGATTTCTCACCTTCTGAAAACTTTACAACCACACGTTTTTTGTTTTTGTCAAGAATAGTAATAGTTATCCTCTTTTTTTTGTGCGGATGCGCCATGGATCCCCCTGCAAAGCCTGTCCGCAGGACTTTTCAAAATCTGCTAAATATATCAAACGCGTTTTGTGCATTCACATAAAATTCATTTGTGGACAGAAAATTAACAAATTATCTATTGAAAAAACCAATATTTGCGTTAAAATGATAGTGTGGTTTAGTGTCTCCATTTTCAGGAGACAATCACACATCAATGTTGACCATCATGGCGGAGCATCACCCGGATCGCTCCAATACAACAGTTTTTACATTCTTATATAGATATCCCGGCCCGGAGATGCCGGAAAGAGAAAAGGAAAAGGATAATGAAAATAAACGTCAAACAGAGGATAATCAGCGGCATCACGGCGCTGTCCATATTCTCATCGGCGTTGTTTCCCGCCGCGACAGTATTTTCCGAAGAAATGCCGTCAAGCGAGCCGGAAACGAGCGTTGTGGAGACCATGCCCGAGACTGCGGGCACAGATACGGATGCATCGGAGACATCCGGCGAGACGGTCACCGAATACACGGATGAGACCGAAAGCGACACAGAGAGCTCCGTGGAGGAGTCATCCTCCGAGGAAGAGAGCAGCGAGCAGTCCG
>ODAI011063188.1_pt1 | contig 10449 bp, 9 predicted proteins | sample 1539321 | NCBI WGS metagenome assembly ODAI01 (sample SAMN02144231, study PRJEB22623) | gut metagenome | biome: sheep rumen | host: Ovis aries | place: New Zealand | reverse complement strand
GACGCATGAGAATTAGAAAGCGCTGCGCATATCAAAGAAATACTTCATACAGTGGATTAACGTCATCAAGGTCCGTTCGAAGAATCCCGGCTTCACGCGTTTCACGCAGCAGCTCTTCATGAGCCAGCTGTCGGAGAAAGAGTTCAGCATCTTTCAGGAGGAAAGGGACCGGTTCCCGGGTTTCTATGTGCAGCGCCGCAGTGTCCGTCAATATGTATATCCCTATGCGGCCCACGTGTTGGGCGATGTGGCTGAGGTTTCGCCTTCGGATATCGAGGAGGATGAATATTACCAGCCTGGCGACTATATCGGCAAGTTGGGTGTGGAACGGTATTATGAGAAACAGTTGCGTGGCGAGAAAGGTATTCAGATATTGCTTCGTGATGCCCACGGGCGTATCAAGGGAAAATACCAGAATGGTGCCCTCGACCGTAAACCTGTAGCCGGGAAAGATCTCACGCTGAGTATCGACATCAACCTTCAGGCCTTGGGCGAACGGTTGCTGGAAGGAAAAATCGGCAGTATCGTGGCCATCGAGCCTGCTACGGGTGAAGTGCTCTGCATGGTCAGTTCGCCTACCTATGATCCTCGCATCATGGTTGGCCGCCAGCGTGGAAAGATGCACCGCGAATTGCAGAAGAATGTATGGAAACCATTGCTCAACCGCAGTATCATGGGACAGTATCCACCAGGCTCTACCTTCAAGACTTCGCAGGGTCTGACCTTTATGACGGAGGGAATCATCAATCCCATTCACACGGTGTTTCCCTGTCACCGCGGTTTCTATCATAAAGGTCTTCACGTAGGATGCCATGGTCATGCTTCGCCCATTTCGCTCGTTCCGGCCATCAGTACCTCCTGTAACGGCTATTTCTGCTGGGGACTCTATTATATGATGTCTAACCGTTCGAAGTATAAGACCGTTCAGGACGCCATGAACCGTTGGCGCGACTATATGGTGTCGATGGGCTTTGGCTACAAGCTCGGCATTGACCTCCCCGGCGAGAAGCGCGGCTTGATTCCTAATGCCGACTATTACGACAATAACTATAAAGGCTCCTGGAATGGTCTGACGATTATTTCCATCAGTATCGGGCAGGGCGAGGTGAACCTCACACCCCTGCAGATTGCCAATCTTGGTGCTACCATTGCCAACCGTGGCTATTACTATACACCCCATGTTGTCCGCAAGGTAAAGGGTGAGCCGCTCGATACGGCCTTTACCCGGCGCCATCAGAAACTGGCCAGCCGTGCTGCCTATGACTATATCGTACAGGGTATGCGCGCATCAGTGCTTGGCGGAACCTGTAAGCACCTGAACCGTGGTGACATTGTCATCTGCGGAAAGACCGGTACGGCACAGAACCGCGGACAAGACCACTCCGTATTCATGGGTTTCGCGCCGATGGACAATCCCAAGATTGCCATTGCCGTCTATGTGGAGAACGGCGGATTCGGTGCTGACTTCGGTGTACCTATCGGCGGACTGATGATTGAACAGTACCTACACGGCAAACTTTCGGCAGGCTCTGAAGCAAGGGCTACTGCCTTCCAAAAACGACGTATCGCTTATGGCTCAGCAAACAGATAAACCGGCAGGCGTGTTGCGTTCACTTGACTGGTGGACCATCGCCATCTATGTGGCTCTCCTGGCTTTTGGTTGGGTGAGCGTCTGCGGTGCTTCCTATACTTATGGAGATACCGATATATTCAGTCTGGAATCCCGTTCGGGAATGCAGATTGTCTGGATTGGCACGTCTCTGGCTCTCGGTCTTTTCCTGCTGTTGCTCGACGACCGCTTCTACGACACTTTCGCCTATGTCATCTATGGCTTGTTGGTGTTGTTGCTGATAGGAACCATCTTTAATCCCCACGAAATCAAGGGCTCGCGTTCATGGCTTGTGCTCGGACCGTTGCGTTTGCAGCCAGCTGAGTTTGCTAAGTTTGCCACAGCCTTGGCGGTGGCGAAACTGATGAGTACCTACGGCTTCACGATGGATAAGTGGAAGCATTTTGCGGCAGCTATTGCCGTGGTGGTGCTGCCGATGATCTGCATTGTGCTGCAGAAGGAGACGCGTGCTGCGCTGGTCTATCTTTCCTTCTTCCTGATGTTCTATCGCGAAGGAATGACGGGTAGCATTCTTTTCACGGGTGTTGCAATGGTGTTCTATTTCGTGGTGGGAGTCCGCTTTGAGGAAACCATGCTTTGGGATACGCCTACCTCTGTGGGTAAGTTTGTGGTTCTTTTGGCCGTTCAGACGTTTACGGCCTTCATGGTCAGGTTTTATTGTCGTGATAAGCGGCAGTTCTGGTTGATTTTGGCATATACCTACGGTCTGACGTTGTTGGCCCTGTTGTTTTCCAAGTTCGTGATACCTTTCGATATCGTCTGGGTACAGATGGCATTGACGGCCATTCTGGTGGGGCTGCTTGTCTTCGAAGGACTGGGCTCTCGCCTGCGTACCTATTATTATATAGCGCTCTTCGCGGTGGGTAGCGTCATTTTCTTCAATGCTGCCGACTATGTGCTTAACAATATCATGGAACCCCATCAGCGTACGCGAATCAACGTGCTCCTCGGACTTGACGAAGACCTTGCCGGCGCTGGCTACAATGTGCATCAGAGCGAGATAGCCATCGGTTCAGGCGGATTGTTGGGAAAAGGTTTCCTGAATGGTACCCAGACGAAGCTGAAGTATGTGCCTGAGCAGGACACCGACTTCATATTCTGCACGGTGGGTGAGGAAGAAGGCTTCTTGGGCTGTGCTACGGTGCTGTTGCTGTTCTTGGCGTTGATTCTTCGGCTTATCAAGATGGCCGAGCGCCAGCCGTTCCGCTTTGGAAGGGTGTATGGCTATTGTGTGCTAAGCGTATTCCTGTTCCATCTCTTTATCAATGTGGGGATGGTCTTGGGACTGACGCCCGTCATTGGTATTCCTTTGCCATTCTTCAGCTATGGCGGTTCCTCGCTTTGGGGATTTACGTTGCTGCTGTTCATATTCCTGCGCATTGATGCCAGCCGGAATATGGTGAGACAATAGCCGGAAGGTTCTTATTTGCGTGAGAGTTTGATGCCGACGTCGGCAATGCCGGGCAGTATTTCGCGCTTCATGTCGTGACGGATGCGGATTTGCACGGAATCACCTTCGTTCAGATCAACGTCGGCCACGGGAAAAGCAAACTGATAGACGCTCACGCCTTGCCCTCTCGTGACGCCGTTTTCTTCCATCAGCTTGCATTTGATACTATAGTTTTTGATTGATTTTGCAGGAAAGACGCGTTGCTCAATACTCAGGGTCAGGCTGGTAAAAGGGTAGTCGCCCGTCGTGCGCAGCCCTAATTCCATGCGGTACCTGCCTTTCTGCCTCATTCTTGGCGTGTTGAAATAGAGCGTGTCGCTTTTCTCCCATCCAGCCAGTTGCGTATGTTCGTAATGGCTGTACGCCAAAGATTCGTCACAGGCAGACAATCCTGTGACGATGGTGAATGCTGTCAGTAAGGCCGTAAGCCAGTGCTTCATTCCTTCTTTTCTTTTTGTGGGGCGTTATTGCGGTTCTCGTTTCTGTTTCCGCGATTCTCGTTGCTGCGGTTCTTCGGTTTGCGCTGAGCCTGAGGCTGTTTTTGAGGAGCGGCGGCCTGCTTGGCAGGGTTCTGCTTGTTACGGCTCTTCTTCTTTTTCTTGGCGCGGTCAAAGCGTGTAATGCTTTCCCCGGCGAGCAAGTCAATGGGCTTGCTGGATTCTTTCTGGATGTCATCGGGCTGGAGTGAATCGGGCTTTTCTCCGCGCTTGTTCATTTCGATAATCTCCTGGGCGCGTTGTGCGGTGATGGTCTCCAGATTGGCTGCCATTCGCTTATCGGTGGAGTAGGTGATGAGGCCGGCCAGGATGTCTGTCTTAAACTGATAGAAGTCGCTGTCGATGGTCTGCAGCACGATGTCTTTGGCCGGGAAACGCTTGCCGGCTTCCATGTAGTTGTCCACTTCATAGTTCAGGCAACATTTCAGCTTGGCGCACATACCTGCCAGTTTCTGGGGATTAAGTGAGATATCCTGGAATCGGGCGGCGTTGGTGCTCACGCTGGAGAAGTTCTTCATCCATGTGGCACAGCAGAGTTCTCGCCCGCAAGGGCCTGTGCCTCCGATGCGTCCAGCCTCCTGGCGTGCACCAATCTGCTTCATCTCGATACGCACGTGGAAGGTGGCGGCGAGATCCTTGATAAGCTGGCGGAAGTCCACGCGCTCGTCAGCGATATAATAGAAGATAGCCTTGTTGCAGTCGCCCTGATACTCTACGTCGCCGATCTTCATCTGCAATCCGAGGTTCTTTGCTATCTGGCGGCTCTCAATCATCGTGGCGTGTTCGCGGCTTTTGGCTTCCTGATATTTCTGCATATCCACGTCCTTGGCAATGCGGTAGATGCGCTTGATGTCGTCAGGACCTTTCAGATTGGCCTTTTTCACCTGCAGCTTCACGAGTCGTCCGGTGAGTGTCACCACACCGATATCATGTCCGGGATTAGCTTCCACGGCCACCCAGTCGCCTTTTTTCAGTTCCAGGTTGTTCACGTTGTGGTAATAACCCTTTCGTGTATTCTTGAACTGCACCTCCACGAGGTCCGTGTCTTCCGTGTTGCCGGGCACGTCGTTCAGCCAGTCGTAGGTGTTCAACTGCCGGTCTTGGCGTCCACAGGCTCCACAGCAGAGTCCGCGGTCTCCGTCATTGGTTATCTTGTATTTCAGATTCTTGTAATCCATACATTCTTCAGATCCACCCCCAGCCCTCCCTATAGGGAAGGGAGCAGATACTTTGTTATGTTATTTATACATCGTTTAAGACTAATCACCCCTTCCCTATAGGGAGGGTGAGGGATGGGTCTTCTATTTTTGCAACAGCAATACGATGATATTGAGGGCCATGTCGAAGAATACAATCTTCGGGTTGGCATTCTGTCCGATGTCGCGGATGGCGCGCTGGATGAGTTCTGAGATGCCGATCACATTGGCTTCATTGATGAAACGGGCGAAGTTTCGGGCGAAGTTCTCCTCTTCCTGTGTCATGTAGCAGAGTTCTTCCTGGTGGAAGTTGTACATGAAGTTCTCGCGCACCAGTCGCAGGAAATAGGTGAGCATCCGCTTCTGTTTCTCGCGTCCGTAGGCGGCCACGGTCTCGCTCCAGCGTTTCAGTTCCTTGATGTTACGCTGGTAGGCCAGTCGCATCAGCATGATAAACATGTCCAGGAACAGACGGTTCTCCGAGTCGGCATTCAGCGATTCCAGGGCTTTAGTCCATGAGCCGTTGGCCACGCGGGCAAGCCTGTGGGCCATCTCTCCGTCGATTCCTCGGTGCTCCGTCAGGGCCTGCTCTATGGCTGCTGTCTCAATCTTCTTCACATCGATGCGCTGTGTGCGGCTGATAATGGTTTCCAACAACCTTTCGGGTTCTTCGCAAACCATCAGGAACACCGTCTGCGTGGGTGGTTCCTCTATGAGTTTCAACAGTTTGTTGGCACAGGCCAGATTCATTCTTTCCGGCAACCACACGATGCAGATCTTATAACCGCCCATCGATGATTTCAGCGAAAGCTTGCGGTTCAGTTCGTCACTCTCAGCCTCGTAGATAATGGCCTGCTGGTTATCGGCACGCATCATCTGCAGCCATTGGTCCATCGTGAAGTAGGGACCTTCCTGGAGCAGCGTGTTCCACTCCTTGGCAAAGTCATCGCTGACCATTTTATGCTCTGCGCTCGTCCCTTTAGGTTTGATGACGGGGTAAGAGAAGTGGAGGTCGGGATGCTGCCATTTGTGGAGCATGGCTTCGGCATTGGTAGTCAGCGGGGCATTGAATCCTGGCAGCTGACTGCCGTCTTCCTGCCGTTCGCCGAGCAGATAGGAGGCAAAGGCCAGTGCCACGGCCATCTTGCCGCATCCTTCGGGGCCGCATAGCAGCAGGGCGTGCGGAAGTCTTCCTTCCTCCACCATCTGCATCAGCCGCTGACGGGCTTCCTCTTGTCCGATGACCTCACTGAACTTCATGTCCTTTTATCCTTCGTCTGTTAGCTGAGTGCCTTCACCACTTCCTTTACTGACTCCACGGCACTTACCGTATAGAAGTGAATGTTGTTCACGCCGTGTGCATAGAGTTCGCGACATTGCTGGATGGCCCATTCCACGCCCAGTTGCTTGGCGTCTTCATCAGTCTTGCATTTCACCACTTCGCGGGCCAGGTCTTCTGGGATGTCGCAATGGAAAGTCTTCGGCACCACCGTCAGCTGTGATAGTTTGGCGAAGGGCTTCAGTCCGGGCACGATGGGAATCGTGATGCCCATTTCGTGCGCCTTCTCCACAAACTGGAAGTATTTTTCGTTATCGTAGAACAACTGCGTCACGGCATATTTTGCACCTAATTCCTGTTTCCTTTTCAGGTATTCCATGTCGCGTTCCAGATTTGGTGCCTCTTCATGCTTCTCCGGATAGCAGGCCACGCCGAACGAGAATTTCTCGCCGGGATGCTTGATGGGCGTGCCGTCGCGGAAATAGCCTTCATTGAACTTCACCACCTGCTCGATGAGTTGCGTCGTATGGCGGTAGCCACCGCGAATCGGCGTGAAGGTCTTTTGGTCCTGCGCCTTATCGCCTCGGAGCAGCAGCACGTCGTGGATGCCTAGGAACTGCAGGTCGATGAGTTCATACTCAATGTCCTCAGCCGTGGCACCGCTGCAGATGATGTGCGGAATCACCGGCAGATGATAGCGCTGCTGGATAGCGGCGGCAATGGCGATAGTGCCAGGGCGGCGGCGTATGCGCTGACGCTCGAAGTTGCCGTCTTCCAGTTCCCGATAGACGTATTCAGAGTGGTGGGTGGTTATGTTGATATATTTCGGATTAAATTCCTTCAGGGTGTCAATAGTGCTGAACAGCGCATCCGTGCCGTTGCCTTTCAGGGGCGGCAGCACTTCAAACGAGAATCCTTTCGTCTCATCCGTCTGTCCGTTTGCAAGTAAGTCGATGACTTTCATTTCTTTTTTATTATAAATCGGTGCAAAGTTAGTGTAAATGAGCGGAAAAACAAAATAAATCTTGGGGAAAACAGTTATTAATACGTAATTTAAAGTAGAAATATCATACAAAACACCTTAATAAAAATGAATCAAACTCAGAACGGTAGCAAAGCCTACCTCATTTCGATTGTGATGGTTGCCGTGCTCGGCGGCCTGCTTTTCGGCTACGACACAGCCGTTATCTCTGGAGCAGAAAAAGGTCTGCAAGCCTTCTTCAGCAATGCTGGTGATTTCCGTTACACCGATGCCATGCACGGTTTTACGAGTAGTAGTGCGCTGATTGGCTGTATCATCGGTAGTGCACTCTCTGGTCTTTTGGCCACACGGTTAGGCCGTAAGCGTTCGCTCTTCCTGGCTGGTGTGCTCTTCTTCATTTCAGCCCTTGGCAGCATGGAGCCTGAATTCATGATTTTCGAGAAGGGCGTACCCACGTTCTCCCTGCTCGTGATGTTCAATATCTACCGCATCATCGGTGGCGTTGGCGTAGGTCTGGCTTCGGCCATCTGCCCGATGTACATTGGCGAGGTGGCTCCCTCCAATATCCGCGGCATGCTTGTATCTTGGAACCAGTTTGCCATTATCTTTGGTCAGTTGGTGGTCTATTTCGTCAATTTCTTCATCCTGGGCGACCATATCCAGCCGCTTGTGGAGGAAATGGGTAAGGGAATGGCAGCTATCCATCCCAATGCACAATGGACGGTCACTACCGGATGGCGCTATATGTTTGGTTCTGAGGCTGTTCCTGCAGGTCTCTTCGCCCTGCTTATCTGTTTCGTTCCTGAGACTCCTCGTTATCTGGTGATGGTGGGGCAGGATGAGAAAGCCCTTGGCATTCTTTCTAAGATCAACGGTAGTTCGAAGGCCCAGCAGATTCTTCAGGATATCAAGGATACTATCACCGTGAAGACCGAGAAGCTCTTCACCTATGGCTGGCTCTGCATCTTCGTGGGTATCATGCTCTCCGTGTTCCAGCAGGCTGTGGGTATCAATGCCGTGCTCTATTATGCTCCGCGTATCTTCGGCGACATGGGTATGGACAATCCGATGATGTTCACCGTCTTCATGGGTATCGTGAATATTCTCTTCACGCTCGTGGCCGTCTTCACCGTTGAGAAATGGGGCCGCAAGCCGTTGCTTATCTGGGGATCGCTTGGTATGGCTCTCGGTGCCTTTGGCGTAGCCGTATCATTCGGCCACGAAGGTCTGGAGTTTGTCACCGCTGCCTCCATCATGGTCTATTCTGCATCGTTCATGTTCTCATGGGGTCCCATCACTTGGGTGCTCATTGCCGAGATATTCCCCAACACCATTCGTGGCGGAGCCGTGGCTATCGCCGTGGCCTTCCAGTGCATTTTCAACTTCATCGTCAGCTCTACGTTCGTGCCGATGTTCAATATGCACCTCACCGAAGGCGATGACTTCGGCCATTGGTTCACCTACGGTCTCTATGGTGTCATCTGCGTCATTGCTGCCATCTTCGTATGGAAGTTGGTTCCAGAGACCAAAGGCAAGACACTGGAGGATATGACCCGTCTTTGGAAAAAGGCATAGCATTCTAACCACTTACTATCATAAATAAGAAAACGCTGGAGCGCATGGTATTTGTGCTTCAGCGTTTCATTTTGTTCTGATCGATTTCGCTATTTCAGATTTTTCATCAGCCACTCCATGTGGCCGTATTCCGTATCCTCTGAAGTCCAATGTTCATTGACGGGTGTGATGAGCGATTCCTTTTCGCACTTCAGCGTGTTCCATACGGCATAGCTGGTGGTGGGAGGGCATGTATTGTCGTTGTAGCCCCAGGTCAGACGGGTTTGGGCTTTCACATAACGGGCAAAGTTCACCACGTCGTAGTAGGCCATCGTGCGGATCTTTTCCGTAGTGAGCATCCCGTTCATGCGGTTGAAGTGGGGATAGCCACCAGTACGTCCCTTTTCAGCATAGCCCGCCATGTCGCTGAGGGCAGGATGGTTGGCAGCACAGAGGGTTACACGCGAATCAAGTCCTGCCGTAATGATGGCCAATGCTCCTCCTTGTGAACCTCCCTGAACGGCCACATTCCGACCATCCCATTCCGGTAGGGAAGTGAGCAGGTCAATACAACGCACACAAGCCAGATAGACACGCTTCATATAGTAGTTGTCGCGGTTGTCGAGTCCTTGGCAGAGATAGCCGTTGGGGTCCGTATTGAGTGCACGGCTGATCTCGTTGAACTGTTCGGTGGTCATACGCGGATCAAGTCCATGGATTTCCATCTCTAAGCGGATGAAACCGTTCTCAGCATAATATTTGTGGCGTAAAGGCTCCTTGATGGTCTTCACGCCGGCACCCGGCGGGCAGAGTACCACCGGACAACTGCCTTTCTTCGCGTTCTTTGGGTAGAACAGATAGCCGTAGACACATTGGCCGCGTTTATTGAGTTGTAGGCGGATGAGCCAGCAATCTATCTTGTCCGTGCAGTATTCCGGAGCCGGTTCGCGGGTATAGGTCAGGGGGAATGCTGCGGTTTCCTCCTTCGCTTTATCCCAGAAAGCTTTGAAGTCGGCAGGCTCCTTGGTATAGGGCTGAATCTTGTCGGCAGAAAATCCCACCTTCACGTGATGCTGGTATTCCTTGCCGTCGCAGTTGATACGCAGACGCAGGTCACGAAATCCCGGAGTCTTCCGGGTGCCCATGTTAATCACGGCGCGCCCTCCTTTGAGCTTCACCGACCCTTGCTGGTCGTCGGGCAGCATATCCTCGCCGATGGAGTAACTGATTGTACCCTCCTGAGGAATGCCGTACTTAAAGAACTGTACCTCCACCGAGGCTTTCTGCCCCGTCTCATAAAGCCAGTCAGCATGGTCGGGCGTAGCTACCCACAGGTAATCAGAACGATAGGGGTAATTCTCTGCCAGCGCAGTAGCGCAGCATACGAGTGCCACGAGGGCAACAATCATGCGTATTCTTTTCATAATTTTTTTGATATGTATAGTAGTTGCCGACAAAGTTAGTGCAAATGAGTGGAAAAACAAAATTTATTTTGATTTTTCCCGAGTGCAGCCTAACTTCACGGCTCGTAGAGACGTAAAGTTACAAAATTAAGTGAAGAGTGAAGAGTGAAGAATGAAGAATTTTAAACGGTATACGCAATATATAACCGAAGTACGTAACTGTGACGTGATGAACTATAAAACAGATTTCGCTTCGCAGGATTCCGTCACGATTGCCTACGGCGAACTTCCTACGCCTCAGTAATGCTCAAGCATGCTTGGCATTACGTTCGGCTTAATCGGAAGTTTCAACAATGCTCAAGCAAGCTTAGCATTTCACTCGCTGCTCCAGAATCCCATTTCTACGCGTAAAAAGCCCATCTTACGATGCAACGGAGGCGTAGGAGGTGAAAAATCTG
>ODAI010558545.1_pt1 | contig 10449 bp, 6 predicted proteins | sample 1539321 | NCBI WGS metagenome assembly ODAI01 (sample SAMN02144231, study PRJEB22623) | gut metagenome | biome: sheep rumen | host: Ovis aries | place: New Zealand | reverse complement strand
TTAGTGAAGCGTACTACGCTCGCCAATCCTCCGCAGGATTCTGGCAAGTATCGTTATGAACTCATCCGCATCGTGTCGGATAAGAAACTAAACTAACAATTCGTGACCCATTCACTTTATGTCAAACTTTCACAAAAACAGTAAGGATTATGGAGAACCCGACATTACCTACCAACTGGCTGGCAGCGCTGAGCAACGCCAACCACGACGGCACGACACAGCAGATTGACGATGCCGTCGGAAACTTTGAGACCGAGAACCAGGTGTTCCTGCAGAAGGCTCAGGCCGTACACCAGGCCCGCGTGCAGGAGGACGACGTGTGGCAGAAGTCGCAGGTGGACCCCGTGGTGAAGCAGCTGGAGGCCGCCGACAAGCAGCAGGATGCCTACATGACCGCCTTCCGCTACATCAACGACGGCTATGCCGCGCTGCCCGACGGCGAGGCACAGAAGGCGGACGCGCTGGTGGTGCAGCGCACGTTCAAAGACTTCAAGTTCCGCGTCAACGACGGTTACGGTGCCGAGGCGGACAAGATTCTGCAGATGGGCCAGAACCTGCAGACGAAGCAGGAGTTCCTGACCCAGATAGGTGCCTGGCAGTGGTACGTCAAGGCCGCGCAGGCCGCACAGCAGGTACGCTATCTGCTGGGCGAGCGCGCCAAGACCAAGGGCGAGTTCGTGAAGGGTGAGCTGAAGACCGCCCGCCGCCAGACCGACGTGGCCATCGCCGACCTCTACCGCACCATCATCGCCATGATGGACCTCATGCCCAGCGACGCCCTCACCGCCCTCTACACCCAGCTGAAGGGCTTCGAGCGCTACGCCCGCGAGTACTACCTGCCCAAGGGCAAGGCCGACGACGACCCTGACGAAAATTAACCAACATAACATACTCTGACGATTGAGAACTAAATAATTCTGCGAAAATTACGTTTATAATATAAAGGTAATTGAATTAAAACGAATAATGAACAAGCAGAGTATCATCATCGTCATCCTTTTCTCCCTCGCGTTGACATCTTGTCAACCATCGGCACATTATCCGCAAGTCTTGTTAGAAGCGGATAGTCTTGCTATACACAAACCCTATCAAGCAAGAGAACTGCTGAAGAAGATAGAAAGTCAGATGGCGGATGAACCAGAACACGTACAAAAGTATTATCAGTTACTCCAGATAAAAGCCAATGACAGAGACTTTGAGCCACAAACTTCCGATAGCACAATACTGGAACTGGTGTCTTATTACGAGAGTAACCATAACCAAGAACTGCTGAAACAGGTATATTATTACGCTGCCCGTACTTATATCAGCCTGCAGGATGCCACATTGGCAGAAGAATACTTTGAGAAAGCACTGAATGTTGAAGGAAGTCACAGCAATAGCCAGATCCATTGGTGGATGGGAGACCTTTACAGGAAACAAGGCTTATACGACATGTCTATCAAGTCATTCCATCAGGCTTATGAAGGAGAACAGCCAGAAGACTCCATAGAACAGATGATAGACCTATTTGCTCTTGGTAACACTTATCGTGAAATGGAGCGGTATGACAGTTGCATCCACTATATGCAGGAAACATATAAGATGGCAAAATCCCAAAAGGACTCCAGTCTGATGAGGACATCCTCAGCAGCAATTGCCGATGTCGCCATAAAGTACGGACGATATGACTATGCCCGTAATCTTTTAGGGAGCCGACTGGCGAACGTCCTGAACAGTAAAGACGGCGACCTGTTGATGACTGCGGCTAATCTCTATGTGAAAATAGGGCAGCGAGACTCTGCATATATGATTTACCAAAGGCTGGCCGGACTTCCTTTGACAAAGAGAATGAAACGAGACGTCTATAAGGATCTCCTTTCACTTAATCTTAAAAGAGGCAACGTGGCTGAGGCATACGACGACCTGCTGCATTATGAGCATTTCGATGATACAGTACATAAAGATGACCTGTCTGCCACGCTATTGAAAATGCGGTCAGTATATGACTACCGAATCCGCGAAAAGCGTAATGAAGAACTGAAAATTGCAAACGAGCACAAGAAGTTGTGGATTGTCTCTATTTCTACGTTGCTGCTTCTGGTCCTTGTTTCATTGCTATGGGCCATCAACCATTATCGGCAGAAACAAGTGATTCTGAAATTCAAGGTCAAGAAGAAGGACGAACTCATTGCCCATTATCTCCAGAAGAATAAGCAAGAGAAAGAAACGGAAAGGCAAACGATAGAACAATCTGACATTTACCAGATAATTACTGTGGCTATCAGGCAAGGCGAACACCTTACCGAAGATAATTGGCAGAAATTAGACAAAACTGTCAACACCGTATTTCCACATTTCAATGCGCGACTGGCCGAACTCTGCAAAATGAGTCAGCACGATAATCATGTCTGCCTGTTGATTAAGATTGGAATACAGCCAAAAGACATTGCAAATCTCACTGACCACAGCCCAGAATCAGTATCATCAACACGTCGCCGACTTTACCAAAGGGCTTTCGGCCAAAAGGCTACTCCTAAAGACTGGGATAACGTAATACTCTCTTTATAAGGGATTTGCATTTGCACAGGCAGATTGCACAATAAATGCACAATAGGAAATTTGTCTTTTCCCTATTTATTTTGTTCCTTTGCAGCAAAAAAAGACAATGAGGTATTTTTTGCTTGCACTTTTCACGCTGACCACACTGAGCCTGTCTGCCCAAGATTTAGACTCCATCTTCAAGAATTTGGAGTTGAAGGAGGTCGTAGTGAAGTCCAAGAAGATACGTCATTCTGGAGATACCATCAGTTATAATGCCTCTACCTATCTGTCGAAAAACGATAAGGTACTGGAGGACTTGCTGAAGAAGATGCCAGGCATATCCATTTCACCAGACGGTCAGATCTCATACAATGGGAAATGGATCACTGAGTTCTACATTGAGGGCACGGACATGTTGGGGGGCCGATACAACATTGCTACGACAAACATCAATGCCGAGGACGTTGCTGCCGTCCAAGTGATGGAGCACCACCAAGACGCCACAGTTCTGCAGGGCACTCAGCGAGGTGACAATCCCGCCATCAATATCAAACTGAAGAATATCGCCAAAGGCGTATGGGCTTCCACACTCGATGCAGAAGTGGGCACACCGACTTTAGCACGAAGGGCAACCATCAATCTGATGAACTTCAAACCCAAGAGACAAAACATATCGTTCTATAAGACCAACAATGTCGGCACAGACTTGCGGCGCGACATCAATGCACCTGCCGACATGAACAGCGACACAGGCACAGGTCTTCTGCAACCGTCGAGGCCGTCTATCGGGGACACCTATTCCTATTGCAACGATACCCATAGCCTGTCGGTCAATCAACTGCACAAGATAGATGAAGACCACTTGCTGACTTACAACATCAACTATTTTTTTGATAAGGAACGGCGAAACTCAGCCGAACGCTCTGACTATTTCATCACTGCCGATAGTACACTGACTATTCTTGAAGAGAACAGTACCCAGAGCAAGATGAACTACCTAAACGGCAACCTGAATTACAAGATAAACAGCCGTAAATTCTATCTGAAAGAGGCCCTGTCCGTTTCGGCTGCTTTCAACTGCGAGCATGGCCTCATCAATACCGATATAGCCCAGCACCTTAACAATCACTCCCTTGAAATCTCCAACCGCATCACTGCACATAGGAATCTCAGCAATGGGAGCGTGGCCGACTATTCTTCTGCCATTACCTACACAGATAAGGATGCCCGTCTAACGCTTCCGACATTGCAGCAAGACATCCATATATGCCAGTTTGATACTGACAATTCCCTCTCGCTCTATTCCCGTCGCATCCCATATCTGATGTATAGTGTCAACGGCACGGTTGCCATGCAATATCAGCACGTAACGACAGGCATCACCCAACAGGATAACTGTCTCGATATGGTAGAACCAAGTGCCCACCTTGTGCCCAAACTGCTTTTCCACAATGGCGAACGGCTGCAACTGCTTGTCTATGTGCCTATAGGAATCCGCTATTACCACATCAACGACAAGAACCAGGGAGGTTACGGCAAAGCCTGTTTCTCCGTTAAGCCATACGCTAACTTCAGTTATAAGCCCAATAGTCATTTTGACTACAATCTTTTGGCATCATACGAGGAATCCTTACCATCGGCCATGCAGCAACTGACTGCCACCTATTATCAGAACTACCGCACGACATACGCAAACACCTGTCTGTTAGAGGCCGGGCTGCAAAAGACATTCAAGACTTCTGCCTCTGTTTCCTACAAAGACGTTATTCGTATGCTCTTTGCCAATGTCTCACTCACTTATGTCAATACACATTCGCAACACTCAACCGCCTATCGTTTTGTTAATGACGTAACGGACTACTATCTGCTTCCCATTGGCACCGACAACCGCGTATATCAGGCAGACCAGTCTTTTTCTAAAGGATTCTTCAAGTTCAATTCCAAGATACAGGAAAGCCTCACCATTGGACGTAGCAATGGCGAATATCTCATTGACGATGTGCAGCACAATAGCCGTACCGACTATCTGAAGGCATCCGTCAGTTACAATGCCTCGTTTGCCAAGTGGCTAAGCCTCATGACAAATAACACTTTATCTATCTCACAGCCCTACACGGACGGCATAAAAGGAACAGACCTCTACCGTACTTTTACCAATGCCACGTCGGTAATACTATGGGCTGGCACTTCGCTCTCCTTCAATACCCAGATGCAATACTACTATAGCAGTTATTTCACACAGGGACGCAGCAGCCTGTTCCTGAACGAGCGCATAGAGTATCATCTGAAATCCACGGTATTCTCTCTGGAGTGTATCAATCTCTTCGACCGCAAGACTTACAACCGTATCATCGACAACGGTGTGACCCGCTATGTCAGTCAATATCAGTTGCGGGGGCGTACCGTTATGGCAGGAATCAGAATCAAACTTTTATAAATCACTACAATTATGAAAAGAATCATCAACATCGTGCTTTGCGGACTCGTCATCGTCTGTTGCACTACAAAAGCCAATGCTCAAGTACAAATGTCCTACGCTATGGACGAACCAACCTTTATGATCACTCACAAGGATGTGAGCAAGTTTCAGCAACTCGACAGCAGCCGTGTTGCCATCACCTACCGCTATAACTTCCGTGAGTCTGCTGCCGACGACTCCCTGAAAGCCGAAGACTATATGACTTTACTTGTCGGACGTAACTATGTGTCGTTCTTCAGTAAGAACCTGCGCGAACTTGACGAGAAGAACACCGAGAGCATCAAGACCACCATGTCGTTTGATACGCCGGAGCCGAGTTGGCAGGGCTACGACATCCTACGGTCAGTAGCCCAGGGAACCATAACGGTCAGCAACCGCGTACCGTTCACCGATGATGTGTGCCAATATACGGAGCCTGTGCCTACTATCGAGTGGACTTACATACCAGAAGACACCGCAACGGTGATGGGCTTCCACTGCCATGCAGCCACTTGCGAGTACGGAGGCCGTAAGTGGAAGGCTTACTATGCCTGCAACATTCTTGTGCCATACGGCCCGTGGAAGTTTGGTGGCCTGAAAGGAACCATCTTAAAGGTCTTCGACACAGAGCATAACTTCATCTTCGAGGCTGAGGAACTGACACAAAAGCCCCTGCCCATTGTCCGCTACGACTGGAAATACAAGCAGATGACAAAAGAGGAATGGCTGAAGTTTGAGGCCAATATGTATAAGAATGCCGGGGCATTTGTCAAGAACTCAGGCGTCCGTGTCATCATCATGGACGACAGCGACCGCGGTTTCCATCCTCTCAACGAGTCGTGGGAACAATACTATAATCCGATAGAAAAATAGATTATATGAAAATAATTAAATCTGCAAAAGGGAACTCATATTTATTTGACGAAAGAAATAAATATGTTCAATATATTCCTAAAGATTATTTAGGATATTTAGATGACGCTTTAGACATACCTGTAAAAAGTGAAATTAAACAACAGGTTGATTTCCTGAAAGCACACCATTTGCTAGAAAAGGAACCTCCTAATAATGCTTTTCGTCTTTTGACAGAAAAAGATATTGATGAAGCTCTTTGCAATACGCGACAAATAATATTTGAAGTAACCGACAATTGTAATTTGCAATGTTATTATTGCGGGTATGGAAATCTATATAACAACTATGATCCTCGAATTAATAAGAAACTGAATTTCAAGTTATTCTTGTCACTATATTCATATATGAGAGTTTTATGGGGGAAGCATAATAATATAGGAAACAATAAATTACGTATTTCTTTCTATGGCGGCGAACCACTCCTCAATTTTTCTTTCATACAAAAGGTTGTTGATTATATTTCTTGTAATCCTATATCAGGAAAGTATATCTCATATTCAATGACAACAAATGGTTTGTTGTTGAATCAATATATAGATTATCTCGTCCAACATAAATTTGACATTTTGGTTAGTATTGATGGTAATAAAAATAATAATTCATATCGAAAATACAAGAATGGAAGATCTTCATTTAATGATGTAATTAAAAATCTAGATTATATCCAAAACAAACATCCATTATATTTTGACACACATGTCAATTTCAATTCAGTATTACATGATCGGAACTCTGTCGAAGAAACTTCTGCTTTTTTGTTCTCAAAATACAAAAAATATCCAATGACCAATGAGCTTAATATATTTGGAGTTGTACCCGAAAGGAGAAAGGAATTCGCAACAATGTTTAGATCAAAAATGGAAGATTATAGAAAAATTTTAAACAAAAGAGTAAAAGCAGCAATCGATAAAGATTCTCCCAAAATAGTTAGATATGAAAAGATATTGTTTTCTACAAAGCTTTTTTGTTATAATGTGGATTTTAACAGAATTATGAGTGAAGATTACATTTGTGATTCTACAGAAGGATATATGTTGCCTACAAAAACCTGCATTCCGTTTTCTAGGAAAATATTTGTTTCTGTTCAGGGGAAAATATATCCATGTGAGCGAATAGGTAATGAGATAAATTATGGAAATGTGGATGAAATATCAGTTCACATTGACAAAAAGGGTATTGTAGAAAAATACAATTTATTGTTCGCTAAATACGTAGGGCTTTGCCAAAAATGTAAAATGATAGATACGTGTTCAGTTTGTATAGCTTCTGATATAGAAGGTAATGAGATATGTAAAAAAAACAATAATATTGCTCCCCATATATGGGAAGAACTAATATCATATTTTGAAGAATACCCAGAAAAATGTAATGAAATAATAAAAAACGTTTCAATGATATAATAATAGTATGAGATATAATATTTATCTTGAGCCTTATATATATTTCCGTTTTGATAAAAAACGGGCTCTACTTGTTAATTTTTTGAACGATGAATTTCTTTTATCAGGTGATAATCATCTTTTAGACATTATTCAAAAAATCGTCTTTTCTCCCAATAATATGTTTGTTATAGATAAAGAACAAATAAACGATTATATCCCGATTTTGCAAGTACTAAGAAAGAATAATATGGGTAATTATTGTCAATATGAACAATCTTCAATGCAATTTATATCTGAAATAAACATAGTCGAAGGAAAAGAAGCACAGGAAAAAGTTTCTTTGTATTCTAGACTTAATCAAGGTCTCTATTTCTCCGAAATGACACTAATATGTAATCAAGAAAAGAAAAACTGTTCTGGATACCTGAAGTATATGTACGGAAATGACAATGATGCAAGTATTATTTGTAATAAGTATTGTGTCAATGATTACGATGAGAAAAAGATCCTTTCATATATAAAAAATGCGACTAAATATAATAACCTAAAAAGAATTAGAATCGTAGGACTAAATGTTGATGGGGTTCTGGGACTCGTTAATAGTAGTGTCGTAAAAGAGTTTTGCCATAAAGGGAAGTTGCACTTTTGCTTCAATTATTCATGGATATTGGAAAATGACAATCTTGAGATTGAGAATCTCATATCCGATTCTAATTTTGAATTTGATATTATAGTTGACAAAAATATAGAGGAACTAAAAGATTGGCAAGTATATAATAAAAAGCATCATTTTCTTTACCCTATAGACAACTCCAAACAACTTCTTTCATACAATAGTTATATTGAGAAATATCCAAATTACGACATTACTCCTTATTTAGTTTTAAATCCTGTCAATATGGAATCACTGCATAAGTATATTCTGTTTTCCGCAGATGATTTATTAAATCAAAAGCACAAGTATAGAATAATAAGAACAAATAATTGCTTAAATTCAACATATTGGGGAAGGATAATCATATTTGGAGGAGAATATGTTTCGTATGGTTCAAATAAAGTGGAGAAACTTAATAATTATAGTCTGGAAGAATATATAAAAGAATCCTTTTCGAACTTATCCTCTGATTGGTTCGCAATAAGGAATTATGATAGTTGCAAAAGATGTATTTTTCAATATTTATGTCCTTCTCCATCTCCCATAGAAGATTATTTAAGAAAATATACAAAATTCAAGTGTCTTTTGTTTGACAAGAATAGAGATTGATAAAAGTTATTCTACATTATATATGATTATTTGGAAGAAGTTGCGCAAGTTGATCGGAGGTAAGATGCAAGCAATTTTGCTCGTACATGGATGAATATTAGGTTTGTGTGGCTCATATTGATGTCTCTGCTTTAATTGCATCTTCCATTTTGATGATTATGCATGTTTTGAGTTTACAGCCTACTACATAATTTTCAAAGTTTCGTTCATATTGAGTTTCATAGGGGATGTACTTTTTGTTGAGCACACCCCCTATAAATCATTTCTTTATTAAATGTACTAAATCTGGATCTTCAGCGATACGATTTAATTCATTAGCCACGATATCCTTAACATCCTTTTTTATCTGGATATAGTTTTCTTTGACCATCTGATCCATATTGTCATTACCGTTCTCATCGGTGAAGTCTGTGATAACGGGGATTGGCTTGTATGCTTTGGTCTCTTTGGAAACTTTCTCTGTATCGACAACTATTTCTGCATGAAAGATCTTCTGGTCAATACGCTCATCGAAATTGTCTGAGACGGCACCGACAAACATTCCTTGCGTCAGAACTGAGATTTTACTGGCAGGAATCAGGCTGTCCATCTGCGTGTTGATGGAGGTGGAAGTATCCTGACGGTTAATTGTCATGGACTGTCGTTTTTGAAGGACTTTTCCGAAACGCTCGCTCAGTGTTTTGGCTGTTTCGCCTACAACTTGACCACTGAAGATGTTACCTACGGTATTCTGTACTACCTTTGCCTCCTTGTCACCATAGTCACGGACTAATTGGCTAAAATCTTGAAAACCGAGACAGACTGCAACCTTGTTGCTTCGTGCGGTGGCAATGAGGTTATCAAGTCCCTTGAAATAGATGGTAGGTAACTCGTCAATGATAACCGAAGACTTTAGCATTCCCTTTTTATTGATGAGTTTGACAATACGGGAATTGTAAAGTCCGAGGGCTGCACCGTAGATATTCTGACGGTCTGGGTTATTGCCGACACACAGGATTTTCGGCTCTTTGGGATTGTTGATGTCAAGCGTAAACTCACTCGCCGACATCACCCAATAGAGTTGAGGGGAAATCATTCGGGACAGAGGAATCTTGGCAGACGCTATCTGACCTTGTAACTGATCTGCAGCACCTCCTTGCCATGCGTCGATGAACGGGGACATATAGTTTTCCAGTTCGGGATAACTGGAAAGAATCGGAAATATATCCTCGTATTTCTGATTCAATAGTTCAACGGCGTGGGGGAATGTGCAATACTTACCATCTTCATAGAGACGGAGGAACCAAATGATGGCGGCAAACAGGATGATAGGCGACTCTACGAAGAAATCTCCCTGCTTCTGCACCCATGTCTTGTTGAGGTTAAGCATGATAGTATATGCAGACTCGTAGGCATCTGATATATCTGTCATGAAATCCGGGTGAATGGGATTGCAGCGGTGACTCCTGCGCGGGTCGTCGAAGTTAATCACATAGAACTTTGGTTTTACCTTATAACTATCCATGTGATTCATCAGATGGTTGTAGGCTATCATCGACAAGTCCGGGTATTTATAATCGTAACAATAGAGTGAATAGCCTTTCTCTATCTGCTGCTTGATGAAGTTGTTGACGATGGCATACGACTTACCGCTACCAGGAGTACCAAGTACGATAGTGGCACGGAAGGGATTGACCACGTTGATCCAGCCCTTGTGCCACTTCTTTTTGTAGTAGAAGCGTGTCGGCAGATTGACGGAATACTCGTTCTCCATCAGACGGGTTTCCTGCATAAACGATTCGTTCTCGTTGTTAAACACATCATCCATGAGGTTGTTCTGAAGCAGACGGCTCATCCACAGGCCACCCATCAGCAGACCGATATAGCCGAGGGTCAGCGTCAGGACATACAGGGCTGTGCAGAACTCA
>ODAI010444816.1_pt1 | contig 10449 bp, 8 predicted proteins | sample 1539321 | NCBI WGS metagenome assembly ODAI01 (sample SAMN02144231, study PRJEB22623) | gut metagenome | biome: sheep rumen | host: Ovis aries | place: New Zealand | reverse complement strand
GCGGCTTTTACCCGGATCCGTCGATAGTAAGAGTTGGCTCTGACTACTACATGGTCAATTCTTCCTTTATCTTTTTTCCCTGTATTCCGATTTCTCACTCAAGAGACCTGATACATTGGGAGATAATAGGACATGCCATAACAAACCCTGACTGGGCGCATCTTGATGAGCTTGAGGGTGGAAGAGGTTATTGGGCTCCGGATATTTCCTATTATGAGGGAAAGTTCTACATAACAGCGACCTATAGGTTGAACGATGTTCCGCCGATTTACAGAAGGCAGATCGTTGTAAGTTCAGATAAGCCGGAAGGCCCTTATACAGAGCCTGTTTTCATCGACGAGGATGGAATTGATCCGAGTATTTTTAACGATGATGACGGCAGGAGATATATGCTCTTAAACAGAGGAGCGAGGATCTTCGAGCTGGATAAGTCAGGAACTAAGAAGATTTCCGATGCTCAGCTCCTTTTCTACGGGGATCATAAAAGAGCTCCGGAAGGGCCTCATCTGTACAAGAAGGATGGGTATTATTACCTTCTTGAGGCTGAAGGCGGAACAGGCCCCGGGCACAGAGTTACTGTATCCAGGTCAAAAGAGCTCTTTGGCATCTATGAGAGATGCCCCTATAATCCCATAATGAGACAAAGCGACCCTCAGGCGCCTATCCAGAGATGCGGACACGGGGATCTTGTGGAGACAGAAGACGGAAGATGGTTTATGGTCTATCTCTGCGGAAGAGCCCTTGATGGCAAATACAGCGTGCTCGGAAGGGAGACGGCAATCGATCCCGTGACCTGGACGCCGGACGGCTGGCCTATCGTCAATGATCTAAAGGGACCGTCAGCCATGCAGGTTAAGCCTTTTCCTGAGATTGTTGAATGCCCGGACACCGCAGAAGATAAGGAGAAAAGACATCTCATTTCCCCATGCGGATTATATATGGATTATATAACAGCCCGTCCCTTTAGAAACGAAGACCTAAAATGCAGCTTAGATGAGAGGGCATTTACCATAAAAGGAAGCAAAGCGCCGCTTTCAAGCGTTGAGAGCAGAAACATTGTCTTAAGAAGACAGAGCAGTTTTATCTTCTCTTATTCGGTAACGATGGATATACCTAAGATGCTTGATGGACAAAGCGCAGGAATTTGCGGATACTATGATGAGAACACCTTCTTTGAGTTTGGAGTTGCAAAGAAGGAGAAAGAGCTCTATCTCTACGTTTGCGAGCACATTGGAGATGAGGACAAACTTCTTTTCTCAAAAGAACCGCTGAATGCAGCTACAAAGATGATAAGGCTATATATGGATACAGATCATTTAAGAAGAAGTTTATCGTATAGCCTTGACGGAGAAGAAATAAAGAAAGACTTTACAGTACTGGAAAATGTTTTTTACCTGTGCGATGAAGGATTAAAGGCCGGCAAGAGATTTACCGGTGCAATGGTCGGAATGTATGCTTTTTCAGGCGTAAATGAGATGACTGTCACTTTCAGAGATGATATGTTTAAGGAGATGTAGGAAGGGTTTAGATGAGACTCGATACTGATATTTATTTTGACAGCTACAAAAAACATAAAGGAAATCCCCTGATGACGCTCATTGGTTTTTATAAGGGGATGTACCATAACTTCCTGCTGTCTACCATATTTTATGTGGTCAAGCACAGCCCGGTCTGGATATTGCCCATTGTGACTGCAAATATCATAAATGCAGTTACGGATCATAATCCGAATGTGATCACACTCATCATCTTCAATGTTGTGTTGATGGTATTTTTGCTCATTTTGAATGTTCCGATGAACTACCTTCACATACACTTCAGGAGTAAATCCGTAAGGAAAGTTGAGGCAGGACTCAGGAGTGCTCTGATCCACAAGATACAGGTCATGTCGATCCCTCACCAGAAGGACATGCTCTCGGGAAGGCTTCAGTCCAAGGTAATAAGGGATGTTGAGGCGGTAGAGACATTGTCGGATCAGATATTTGTCTCCCTTATCAACATCGTTATCAATATGTCAGTAGCCCTGACTGTTACCGTGACAAAGAGCATTGTGGTATTCCTGTTCTTCTTGTTTATGGTGCCTCTTGCAGCAGTTTTAGTGGTGGCTTTTAAAAAGCCCATCAAGAAGCACAATCAGGTGTTCAGAAAAGAGATGGAGGAAACTTCAGCCAAGGTAATGGAGATGGTTCAGCTGGTGCCTGTCACAAGAGCTCATGCTCTGGAGGATGAGGAGATAGTCAGGATGGATACCCAGGTTGATCTCATCGCACAGGCAGGATATAACCTCGACATCATTCAGGGTAATTTCGGAGCCGTAAGCTGGGCGTTTTTCCAGATCTTCCAGGTTATGTGCCTGGCATTTACTTCATTTCTTGCTGTGAGAGGAAGAGTTCAGGTTGGAGATGTGGTGCTTTATCAGAGCTACTTCACATCCATTGTCGGTCAGGTATCATCTCTTTTGACACTGCTTCCCGTTATATCAAAGGGCCTTGAGTCCGTATCAAGTATCGGGGAGATCCTGGAATTTGAGCACGTTGAGGACAGCTCTGACAAGGAAGAAATAGATGATATCAAGGGCGAGTTCACTTTTGAAAATGTGGGATACTCATATCCTGACAGCGAAGAGGAAATTGTTCATGACATAAATCTTCACGTTAAGCCCGGTGAGACAGTGGCCTTTGTCGGAGAGTCGGGAGCAGGTAAATCGACACTTATGAATCTGCTGGTGGGATTCGGACTTCCCTCAAGCGGACGCATTCTTATTGATGATAAGGATCTGAGCATGATCAATCTTCAGAGCTACCGCAGAAATCTGGCTGTAGTTCCACAGAATACGATACTGTTTTCCGGAAGCATAAGGGAGAATATATTGTATGGAACAAGCGATGTGACAGATGCCGAGCTCTCTCGTGTAATTGATGAGTCAGGTCTGCGCAGCGTTATCGACAAGCTCCCGGACGGACTTGAAACCAAGGTCGGAGAGCACGGAGATAAACTCTCGGGAGGCCAGAAGCAGAGAATATCAATCGCAAGAGCCCTTATAAGGCATCCGAAAGTTATCATTCTGGATGAAGCTACATCAGCGCTGGATGCTCTTTCCGAAAAAGAGGTGACCTACGCTCTTGACCATATGTCGGATAAGTGTACGACATTTATAGTTGCCCACAAACTTGCAACAATAGAGAAGGCTGACAAGATAGTGGTAATTGATGCCGGAACGGTTGCAGAGTGTGGCACAGCAAAAGAACTAATGGATAAAAAAGGTATATTCTACAGAATGGAGATGACAAGATGATACAGCTTGGAATTAGATTTCATGACACCAGAGAACTCCCTTTTGAGGAGAGACTTAAGGAAGTAAAAGATCAGGGATTTTCATGCATACATTTAGCACTTTCCAAGGTCCCCGGATTTACAGCTGACACCAATGCCCTGACACCGGGCTATGCAATGTATCTGAGGAATGCCTTAAGGAAGGCTGACCTTGATATGGCAGTTCTTGGATGCTATTTAAATCTTGCAAATCCTAATGCCGAGAAGCTCTCAGAGATACAAGAGAAGTATTATGCGCACCTTCGTTTTGCATCTATCGCAGGATGCGGAATGGTGGGAACAGAGACAGGTGCTCCGAACGAAGGCTATACCTATGACAAGGAAGCCTGCCATTCAAAGGAAGCGCTTGAGACCTTTATAACCAATTTAAGGCCTGTTGTTGACTGCGCAGAGAAGTGCGGAGTAATACTTGCAATAGAACCTGTTTACAGGCACATAGTATATGACGGCAAAAGAGCCAGAGAGGTCCTTGACCGTATCGGATCACCTAATCTTAAGATCATCTTTGATCCTGTAAATCTTCTTTGGACCGACAACTATGAGCAGAGAGATGAAGTTATAGAGGAGGCGATCGACCTCATCGGAAAAGACGTTGCAATGATCCACTTAAAGGACTGTGTTCTTGATGGAGATAAGGTAAAGAGCCTTGGATGCGGCTTTGGTGATATGGATTACACCAGAATCATAGAATTTGCGCTGGAAAACAAGCCTTTCATTCATGCAACTCTTGAGGATACTAAGCCCGAGACAGCTGTGCAATCCAGAAAGTGCATTGAGACTGTGATAGAAAATTATTACAAATAATGAGATTTATTTAGTAAATTTGTTTATTGATGATTCTTTCCTCAAATGTTAAATTCAACGAGATGGTTAACTTCCAGAAGGGTGACTACATGCTTGCATTTGCTGCAACATGCTTCAACCAGGATTTAACTGATGAGATCATCGATGCTATCGAGGCTCTTAACTGATCCCGGTCATTAGAATAAACAAATATAAATCCCTGATCACTTTTAAAAGTGGTCAGGGACTTTTTTATTTCTTAAGATATTCAAGCTGATCAGTCAGCTCCTGTGGTATCTCTATTTCTTCCTTGTTAAGCCTGTGGATCGCATTGGTAATCGGTTTTGACATGTTCGCCATATGAGTCATGTGGCGGTTTATAAGCTCCGTGTACTGAGGATTTTCTCCGATCTTTTCCCTCACTTCTTTTGAGAAAGGACAGAAGGTGAAGAGAATCTCTCTTGCTATCTTATTTAATCTTGGTGACCCGGATGACTCAAATTTTACATAGGAGAGATAGTCTGCAATAAAGACATTTTTGTAGTTGTTGTTGTACTTTTTAAGGTCTGCCTTTAGCTTTTCTTTACCTTCAGGTGAGAGGGTAGAGTTCTTTTTATAGAACTGCAGATAGTCACAATACATAGATGTAAGGGATGGATCTGTTACGTCATTCCAGTGAACGCCTTGAACAGTCTTGCACATTTCCCATCTGAATTCGCCAAAGAGCCTTATCATTGCCTCTTCGGTATTTTCCGTGTTGAAGATCGAGACAAGCATACGGGCTTTGGTTCTTCTGTTCTTGCCGGTTATTTCCTGCCACATAACAGCACGACTTCCGATGTTGGGCATCATGATCATGTAAGGTGTTATGTCATCATCATAATAGATCTGATTAATGCCTATTTCAGGATTTGAATAAACAGCCTGTCTGCAGAATACGCTGTAGTCAATGCTTCGGATCTTATCGAAATATTCGTTTATCTTGGACGATGTCAGATATGCCATATCCAGTGGACGGATAACGTTCATGCTGTCAAATACAGGCACAAAAGAGGAAATTCGTCCAAAGGTCATTTTGTTGCCCAAAGTAAAGAGATTGCGAAGTTCAAAATCAAGCCTCTTTTGAGGATTATTGAACATAGCTTCGTACTGGGCATTATTGATATTGCCGTTATTGTTTTGCTCCTTCAGATATGTTGGCCAGTCCTGATCGAATTCATTTTTTGAGGGGTCAACATCAAGGAAATATATCTTTTTAAGCCATTCGTATGCTGTCAGGACTGTTCCCTCCGGATCGGGAACATAAGCTTTGGCCATGTTGTAGAGTATGCGTGTGTTCTGCTCTCCGGCGAGATCTTCATCAACAAAGCCAAACATAAAGAACATTTTGACTTCTATAGGTATGTTATTATCGGTAAGACTCTTTAAAAAGGCAGGCGTGTAAATCTCATAGAACGTACTGCCTAAGCTGCGCCTGAGAGCCCTGGAATCATCTGACGAGTCGTATCTGTTATCATTGGTTTTAAACGCTGTGATCTGATCCTCAAATCTGGCTGCGGTTTCAGCATTGACGCCGGAGTAGGAGAGGATTGTTGCAAGAGCGTTGACAACCGTAACGGAAGGCTCTTCTCCGGAAGCGGCCCGTTCCTGGTCATAGATACGTGTTTTAAGTGATTTCACAGTAGATGTGAAGCTGGCGGTTCTCTTTTTGAGCATCTTTCTGTATTCGCTCAGAAGGATCATATCTTCTGAAATTGCACTGTAGACATTAAAAGTGCTCATGATAATGCCGTTGGCGATATCTGCACTTAAAGGATATAAACTCTTTTTTAAAATTTCTTCGTTTTCTTTCAGAGATTGAATGAAATCAATAGACCAGACCGGTATCTTCCTGGTTCTCTCCGGTGGGATAAGAGCTTCAATTTCAGGGAATTCCCTTGGCACTTCACCTGCTTTGATGCACAGATTCTGATAATCGGCAAGATCTGCGATTATCTGTTCATATTCCTTTAAAGCCTCATCAAATTGATGGTCATATACAGCGCAAACAGTAGCAGCTGTACTTGTTGACTGAGCTGCCAGGATGGGGGCAATCTTTGGATTTGATTTTACGATCTTGGGAATATCATCGGTAGATTCGTAAGGGTATGAGTATACAGAGGTATCTTCCAGGGCTTCAATAGTGTAATTATAAGGCTGGCCCGGATGTTCGACGATACCTATAAAATTACCCACCCCTACCGTAATGGAGGAGAAAGCGTTTGATATCTTAAGTGAACCCTTAACTACAACTTCCAGGGTAGATACTGTATCTTTGCCGGCTTTATGAAGGATTTGACCTTTTTCAAGTTTTAAAAGACCCATGACGCCTCCTGTAAATCAAACAGCAGTAAATAAATATATGAAATCACGTATAAAACTTAACATCAAATAATTGCTGTCAGAGCAATACAGGCTTTAAGCTGTATTCTGACCCTTCGTAGGACTTGGAGATAGAATTATAGATACTGCTGGCAGTAAGGGTCTCGTCAAAGAGCCTCTTCTGCAGAGGATCAAGAAGCTTATCAGCATATTTCGGTCTGTCGATGACAGGTATGCCTGACTTTTCATGAATGAGAGCAAGAACATCCGAGGAGTCCATCTTGAGCCCCAATACCCGTGCATAGCAGGTAAAAGAGCTTTTCTTGTACTCGCTCATGTTGTCCTTGGTTATGTTGAGAAGGATATGAAGTAATGACCTGCTTATCCTTGTATAAACCAGGTTCTTGCTCTTTAGTTTTGAACAAAAACCGCTGAAATCATCGAAACTGTCAATATTTTTGACTATAAGATTGGAAATGTCGTTGCTGATATCCAGGTAGTCCGTAAATCCCTTATCTCTTTCTAAAGTGAGCTTGTAGTGCATAAGTCTTGAAAGGGAATTGGAAGATAAGAAACTTCCGCTGTAGGAGGCGATTTCATGGATTGCGCCATCAGGCATAAATCCTCCGAGGATTTCATAAGCATTTGCTTTGGTATAGCTTTCGGAAGCAGTGAAAATTCTGGCTCTTACACCGGATGCGCTGGGAACACCGCCAAGATCATCACTGTGATAGGGCTGGCCTATGCGCTCGATGGTGTAGGGCTTTATACTGCTTTTTTGCTTCTTTAGCGCCTTTAAGTATTCTATGGCGAGGATGCTGTTCGGAGAGTCAAAAATCTGCCTGTAAACATCGATATTATTGTCTACGGATTGGTTTTTAAGAGCTGCCATAAGTGCGCTTGCGCTGGCCGCAGGATAGGGCTTGCCCTGCCTTAGCTCTTTTTCCAGGATTTCCTTGTAGAGGCTTGATTCGGTATGAAGGATATCTGCAATCTCATCCAGCTTATCAAGGTCGGCATGCTCGCTGCCAAAGCACAGATAGTCAATGCATCCGAGATTATTAAGGATTGATACCGCACCCTGAGCAAAGTACTCAGCGCTTCCCGTACTGTAGTAGATTGGAAGCTCAAGTACCAGATCGGCACCACATCTTAGTGCCATTTTGGCTCTTGCGTATTTATCCACGATAGCCGGAGCGCCTCTTTGAACAAAGTCGCCGCTCATAACGACAACGACCCTGTCTGCTCCAAGGTTTTGCTTGCACTTTTCGATAAGATGCTTGTGACCTTCGTGAAACGGATTAAATTCTGCTATTATTCCGATTGTTTTCATAGGGGATTTACCTGTTTTTCCAATTTTTGTACAAGTTTTACCTTGTCCTTAAATTATAATATAAGTATGATATTTATTGGAAGTTTTTTGACTTTACTTATTAATTGGAAAAGAGGTTACTTTATGAAAATACTGGTTATCAATTGTGGAAGTTCATCACTGAAGTTCCAGCTTATTGACTCAGAGACAGAAGCCGTTATCTGCAAGGGACTCTGTGAGAGAATCGGAATCGACGGAAGCCGCATCGTTTATACACCTGCAGGTAAGGACAAGATCACCAAAGAAGAGCCAATGCCTGATCACAACAAGGCAATCGAGATGGTTATCGAGGCCCTTACAAATGAGAATGACGGTGTTGTTAAGCTCGAGGAGATCGGAGCAGTAGGACATCGTATCGTACACGGCGGTGAGAAGTTTACCAAGTCCGTTGTTATCGATGACGAAGTTATTAAGGCAATCGAAGAGGTTTCAGATCTTGCACCTCTTCACAATCCTGCAAACCTTATCGGAATCAGAGCATGCCAGAAGGTTATGCCCGGCGTTCCTATGGTAGCAGTTTTCGACACAGCATTCCATCAGACAATGCCACAGGAAGCTTACCTTTACGGCCTTCCATATTCATACTACGAGAAGTACGGTATCAGAAGATACGGCTTCCATGGAACCAGCCACTCTTATGTAAGTAAGCGCGCTGCAGAGATCCTTGGAAAAGACATTAAGGACCTTAAGATCATTGTTTGCCACCTTGGAAACGGCGCATCAATTTCAGCTGTCAAGGACGGCAAGTGCATCGACACTTCAATGGGTCTTACACCTCTTGAGGGTCTTATCATGGGAACAAGAACAGGTGACATCGATCCTTCAGTTGTTGAGTTTATCATGAAGAAAGAGAACTCATCAGTTGCAGACGTAACAAACCTTCTTAACAAGAAGTCAGGTGTTTACGGCCTTTCAAATAACCTTTCATCAGACTTCAGAGATCTTGAGGATGCTTACCTTAAGGGCGATGAAGGCGCTAAGAGAGCAGTAGATGCGTTTACTTACAGAGTTGCCAAGTACATCGGCTCCTACACAGCAGCTATGGGCGGAGTTGACGTGATCTGCTTCACAGCTGGTGTTGGTGAGAACAGCGGATTCACAAGAGGCCTTATCTGCGAGAGACTCTCATTCCTCGGTGCAACCGTTGATGCAGAGGCTAACAAGGTTCGCGGCGAAGAGAAGACAATCTCAGCTGCTGACTCCAAGGTTCTTCTTATGGTAGTTCCTACCAACGAAGAGCTTGCAATTGCAAGAGATACATATGAGCTTTGCAAATAATATGATCTAGCGGTAGAAGACTATGATAAAGTACAACATCAAAAATGACATTTACAACCTGACAGTTTCAGACCACGGAGCTGAGATTACATCTCTTTTAAAAAATGGCAGGGAGCTTATGTGGAAGGCAGATCCTGCATTCTGGGGCAGAACATCTCCTGTCTTGTTCCCTCAGGTTGGTGCTGTCTGGGAAAAGAAATATCGCTACGAGGGCAAGACCTATGAAATGGGACAGCATGGCTTTGCCAGAGACATGGACTTTAAGATGATCTCACAGACAAGTGATGAGCTTGTGTTTGAGCTCAGGGACAGTGAAGACACAAAAGCAAAATATCCTTTTGATTTTGTGTTAAAGCTGGGATATAAACTGACTGATGATAAAGTTGAAGTAATCTGGGAGGTTGAGAATCCATCTGACAGAGATATGTTCTTCTCGATCGGAGGTCACCCGGCATTTAACTGTGATCTTACCAAGGATAAGCTGTTATTTATGAACAAGGGAGAAAAGGTATCAGGTAATCTTACCTCTAATGTAGTAATGCTTGATGGAAGCGGATGTCTTTCTGACAAAACTACAGAGGTTGTACTTGATGACGGAGTGCTTGCCCTTAAGCCTGAACTCTTTGATGAGGATGCGCTGGTGATCGAGAACAGACAGGCTGATACAGTTGCTATTATTGCTGCAGATGGAGAGACTATAGTTACTGTAAGCTTTGATGCTCCGCTGTTCGGCGTATGGTCACCTGATCATAAGAATGCTCCGTTTGTGTGTATAGAGCCATGGTACGGAAGGTGCGATAGAGCAGGTTTTGCAGGAGAACTCAGTGAGAGAGAGTATGGCAATAAGCTGGGGGCAGGAGAGAAGTTTAAAGTATCTTATACAATTTCCTGATACGATGCCCGATATCGTAAAATTAAATAGTAAGCAGTATTAAATCAATGTATCAAAGATTGTCCTCACCCCATTTTTTCATCTCGAGAAGAATGGGGATGAGGCTTTTTGCTTTTTTAGTGAGACTGTACTCGACTCTTACGGGCATCTCATCATATAGCTTTCTAAGGACGAGGCCGTCAGCTTCAAGCTCTTTTAACGAATTGGCGAGCATGGTATTGGTGATGCCGGCTATGGCTCTTGTCAGTTCTCCGTAGCGCACGACTTCCCTGTTGTCGATAACGCAGAGGATCATGATCTTCCACTTGCCTCCGACAATGTCAAGGACCTTCTTAAGACCGCATCCTTTTCCGGCAATATCTTCACATAATGGTTCTTTTTTCGCTGTTTTACTCATAGTATCATTTTCCTTACCAGGTCAATATTAACT
>ODAI011662535.1_pt1 | contig 10450 bp, 8 predicted proteins | sample 1539321 | NCBI WGS metagenome assembly ODAI01 (sample SAMN02144231, study PRJEB22623) | gut metagenome | biome: sheep rumen | host: Ovis aries | place: New Zealand | reverse complement strand
GGCTTCGCCCTTGAAACCCGACAGCCATGTCACCTCATACCAGTGGGACGGCATATACTCGGAGGCATGCGGGTCGTTGCCGGGGACTACATAAGCGGCAAGACCGTTCTCTTGCATGAGCTGTCTCAGTGCCGCCAGTTTTTCAATAGTTGTCATATGTTGTATAGTGTTTAGTTACGTTCGTTCTTGATCTTATGCAAGATGAGTGCCGCGTTCACTCCGGCAGCTACCACTCCCATGCACAATGCTACCGTCCAAGCCGTAGCCGTTGAGCCGGCAATATAGTCCGGCGAGAGGAGCACAAGGTAGCGCATATATATATGTCTTATGACAGCCATGATACCCATTGCCGTCAGTGCCGACAAGAGGTTCGTGGAAAAGACAATCAGTTGGTACGGAAGGGCTATGTTCTGCGCGGTGTAGCCGATGGATAGCAGGTTGGTGACCGCCTGTCTGTTGCGCTGTAACAGCAGGAAAATAGACAGCACCAGTACATAAAATGCCAAGCCGCAGATGATGACGCCGATGCCCATGACGATTGTCACTAACAGACGCAGCATCCAGTTGACTTTGCTGCTGTCCAGCTTGTCGCCGGCTATCTGGTAATGATGCTCCTGAATATAGGCGGCGATGCGTTGGTCGGCAGGGTTGGTCACCTGCAGGATAAGACGCGAGGGCTGCGGCTTTCCGCCGGTACCGAGCATGCTGTTAGACCAGTGCATAAAACTCTCGGGAACAAGGATCGTGTTCAGTCTCGACGAGAACCCGACGATCTTCCCTCTGAACACTTCTCTTTTGCCGTTGCCGGAGAGATAGAGGTCAAAGCCCACTTTCTCTATCATCCCTTCCGATAGGGTAGGCATATTGGACGAAGGTGCATAGCCGAAGTTGTAGAGGTGCAGATAGTCGCGCGGGATGATGACAGGAATGGTCTTGTCGCCCGGCTCGAAATGCCACTGCTCGGAACTGACATCCACAAAACTCTCCGGCACTGACTCAAAGAACATCTCTGTAGCCAGATCTACGCCGAAGCGCTCCACTTGGAGTCTTCCCACAACGCTGTACTGCGCCGAGCAGAACTCGCCCGTCCCGGCAACAAATTCCTGATTCCGTAGATCCGCTATCTCCTCTTCGGAGAAGGATGGTCTGGCTCCGATGACCGAGCCTGCGGTAGATACAGGCTTGGAGAGCACCAGATAGTCCGGCTTCATAAATCCGCCTTTGTCCGAAAGGACAGGCTGTAAGTCAAGGTATAGTTGCAGACCGGTGAGGATGATGGCGAGACCGATGATATTGGCAAGCACAAAGCCTGCCAACTGCGAGATGCTGATATGTTCACGCAATACTTTCCAGATCAGTCTCATAGCCTAATTGTTTGGTCATAGTCAATAGGTAGCGGTTTGCCTACAGAGGTGGCAATGATGCCAAAACCGCGCTTTAGCTGCTCCTCCCTGATGAGGGCTGCCAAGACAGCCGCGTTATTGTCGTCCAGATGGCTGACAGGCTCATCCAGAAGCAGAAACGAACAGGGCTGGCATAACGCCCTGATAGCGGCTACGCGCTGCTGTTGTCCCCAAGACAGCAGCCTGACGGGTGTATCCCGTTTGTCTGCTATCGAGAGCCGCTCGAAGAGTGCCTTGATCTCCTCTTGGGAGCGGAAGGCGGTGTGTTGGTTGACGAGCTGTACATTCTCGCTCGCCGTCAGGGAGGGGAATAGCCGCAGGTCCTGGAAGAGGTAGGCTAACCCGGTGCGGTAGAGCATACTCCACTCCGGGGGAGAAAAGGTTTTTATATCCCTGCCGTCGAAGCATATCTGCCCCTCATAGTCTCTCCTGTAGCCGCCTATGAAATGCAGCAGGGATGATTTGCCGACACCCGAAGCGGCTTCGACGCAGTAGCTCTTACCGCGTTCGAAGCTCATCGGGTGGGTTATATGTATGTCGATCGTTTGAATCATTCAGGGTGGTTAGTTGGCGGCTTGGTAGAACCGGATGGCGTTTTCCAGAAGGATAGCCAGCGCGTTCTTCGAGTCGTCGTTGAGCCAAAGGGTCAGAGAGGCAGTGTTCTTCTCTTCTACTTTCAGTTCTGCAAACTTAGGCAGGGCAAGAAGATTGTCCGCTACATTGAGCATACCTGCCGGAGCCCCGTCCAACTCCTCCTCAACTTCCGGGCGAAGTGACTTGCAGACCGGTGCTGCATCCACATATGCGTAGAAATAGGAGGCTTTGGCGTTCTTGGCTTTGTCGAAGCCGGCAGATACGGAATTATAGGTATAGGAAGGCATGTTGGTGACGGAAGTGTATTGGTCGTCTCCGCCCACTTTGATAATCTCGGGAAGCGGCTCTCCGATAGCGTCAAGCGCTTTGTCGAAATCGGCTTTAGGCGCAGGCATCAGAGCCAGCACCTCCGGGTCGCGTGCGTATTTGTCTTCGCCGGAAAGGGAGACTGCCAGCGTGCCGTCCATGGCTTGTACGTATCCGCCAATGATGCCCAGAATCTTCTCTCCCTCGTCTCCCATGGGAGCTATCATCGGTTCAAGGGTCGGCAGGAGTGCTTCCCAGTAGGCTTTGCCGTCAAGACTCATGGCTACAAATCCTACCAAGCCGGCTGCGGGAATCTTCTCCAGTGTAGCCGGAGAGATCTTGGAGGAGAACAGTTGGTCAGCCTGTTCCTGTACGCCGTTGGTTATAGCATTGAGGCTGATATTGCCTTTTTCGAATACCAGATTCAGCACTGTCTGAGTCTCCATGAGTGATTTCGCTATATTTTCGAATCCGGGCACGTTTCTTCCTCCTTCGCGCATCAGTTCGCGGACAGCCTGCTCTTTGATATCTTTGTCCAGGGATGCCAGATTGAGCATCAGGGTCACATCACCGCTGTTGTCCGCCATCATCTTGCCGGCTTCGGTAGCAAAAAAGCTGTTTGCTTTGTCCTGCTCCAAGAGTTTGCGCATGGCGCTTTTCTCGCCGGCGCTGCTGGTCAGGAACAAGTTTGGAGTGACAACACCCACTACTTGCTCTTCCGCTTTGAGCCATGCATAATCGCCGTCTTCTTCAATCTGAAGCATATTCTTTTCTTTGATGAGAGAACAGATTTTATCTTTGTTCTTCACCGAGAAGAGGAGATATACCTCCTCGATGTTTTCTCCGTTGACAAAGAAATAGCCCGGGCTGAGCAAATCAAAGCCGGCATCCATCGGGTTTTGGATAAGATTGGCGATACCTTGTGTCTCTTCGCTGTCGTCAAGCGATTTTACCAACTTCGCAATCGCGTCTTTCTGTCCTAACAAATCCGCCTTTTGAGCTACTGATTTGATGTCCAATTCCACTACTACGGATGCATTGGCGGGAATAACTTTCTTGTACGCAGTCTTGGCGCACGAACTCATCACCAGGGCAACTATCATCACCCAGAGTGTCGGGAATAGATTTTTTTTCATAAGAATAGAGTTTTAGTTGGTTTACGCAACAAAAGTACTACTTTTTTTTGATATACGCAAGAATTTTATAAAAATTGGTAGAATTATTTGCAAAAATCGTTTTTTTTGAGTAATTTTGTGCCCTGTTTTTGTAAAAATGGAGGAAAAGGGACTCATATTCAGGTGTTTCGCGAGTGGTAGTAGCGGCAATTGCTATTACCTTGGTACGCGCAGCGGCGGCATTCTCATTGATGCCGGCATATCGGCGCGCCAGATTCAGAAATACCTGCGTGAGATGGGGCTTGACTACAGGAATATCTATGGCGTTCTGGTTACGCATGACCATGCCGATCATATCCGCTCGGTAGGCACTTTGGGCGAGCGTGTGCATCTGCCCATCTATTCCACCCCGGAGATCCACTCCGGCATAGACCGCAACTATGGCGTCCGCGAGAAATTGAAAACCTCCCGGCGCTTCTTTGAAAAAGGAAAGCCTTGGGAACTTCATGGAATGCATATTCAGACTTTCGGTATCTCGCATGACTCCACCGATTGTGTAGGATATTCGATAGATTATCTGGGGCAACGGTTCGTGATCGTTACCGACTGCGGACAGCCGAATGCCACCATGGAACAGTTCGTGGCGTCGGCAAACCATCTGGTGATTGAGGCGAACCATGACGAGCTCATGCTCCTCAACGGTCCGTATCCTACCTATCTGAAGGAGCGCATCCTCTCTCCCCGCGGACATCAGAGCAACAAGACCTGTGCCGCTATCTTGGCCCGCAATTATAACCCGAATATACATAATATATGGCTGTGCCATCTCTCGCTGGAGAACAATGACCCCGAGGTGGCATATAATACTGTGGCATCGGCATTGGAGGCAGTGGGAGTCAAGGTTGGGGAGGATCTGCAACTGGTGGCTCTCGAGCGTACGAATGCCAGCCCTATATATGAATTGAAATAATTAGAACTTATCCGATTGATTATGGATCGTCTTGTAATAATCCCTACGTATAACGAGAAGGAGAATATCGAAGCTATCATCTCCGCTGTAATGGATCTGCCTATCCGGTTTGATGTTCTGGTGATTGACGACGGTTCGCCAGACGGCACCGCTGATATCGTGAAGCACCTCATGACGGATGTCTTCCCAGACCGGGTGCATCTTATGGAGCGCAGCGGCAAGTTGGGGCTCGGCACGGCATATATCGCCGGTTTCAAATGGGCGATTGAGCATAAGGCGGATTATATCTTTGAGATGGATGCCGACTTCAGCCATAATCCCAACGACCTGCTCAAGCTCTATGACGCTTGTGCCAATGACGGGGCGGATCTGGCTATCGGCAGCCGCTATCTGACGGGTGTGAATGTGGTCAACTGGCCGATGGGACGCGTGCTGATGTCCTATTTCGCCAGTTTCTATGTGCGCACGGTTCTGGGTGTTGATATCCGCGATACGACAGCCGGTTTCGTCTGTTACAAGCGCCATACACTGGAGACGATCGAGTTGGACAAGATCCGCTTCAAAGGCTATGCCTTCCAGATAGAGATGAAGTTCACGGCTTACAAGTGCGGCTTTACCATCAAGGAGGTGCCTATTATCTTTGTCAACCGCGTCTTGGGTACAAGCAAGATGTCCGGCGGTATCTTCTCCGAAGCACTGTTGGGCGTCATCCGCCTCAAGATCTCTTCCTGGTTCCGCAAGTATCCGCAGAAATAGAAATGAATATAAAACAAAACACGACGGACGATTGTCCGCCGTGTTTCGTTTAGAAACAGAAAGCGTGGAGATTACTCTTCTTCTGCTTTCTTGGTAGTTTTCTTGGCTGCAGTCTTCTTGGCAGGTTTCTCCTCAGCCTCCATTGAAGCCTTCAGGTCTGCCAGAACACTCAGGTCACCCAGAGTGGTCTTCTCTACCTTCGGCAACTCGATCTGCGGCTCTTGGGCAGCTTTCTTAGCCTTAGCAGGAGCCTCTTTGCGCTCCTCCCAAGTACGGAGGTGGCTGACGAGGATACGCTTAGCGTCACGGTTGAACTCGATCACGCGGAACGGCAGTTCATCGCCTACGGCTACCGGAGACTTGTCCTCTTTCTGGAGGTGACGGGTGGTGCAGAATGCCTCAACGCCCTCTTCGAGCATTACGACAGCACCCTTGTCGGTCATCTCAACAACCTTGCCATTTACTACTTTATCCACACCGAACTTAGCCTCAAGCTCTTCCCAAGGATTCTCCTCAAGCTGCTTGTGACCCAGGCTCAGACGACGGTTCTCTTTGTCGATATCGAGCACTACGACCTCAATCTGGGCACCTACCTGAGTGAACTCATTCGGGTGTTTGATCTTCTTGGTCCAGCTCAGGTCGCTGATGTGGATCAGACCGTCCACACCTTCCTCGATCTCAACAAAGACACCGAAGTTAGTGAAGTTACGAACCTTAGCCCAGTGGCGGGTACCCACAGCGTACTTGGTCTCTACGTTAGCCCACGGATCAGCCTTGAGCTGCTTGATACCGAGGCTCATCTTGCGCTCAGCGCGGTCGAGCGTCAGGATAACAGCATCTACCTCGTCGCCAACCTTCAGGAAGTCGTTAGCGGAACGGAGGTGCTGGCTCCAGCTCATCTCGGATACGTGAACAAGACCCTCAACGCCCTCAGCGATCTCAACGAATGCTCCGTAGTCAGCCATTACGACTACCTTACCGTGTACCTTGTCGCCAACCTTCAGGTTCGGATCAAGTGCATCCCACGGGTGCGGAGTGAGCTGCTTCAGACCAAGAGCGATACGTTTCTTCTCCTCGTCGAAGTCGAGGATAACCACGTTGATCTTCTGGTCGAGTTGCAGGAGCTCGTGCGGGTCGTTTACGCGGCCCCAAGAGAGGTCGGTAATATGGATCAGACCGTCCACACCACCGAGGTCGATGAATACGCCGTAGTTGGTGATGTTCTTAACGGTACCCTCGAGTACCTGACCCTTCTCGAGCTTGCCGACGATCTCGGCCTTCTGAGCCTCGAGTTCAGCCTCGATGAGAGCTTTGTGGGAAACGACTACGTTGCGGAACTCCGGATTGAGTTTCACAATCTTGAACTCCATCGTCTTTCCGACGAGGATGTCGTAGTCGCGAACCGGCTTCACGTCAATCTGGCTACCCGGGAGGAATGCCTCCATGCCGAGTACGTCCACGATCATGCCGCCTTTCGAACGCCATTTGATGTAACCGGTAACGATCTCGCCTGCGTTGTAAGCCTCGTTAACACGGTCCCAAGCGCGAGCGGTGCGTGCCTCTTTGTGGGAGAGCACGAGCTGGCCCTTCTTGTCCTCCTGGGACTGAATGTAAACCTCTACTTTGTCGCCTACCTTCAAGTCCGGGTTGTAGCGGAACTCAGCTGCCGGAACGATACCGTCCGACTTATAGCCGACGTTAACAACTACCTCACGTTTGTTGATGGAAATTACGGTACCCTCAACCACTTCGTTGTCCTTGATTGCGGAAAGGGTCTCGTTGTACTTTTGGATTTCTTCTTCGTTTTGTTTGCCTTGCTTTTGTGCTTCGTAGGCATCCCAGTCGAAGTTCTGGAGAGAAAGATTTTCTGCCATTGTGGTAGATAAATGTGGGAAACATTTTCCGTAAATAATGCAATTACGTAATAACGAATTCCCGTTAAAAGTTAAACATGTTAGCCTTTTTCCGAAGAAAAAGCGTGCAAAGGTACGATTTTTTTTGGATATATGCAAATTTTTTTGTAATTTTGTGCCGAATTTGCAGAAAAATGCAAATCGTACATGGTAAATGACTAAATTGTAAATAGAATTATGGCTAAGCACAAATGGAGTTTTGAGAGCGTAGGCGGCGTGACCCGCGTACGCATTCAATCGGCAGAAGACATCCGTCATCTGGGAGAGTTGGACAAGAAAATGTGGACAGTCCTGTCCTGTCCTGTCAATGGTCTGGAGATCAGCAGCGACTCGCTGTCTCTGATGGATACAGACGGCGACGGCAAGTTGCGTCTCAAAGAGGTGGTAGCTACGGCGGAATACCTCTGTGGCGCACTGAAGAACGTGAAGACGCTCTTCGAGCAGAAAGACGAACTCGCCGTGGAGAATATTGCGGACGAAGGAATCAAGTCAGTAGCTGCCAAGCTCGCTACCGACGGAGTCGTTTCCCTTGCCGCGGTTCAGGCGGCGATTGACGGTGTGACGATCGAGGAGCAGGCTGTCCCCGCAGCGCCGTTAGAGGCGGACGTTATAGCTGCCTATAAGGAGAAACAGGCAGAGTACGCAGCCTATTTCGAGTTGGAGAAACTGCAGAAACTCGGTCTGGCGGTTATTCCCGAGGAGACCCCGAAACCGGGTATGACGGAGAAGAAATTTCAGGAGATGGGCGCGCAGATAGCCGAGTGGGAGGCTGCCAAAGCAGCTGCCGAGACCGCTAACGCCGACGCACTGACTGCAGCCAAAGCGGAGTTTATGCCGCTGCGCAAACTGCTGCTCATTCACCGCGATTTCTACCGCCTGCTGCGCAACTTCATTACCTTCGAGGATTTCTATGATCCGGAGAAAAAGACCATCGCTTCCTTCGAGGCAGGTACACTTATTATAGATCAGCGTGCGTGTCACCTGTGTCTGCGCGTGAGTGATCCTGCAAAGCATGACGCGCAGGCTCCACTCTCCGGCATCTACCTGCTGTACTGCAATTGCGAGAGCAAGAAACTCGGTAAATCCATGCAGATCGTAGCCGCTGTGACACAAGGCGATATCCAAAACCTGAGCGTCGGCAAGAACGGTATCTTCTATGACAACGAGGGCAATGACTACGATGCTACCGTGACGAAGATCATTGACAACCCGATTTCCATCCGTCAGGCGTTCTGGACTCCGTACCGCAAGTTCGGCAAATGGATCGAGGACAAGATCAACAAGTCGGCTGCTGAGAAAGATGCCAAGGCATTCGACGACATGACCGCCAAGGTAGAGACCGCGGGCGCAGAAGGAGCTGAGGCACCGAAACCCGCTTTCGACATCGCCAAGTTCGCCGGTATCTTTGCCGCCATCGGTATGGCATTAGGCATGATCGGTACGATGTTAGTCAGCGTAGCGAAGGGATGGGTGACTCTCACGTGGTGGCAACAGATCATTGTTTTCTGTGCTATTCTGCTGGTAATCAGCGGTCCGAGCATGGTAATGGCATGGCTCAAACTGCGCCGTCGTAACCTCGCTCCGGTGCTCAATGCCAACGGCTGGGCAGTTAATGCAGACGCCATCATTTCTGTGGTCTTCGGCCGTACGTTGACCGACCAAGTGGACTTCCCGATTGTACAAGCTCCGCAGCTGGAAGAAGGCATGGCAACTTGGAAGAAATGGCTTATCGGTATTTGTACAATCCTTGTAATCATTGCAATCGCATGCGTCGTATTACATCTCTGTGGCTTCTGCTTTTGCTGCTTCAGCTTCCATTAATGGCACAGAATGTGCCGGCAGTTGAGAATGTGCCTTTAGACAGCACCGCTGACGACAGCGAGGGCGATGAGTTAGGGGAGTTGGATGATTTAGACGTGCGTGCGTCCGAGTTGCCGGAGTGTCTGGCGGGGCTTTTCTCCCACGACACTTTGATCCTGGGATGCGAACTGGAACTGCTGCCTCAGAGGATTATTGTTCGTACCAAGGATGGCGATATAGTCTATAAAGTGGCGCCGCAGTTCCTGCTGGACACCAACCTCATTTATCACCATCCTGCAGATAGTATTTATCGTAACATCTGGACGGACGAGCGTGTGAACCCTTATGGTACAATGTTTGACAGTCTCAAAGAGGATGTCCGGATCCCGATGGCGGGTTTTGTCCTGCCGGCTCCGGGTTATGTGACGAGTCCGTTCGGATGGCGTCGCAGCCGGATGCACAAAGGTACGGATATCAAGGTTCAGGTGGGCGATTCCATCCGCGCCGCATGGGGCGGTCAGGTTCGTATCGTAGGATGGGACCCGCGCGGCTACGGCTATTTCGTCGTGCTGCGTCATGAGAATGGTCTGGAGACCGTCTATGGTCACTTGAGCCGGCCGTTAGTCGATGAATACGAGGCGGTTCCCGCCGGTTATGTAATCGGTTTGGGCGGTAACACAGGGCGCTCTACGGGTAGCCACCTGCATTTCGAGATCCGCTATCTCGGTGAAGCGATGAACCCTGCTAATGTGATTGATTTCAGTACCGGCCAACTCAAGAACAAAGACGAGTACGTCATTGGCATCAAAGCGATGAAACAGGCGCGGGCGGAGCAAGCCGCCATGAAGTACCATAAGGTACGCTCCGGCGACACCCTCTCCGGCATCGCCAAGAGGTACGGAACGACGGTCCGCAAACTCTGTCAGCTCAATAAGATAAAAGAGACCAAGATCCTGCAGATAGGTCAAAAAATCAGAGTGAGGTAATTTACCATTTGGTCATGTACCATGTACCATTTATGTACCATTGGGCTATTTAGCCATTTTGCTAAATGATTCAATGACCCAATAAATGACCAAATCGTAAATGAACAAATGGTAAATAGAATAAAGCGACCCGTACAAGGGCCGCTTTATTCATGGTGGTACGGTTCTCCCCGAAGAATGGTCATTGCGCGGTAAATCTGCTCAATGGCCATTAATCGTATCATCTGGTGTGAGAAAGTCATCTGCGAGAGGCTGATCTTGCCGTTGGCGCGGGCATAGACGGCTTCGCTGAAACCGTACGCGCCGCCGATTACGAGAACCAAGTCTTTGCCCGAACTCATTTTCTTTTGCAGGAAATCGGCGTACCCGATTGAGCGGAACTCGCGCCCGTGTTCGTCGAACAGCAGCACATCCATTGCAGGCGTGACAAAACGCAAGATCGCTTCACCTTCGGCAGTCTTGAGCTGGTCTTGGGTCAGCGCTTTGGCGTTTTTGATGTCCGGTATGACGACCAACTCGAACGGCACGTAGTGCGTGAGACGTTGCCGGTAGTCCTCTATGAGGGAGACCAGGCGTGCGTCCGCCGTTTTCCCGATTACAAGAAGGG
>ODAI014029554.1_pt1 | contig 10451 bp, 10 predicted proteins | sample 1539321 | NCBI WGS metagenome assembly ODAI01 (sample SAMN02144231, study PRJEB22623) | gut metagenome | biome: sheep rumen | host: Ovis aries | place: New Zealand | reverse complement strand
TGAAGAGTACAAGGTAGATAGGCGTGAGGTGTAAGTGCAGTAATGCATTCAGCTGACACGTACTAATCGGTCGGAAGCTTATCCTTAAGTTCTTGGAAGGACGAAAGTCGTTCGGTGTTCAGTTTTGAAGGTACTGACTATAAAATAAGGTAAAATGAAGCCCGGAGAAATTATCTCCGGGCTTTCTTTTCGGTTATAATAGATTCATAAGACGAACATAAATATAATGCGGAGAAAATGGAATGGAGAAATATTTTGACATCAATGAAGCCGGATACAGCGTTCGCTGCAAGCTGTACTGCAGCGACGCACGCGCAGTTAAAAAGGCTGTGATCTTCGGTCACGGTTTTGGCGGACATATGGACAACAAGGCATGTGAGAAATTCGCGCACAAGCTGATCTCCAAACACAAAGAATTTTGCGTGATCGCCTTCAACTGGCCCTGCCACGGGGACGACGCCCGCAAGAATCTGCTTCTGAGTGAGTGCGACGCATATTTGACATATGTTCTGGACTATACAAGGAAGCAATTTGATACAAATGAGATTTACGCCTACGCCACCAGTTTCGGAGGGTTTCTTTTTCTTAAATATATTGCAGAGCACGGTAATCCGTTCCGCAGGATCGCGCTTCGCTGTCCGGCTATCACGATCTATGACTCGATGATCCATCGCATTATGACGCAGGACGACTATGACAAAATATTGAAAGGCAAGCCGGTTCTGGTCGGCTTTGACCGAAAGATCAAGATCAGCAAGTCCTTTTTGGAGGAACTTGCCGCAGCTGATATCACAAATAACGATTATATAGAGTACGCGGACGATATGCTGATCATTCACGGTACAAAAGACGAGATCATACCTTTCGAGGTCTCTGCTGAATTTGCTGACAAAAATGTAATTGAGCTTATCCCTATGCAGAACGGCGATCACCGGTTTACAGATCCCAAGATCATGGACCTGGCAATCCATCATATTATTACGTTCATTGAAAATGCCTGAAGGAGAAAAGTATGAAATTTGGCTTTGATCCCCTTTACCAGAAATATCCCTCCAGGAGATATCCCATTTATGCCGGAAACGGCATGGTAAACTGCTCCAGTCCTCTGGCTGCATCCGCAGGTCTTACTGTGCTGCAAAAGGGCGGGAACGCGATGGACGCGGCTGTAGCTGCCGCCGCGGCGCTCACTGTAGTTGAACCGACGGCAAACGGCATCGGGTCGGATGCTTTCGCGCTGATCTGGTCTGAAAAGAACAGAAAGCTTTACGGACTTAACTCGAGCGGGCGGGCTCCCATGCTGGCCTCTATCTCCAAGATAATAAATGAGGGGCGTGATGATAACGGGAAGATGCCCAGACGGGGCTGGACACCTGTCACGGTTCCCGGGGCACCCATGGCCTGGGCGGAGATCAATAAACAATTTGGCAAGCTGTCTTTGACAGAAGTCATTGATCCTGCAGTGCGCTATGCGCAGGAAGGATATCCTTGCGCGCCGAATCTGGCCCAGACATGGAGAAACTGTTTTGAGGCTTATAAAGAGGAGTTTAGCGGAGAGTGCTTTAACGCATGGTATAGGACGTTTGCGCCTCTTGGAAGGCCGTATAACGCGGGAGAAATAGTGAAGCTTCCCGACCATGCTCAAACTCTGAGATTGATTGCAGAGACCGGAGCAGAAGACTTTTACAAAGGGGAACTGGCAAAAAAGATAGACGCGCAGAGCCGCAAATACGGCGGATACCTTCGCTATGAAGATCTCGCTGTACATAAAGCCGTTTGGGTCAATCCGATCAGTGTAAATTACAGAGGTTATGATGTCTGTGAGATTCCGCCTAACGGACAGGGGATCACTGCGCTCATGGCTCTCAACATCCTCAAAGAGTTTAGTTTTCCGCAAAGAGACTGTCCTAAGACCTGCCACAGGCAGATTGAGGCGATGAAAATGGCATTTGCCGATTCTTTCCACTATGTGACAGATCCCGCCAGGATGGTGATCGATTACCACACACTGCTAAGGCCCGAATACGGAGCTGCGAGAGCGCTGGAAATGACGGACAGGGCACAAATCTGGACTTACAGGATCCCGCCCAGAAGCGGAACGGTATATCTGTGCTGCGCGGATTCCGAAGGCAATATGGTCTCTTACATCCAGTCCAATTATATGGGATTCGGATCCGGGATCGTGGTAGACGGAACTGGGATCGCGCTCCAGAACCGAGGCACGGATTTCTCTTTAAACCCTCAGGATGCCAACTGTCTGATGCCGGGAAAGAAAACCTATCACACGATCATCCCCGGCTTTCTGATGAAGGATGGCCATCCCATAGGCCCATTCGGCGTCATGGGCGGATATATGCAGCCCCAGGGCCACGTACAGGTCGTGATGAATATGATCGACTTCCACATGGATCCCCAGCAGGCGCTGGATGCTCCGCGCTGGCAATGGCTTCGGGACGGAAGCGTCACTGTGGAACAAGGCTTTGACGAAGGGATCGCGAAAGCGCTGCGGCGAATGGGCCATGACGTTCGGGTGGACCTCAATACTTCGTCTTTTGGACGGGGACAGATCATTCTGCGCACGGACGACGGCGTTTTGGTGGGCGGCACGGAATCGCGTACGGACAGCAACATAGCCTGTTATTAAATAGTGTTTTGACGTTTTAAAAGCGGTTCTACGGCGTTTAAAAGCCCGTAGAACCGCTTTAATCCTTATTGAGGGTCTTCCTTATAATAAGCTTTTTCGATGGCTTCTGCGGCCTTTCTGCGCCTCTCATCGTGAAGATTTGTGTATTTCTTAACCGTTTCCAGACTGGAATGGCCCAGCGCGTCCGACGTAACATAGATGTCCCCGGTCTCTTCATAGAGGTTAGTGGCGAAAGTACTGCGGAGCTTATGGGGCGTGATCCGCTTCATGGGGACCGCTCCGGCCGTGTATTTTTTGACCAAGCGTTCCACGGCGCGAACGGATATGCGCTGGCCCTTTCTGGAAATAAACAACGCGTTCAGATCCTCTGACGGCGCTTTTCGCTCATATTCAATGTAGTCTTGAAGCGCTTCCTGAACGGGATCATTAAAGTAAACATATTGTTCTTTGCGGCCTTTTCGGAAGATCTTGATGCGCCTTTCGTTCCAGTCGATATCCTGCAGATCGATTCCGACCATTTCACTGACGCGGATGCCTGTGTGGAGCAGAAGAGTGAGGATCGCGACGTCGCGCATCTGCGAATTTTTGGCGAATTTGTACTGTTCCTTTGTGAGCGAATCGCCGGTCTCGGCGCCTTGAAGGACTTCTCTGACTTCCTCTTTTTCGAGATATGTGATCGCCTTTTCCTCGATCTTGGGCATATCCACCAGTTCCGCAACATTTTTCTCCAAATGATTGTGTGCGATCAAATAGCGGTATAAAGCCCGAAGGGAGGAGAGTTTCCTCGCCCTGGCGGGCGCCTGATTGGACTCTTTGATCGTCTTATTGTTGTTGGGGTCCTTGCGGTTGTAGCGCATCAGGTACATCAGGTAGTCCTGGATGTCATCAGCGGTAAGAGAGCCCAGGGTCTTCACAGAGATCTGCATTACAGGGATCCCGAGGGTCTTTTCGAGGTATTCAAAAAAGACTTTGATGTCACCGACGTAACCGAGTACGGTGCGCGGCGCCTTGTTCTTGGTGACGAGATATTCATTTGCAAAGCGGCGTACGAACATCGGAAGATCTACTGTGAGATCATTTATTTTTTCAAGTACGCGTGTATTTTTTTCATCGCGGTATGCTTCCATGAGAGAGCTCCTTGTGTATTTGTAATATATGTAATAAAATGCACAGAGGCGGCAAAACACCGCTTCCGCGTTTATTATAGCATATTTACGACGTTAAATCCATATTTAGCGGCGTAATAGAACCCGAAATATACTACTGCTTCTATAGTAAAAGGCAGCCTGTCAGATCAGATCCTGAAGGCTGCCTCGCTTTATATTCTTGTATAGAGATTATAAATCTTATCAGAATCCGATAATGATTCCGCCTTTTTCCGCGTAATAACTGCATAAGCCTCTCGTTGGATAGATCTTTACGATCTTTCCGGGATACTCGGCTTCCGCCGCTTTCCTTAGACTAAGGGCAAATGCTTCATTCTGGCAATGTGATATGACGATGCTTTCCTTATCGGCCACGCGCTCCTTAAAATCGTTCATGATCACCTGAAGAGTCTTTTTGCCGCCTTTAGCGATCTTCTTCATTTTGATCGTGCCTTCCTCGCTGGCGATCCCGACTCCCCACAGACCCAGATGGCCCAGAACTATGCCGGCGATCTTGGGCATTCTTCCGTTGTTCACCAGATTGTGGTAGGACGAAAGTGCAAAGATCAGTTTGTGGTCTGCCATGAACTTGTGGATCTGTGTCTTTACTTCTTCAAAACCCAGGCCCTGTCCGATCAGTTCACAGAGCTTGTCAATGGTCATGGAAAGACTCGGACCTGTGCCGCGAGTATCGAGGATCTCAATATTTCTGTCCGGATCGTTTTCAAGCACCATATTCCTTGCAGTACATGCGCTGTTGTAGCTTCCGGAGAGATTGGATGAAATAGTGAGCGCAAATACATCTCCTTCTTCTCCGAATTCCCGGATCCAGTCCGCCGGTGAAGGACATGAAGTGTGACTCTTGCTGCTGACAGCCATTGCCTCCACAAGTTCCTTCACATCAAGCTTGTCGTCATCTACAAAATCCCTGCCGTCGACAGTGATCACAAAGGGAACCGTATTGAAATACAGACCATCGATTTTACGGTCCAGGTCGAAAATATCGCAACTTGAATCGGCGATGATCCTAAATGCCATATGGAGTCCTCCTCTCAGTTTGCGAAGGCTGCGCCTTCTGTTCCCGTCACGGTGAGCTGACCTTCTTCAGCTGTATCTTCTTCGCAGGTTTCTTCCATGTCCGCCGCAGCATCTAATTCCTCATTAATGGCCTGTTCCGCGGCGATCTCCTCCTCAGAGGCCTCCAGAGGCTCATTGAGCGCCTTTTCTTTTACAGTGTATTCACGGATCATCTTCATCAGCTGAAGCGCTATACCGACCTCACAGCCTGCCACAAAGGCAAGTCCTGCCAACGCGGCCTTAAATTTTTTGCTCATATTGAATCCTCCTTAATTGATAGTAAAGCGGACTTAAACATATGAGATCCGCAGTCGGTAATATTGTCACCGGTTCTCAAAATCCTCGATGACCTGAGTCAGGAGATTTACCGTACCGTCTATTCCCAGAAGACCGGTGTCAATGGAAAGATCGTAGGTGTCTGCTCTCCCCCATTTTTTCATGGAATAGTAATTGTAATAACTCTGTCTCTGCTTGTCCTTGCGAAGAATGAAATCCCGCAGTTTGTCGGGGCTGGCTTTATCTTCCGCAGGCACATCGGGATACTCCGCAGCCCTGGCGATCCGAAACTCTTCGCTCGCGTGGAAAAAGAGGTTGATGACATTGGAGAAATCCTGCAGCGCGCAGTCGGCGCAGCGCCCTATGATCACACAGGCACCTTCTTCTTTTGCGATCTTCTTGATCGTATCGTACTGAGCCAGAAATACCTTCTGGCTGATCGGCATATCGGAGAATCCGGAGCCGCTGAATCCGAAAGAATAAGTGTCCATCACGAGGTTGTAAAGGAATGAGTTTGTGGGACGCTCATCCTGCTGCTGTACGAATTCCTGGCAGAAACCGCTCTCCTTTGCAACTTTAGTGATCAGTTCGTTGTCATAGAAGTTGATCCCGTAATGGGCCGCAAGCTTCTGTCCTACTTCCCTGCCGCCCGAACCGTATTGTCTTCCGATCGTGATTATTGTGTTCATTTTTTACCTCCGCGAGTGCTGTCATTTACTGCCGGAAATCCAAAAAACACATATGATCAAGCATGCATTTTTTCTAATAATATTATACACGTACCGGTTTTGCTATTCAATTTCAATAATATAATTTGCTTTTAAAGTTAATTATTGTCTAATTTGCTGAGTATTTCTTCAAAATACTGAGGGAGCGGCGCGCGTGTCTCAATGTATTCTCCTGTTTTGGGATGAATAAATCCGAGAATCCCGGCATGCAGACACTGCCCCTGTGTCTCAAAAGGGGATTTCCTCCGCCCCGCATATACTTCATCTCCCAATAGCGGGTGATGCACGTGGGCCATATGAACACGAATCTGATGGGTCCGCCCTGTCTCGAGCCGGCACTCTACATAAGTATATTTCCCAAACCGTTTCAGGACTCTGCAGTGAGTCACTGCTCTTTTTCCGTCACTTCTCACAGCCATTCGCTTGCGGTCCCTGGGATCTCTTCCCAGGGGAGCGTCTACCGTAAATTCGTCTTCCGCGATATTGTCATACAATATGGCAAAATAGCGCCGTACGATACTGTGCTCCTGAAGCTGGGCGGCGATACTGTTGTGAGCGGCGTCATTCTTGCATATGATCACGCTCCCGGTGGTGTCCCTGTCGATCCTGTGGACAATACCCGGCCGCATCACACCGTTGATTCCTGACAGACTATCGCCGCAGTGATACAGGACGGCATTGACAAGTGTTCCCGAATAATGCCCGGGAGCGGGATGTACGACCATCCCCTTTGGTTTATTGACCACAAGAATATCATCATCCTCATAAAGAATGTCCAAAGGAATGTTCTCCGGCAGTATGTCAGGTATGATCTTTTCGGGAAGTACAAGGCTGATCTTGTCGTTTTCCCGAACTTTGGTGCTGGGCTTCGCTGTTTTGCCGTTTAAGAGGACACTTCCGTCTTTAATGAGGTTTTTCAGATAACTTCTCGACTGCCCTTCAGAGAGCGAGGCAACCACTGCATCCAAACGCTCATCGTCAAGATCTTCCGGAACTGTGAATTCATTGATCTGTTCCATTTAGGACCTCCGGTTTCCAAACTGCAGATCTTCCTCCTTGTAATAAAAAAGGATGAGATATGCGAGGATAAAGACACTGCAGGTGACATAAATGTCTGCGACATTAAATACAGGAAAATCGATCAGGGAGAAATAAATGAAATCCCTTACATATTGAAGTGTGATCCTGTCGTACAGATTTCCGGCCGCTCCTGCGGCAATAAAGATCAGTACAAGTCTCAGAGGAAGATATTTTTTGCCGTCAGGTACTCTGAGATACACGAAGATCAGAACTGCCAATGCAATAGCTGATACCAGGCCGAGTATGAATGTCCCGTCCTGGAAAATGCCGAAAGCTGCTCCTCTGTTCTGAATATAGTAAAACTCAAGTACTCCGGGGATAAGCGGGATCCTCTTCCCGCCATCAAGGGCGTTGACCGCAATGGACTTGGTAAAAAGATCAAATGCGATCAAGACCGGAAATAAGACACATGCCTTGATGATTCTTGAAAAATCTGCCTTCATTAGTGCTCCTCCAAGAGAAATATTGACCGAATCAGTATGACTGAATTGGTCAAAAGACCAAAATAGTCAATTTTACGTTTTGGTATGCTGCTTGTATTGTGACTGTAAAAAGCGCACCAAACATTGTCCGGTGCGCTTCGATATACTTATCAGATAAAAATAATCTTCCGCAATCTTCAGTTTCTTCCGCCGTAAGGCATGCTCAGGGAATTGCTCTCCGTGCGGCCGATGCCGGCCTGGGTGGAAATATCGCCGGATACATCGACGTTTGCGGGAGTGATCACGAAGATATAATGAGAGATCTTCATGACATTTCCGTGAACCGCATAGCAGGATCCGGATGTAAAATCGATGATCCTCTGCGCGATCTCGACATCAAGCCCCTCAAGATTGAGGACTACTGTGCTGTTGGCCAAAAGTGTATCTGTGACTTCTCTCGCATCGTTGACAGATGTGGGCTTAATGATGCATACTTCCATTCCGGCCTCCGAATACTGCTTCTTCACCTGCCTTGAAACCGTTGAGGATTCGCTCTTGTCGGCAGAGGCACCGCCGAAACGCTTCCTGGTTCTCGGTGCAGGAACCGGTTCATCATCCTCAGCTGTCTCATCGAAAGTTGAAGTCTGGGCAGCTCTCGAAGATCTTACAGGCTCCGCTGCAGGGGCGGGCTTATCATCTCCGTAATAATCCTCGTCCTCATACTCCTCATCTTCATCAAAATCTTCATCGTCATTAAACTTCATGGCGTTGATAAGCTTATCCATAACACTCATATCTGTCATACTCCTTTATAATAATTCACCGGCTTTGGGGTCGGAAAAGTGCTCTTAAGTATAGATCCGCTCTCCGAAGATCCCGGTCCCGACGCGTATATGCGTCGCGCCCTCTTCGATCGCGACCTCAAAATCGCCGGTCATACCCATTGAAAGAACACCCATAGACACATTATCAATGCATTTTTGACCTATGTCAACTGCTAATTCCCTGAGCCCGGCAAAATAGGGCCTGTTGGACTCAGGGGTTTCCGTATAGGGAGCGATCGTCATAAGGCCTTCTATCTTTATGCCTTCGAGTACAGAAGCGTCTCTGACGAGCTGTAAAGCCTCATTGGAGGACACCCCGAACTTGCTCTCCTCGCCGGCCATATTGACTTCTATAAGTACGGGAATGACGACCCCGGCCTTTACGGCTTCCGAACTGATGGTTTCCGCCAGCCTCAGGCTGTCCACACTGTGGATCATTACTGTCTGTCCGACCAGTTGCCTGACTTTGTTTCTCTGCAGGTGGCCGATCATATGCCACCTTATATCGCCGGGCAGGGACGGCTTTTTCCGGCAGATCTCCTGCACCTTGTTCTCACCGAAGTCCCTTTGTCCCGCTTCATAGGCCTCGCGCAGCATCTCTTCAGGTTTTGTCTTTGTGACACAGATGAGATGGACTTCAGATCTGTCTCTTCCGGCTCTCCTGCAGGCACTTTGGATTCTCTCTTCCACGCTCTCAATATTCTCTTTGATCAAAGTTTCGCTTCCTTTCTTTACGGAATCCTGCTGTTTTATCAGCGATAATAGTCATTCATACGGACGGTATCCGCGTAAAGAACAATATAGTCATATTCCTGCAGTCCGTAGAGCGAGTTGGGCTCCACAATGGCATACTCCTCGTTCTGATAGAGTATATTGACCTGGCGGAAATCCGGATATCCTTTGTTGATATAGTAAACGCCGATCAGCTGATCCTGATCACCGATCGTAAACTGCTCAGAGGAGTTTGGACGGTCAATGATCATGCCTGCTCTCAGAACGCTGTCATCGAGATAATAACAGTCTTCATTTTCGCTGTAAGGGACCGCCGGAACAAATTGTACGCTCTTTTCGTTATTCTCCGTGTAAACCTCGAGAAGGATGCCGCTCTGCCCTCCTACGCCCTCAAATACGAATTCCTTGGGCACCAGGAAGAAAGAACCCTTTGTGATCGAACTGTTGGGAACCTTAAGCCCCGACCTCTGTGAGGCGATGAGTTCAACGTCCACGAATCGGTCCGAGCAGAAGTCGGACATGGAATTGCTGAAACGAAGGTTCACATAATAGTTATCATTTTCATCGCTCCTCGATGATACGGAAGCCCAGGAGATCATCTGATTCTCAAGGAAACGCACCTGTATGTAACCGCGCTTTACAAGTTCGCCGGCCTCTTCAGCAGAGGCAACGTGGATCGCAACTGACCAGTTTTCGTCAGTCACCATTTTGTAGGCGGGCTCTCCGGCTGTGATCCGGCTTCCATTGGCGATCTGGTTTTTCTTATAACCTGTTCTGTCAAAATCCTCAACTGTGAGTTTTTCAAACGTTATATCTTCGCAGTTGTCGACATAATAGAGGATCTCGCCGGTTTCCTCCGCGTAGCACGGATGTATGGAGGTAGAGCTCAGGTCAGGGATCTCGCTTAGTACCTTGCGGTTTGATATCTTCTGGGCAGAGCTCACAGCTCCGCTCTTGAAATCGTATACATTGACAAAGTCGCCGGGATTAAATTTGCGTGAGAACAGGATTGCCTCTTCCCTGAATGTTTTGACATCATCCTTGGACAAAAAGGACTTTTCATCAGGCTTGAGATAGTCTGTGATCTTTCCATTCTCATCCACGGAAAAAGCCAGTCCGCCCTCAGGCACCCGCTCACCTTCTTTGTTATAGAAGTTGATCGTTCCTGTATAGTCGCTGTTTACAACTGACTCATTGCGGAGGGCGATGCCCTGATAGACCAGATTGTCAGAGAGAGATCCCGAGCGCACTTCGTAGACTTCCGTTTTATGGGAAGTGAGATAGGTTAAGACGCTGATCAGAACGTAGATGAAAATGATCAGGAACATGAACAGGCCCACATTGAGCCTGAAAGGACGCCGGTATGGAATTGTTCTTGCCGTAGGCTGTTTATCCGTCAAAATCGTGTACCTCCGGATCTGTGACAGGTAATGGAGGTTATTTCCGCAGTCACACTGCAGAATAAAACGAGCCTTGGAAATGCTTGATTCCCAAGGCCCTCCGTAATCATATTGATCAAAGCGCGA
>ODAI013675717.1_pt1 | contig 10451 bp, 6 predicted proteins | sample 1539321 | NCBI WGS metagenome assembly ODAI01 (sample SAMN02144231, study PRJEB22623) | gut metagenome | biome: sheep rumen | host: Ovis aries | place: New Zealand | reverse complement strand
GCGGCAAAGCTGCTCGGCGTGGGGCTTTTTAAGGCCTTCATAATCTGCTATGCGGGCAATATCCTGCCGATCCCGTTTATTTTGCTTTTTATCAGGAAGATATTCAGGCTGCTCAGGCGGAGCGAAAAGCTCGGCAGGCTGGTGGATAAAATCGAAGCGGGCACGATGAAAAAGAAAGAAAAGGTGCTCAGATACAAGCAGTGGGGGCTTCTGCTGTTTGTTGCCGTTCCCCTGCCCGGCACCGGCGGATGGACGGGCGCCCTGCTCGCCGCTCTGCTCGATATCCGCTTCAAAAAATCGCTTCCCATAATCGCTCTGGGAGTTCTCATCGCAGATCTGATAATGTCGGTCATCTCTTACGGTCTGCTCGGCGCGATAATCGGATAAACCTACGGAGGAAATACAGAATTATGGTATATGTTACCGGAGATATGCACGGCGATATCAGCCGATTCAACGACCCCGCCCTCAAACAGCTTAAGAAGGGCGATGTGCTGATAGTCTGCGGAGATTTCGGCTTTATCTGGGATAACAGCAGGCAGGAGCAAAAGAATCTTAAAAAGCTTGCTTCCAAAAAATACGATATTTGTTTCGTTGACGGCACCCACGAGAATTTTGAGATAATCAATTCCCTGCCCGAAACCACCTGGCAGGGCGGCAAGGTACACAAGGTGGCGAATAATATCTATCACCTGATGAGAGGGCAGATATATAAGATCGACAATATCACCTATTTCACCATGGGCGGCGGCGAAAGCCCCGATATAGATATCAGATTTGAGGCAAACGCCTGGTCAAAGGATGAATTCCCGAGCCGCGATGAAATGGTGGAGGGAGCAAAACGCCTCGAAGAACTTGACTGCAAGATAGATTATATTATCACTCACGAGCCGCCCGTCAAGGTAAAGACCTTCCTCTCTCTCAAGGATGAGGAAAGGGTCGCCGTAAACGGTCTGAACACCTATCTTGACGAGCTTTCATCCGCCTGCACCTACAGGCGCTGGTTTTTCGGCTCGATGCATCTCGATAAATTCATATCCTCCTCGATGGTCGCGGTTTACAGAGCCGTTATCAACACCATCACGGGCGAGGTCTTGACTAAATAAATCAGCGGCTTTTCCGCCTTAAAAAGTTTACCGCCGGGTCTTGAACAGGACCCGGCGGATTTTTATTGATGATTTGATTTATTATCAGAAGAAGGTTATCTGCGTGGTTTCGGGCAGGGATGAAAAAGCTCCGATGGATTTGAGAGAATCAATGACAGTCTGTGATGCGTGCGAGCGGACCTGGGCATCCTCTATCGAGATAAACTCATCCACGATGCCGTTGCCGTTTTCATCTCTGATTATTTCATCATTCTCGTCTTTTTTATATTTCGCATCCTCAAGAGCTTTGGCGGCATTTTCGCCGCAGCCTGCGAGAGCCGAAAACGGGAGGCGGATCTTGCCGTCTTCAACGATATAATTGGTGGCGGTCGATTTATAAATATCTATCGGGAGGAAATCAAAGCCGCGCGCCATCATTTCGTTTACCATCTGGAGCGCTCCGTAAGTATCGCTCTCTTTATCGGATGCCTCTTTTGAGAGGATCTTTGAATTCAGCTCGTTCATTCTCTGCTTGACCGCTCCCCTGCCGCTGAGAATGGTATCGACCTCAAGATCTTTGCCTCTGACGGTAAAATATGTGGCATAAAACTCAACGGGATAATTTATCTTATACCACGCGAGGCGTATCGCCGCTATAACATAGGCGGCGGCGTGAGCCTTCGGGAACATATATTTTATCTTGAAGCAGGAATCTATATACCATTGAGGCACATCGTGAGCCTTCATCTCTTTGATATGATCCTCGGTGAGAAGCTTTGTGGCGTTGCCCTTTCTGACGATCTCCATAATATCAAACGCCATTTTGTTCGGCAGCCCCTTATGGATAAGATAGACCATAATATTGTCACGGGTCCCGATAACGTTTGAAATGGTGCATATACCTTTCTCGATAAGATCTTTCGCGTTGCCGACCCATACATCGGTGCCGTGTGAAAGGCCCGAGATCTGGAGCATATCCGAGAAGTTTTTCGGCTGAGCGTCCTTGAGCATTTCCAAAACGAACGGGGTGCCGAGCTCCGGAAGCCCGAGGGTGCCGGTGTGGCAGCCGATCTCCTCAGCGGTGACTCCGAGAGGCTCGGGAGAAGTGAGCAGTTTATAAAGCTCGGGGTCACAGACATCCGCATCCATAACGCTCGTGTGGGTGAGATCCTCTATATGCTTATAGAGGGTCGGAACTTCGTGGCCGAGATTATCGAGCTTGAGAATGGTATCGTGAAGCGAATGGAAATCGAAGTGGGTGGTCCTGTGGATAGATGTTGAATCATCCGCGGGATGCTGGATCGGGGTGAAATCCTCGGCATCCATATCGTTGGGGATAACGACCATTCCTCCGGGATGCTGGCCGGTGGTGCGCTTGACTCCGACGCAGCCCAGGGCAAGGCGGTCTATTTCAGCCTCGTGGATATTGGTCTTGCCCGTGACCTCCATCCATTTTTTAACATATCCGTAGGCGGTCTTTTCGGCTATGGTGCCGATGGTGCCCGCCTTGAAAACCTTTGATTTGCCGAATAATTCCTCGGTGTAGCGGTGGGCGTAAAACTGATATTCGCTTGAGAAATTCAGATCTATATCGGGCGCCTTGTCGCCCTTGAAGCCGAGGAAAGTCTCAAAGGGAATATCGTGGCCGTCCCTTATCATTTTTACTCCGCATTCGGGGCAGACCTTTTCGGGCATATCGAATCCGCTGCCGTATTCGCCGCCGAGGAAGAATTCACTGTGTTTGCATTTGGGGCAGAGGTAGTGGGGTGCGAGAGGATTTACCTCCGAAATTCCCGCCGCAAACGCCACGAATGACGAGCCGACGGAGCCACGGGAGCCGACATAATATCCGTGATCTTCGGAATCCTTGACCAGCTTCTGAGCGATGATGTAAAGCACCGCGTAGCCGTATTTTATAATGGATTCAAGCTCTTTTTCGAGCCTCTGCCTGACATAATCCGGAAGGGGGTTGCCGTAATAGGCCTCCATTCGCTGATAGCATATCCTGTTAAGCTCCTCATCCGCCCCGTCAATATGCGGGGGGAAGGTGCCTTCCGGGAAGGGCCTTATCGTTTCGCACATATCCGCGATTTTATTGGGATTGTCGATGACGATTTCTTTTGCCCTGTCTCCGAGCCAGGAGAATTCCTCGAGCATATCCTGCGTGGTCCTGAAATAAAGGGGAGCCTGCTCATGAGCATCCGAAAAGCCCTGAGAGGTCATAAGGATCTCTCTGTAGATCGCATCCTCTTTATCAATGAAATGCACGTCGCCTGTCGCCACAACGGGCTTGCCCAGCTCATCGGCAAGGGCGATGATCCGCCTGTCTATATCCTCAAGCTCGGCGTCGCTCTCGACCTCTCCTTTCCTGACAAGGAAGCGGTTGTTGCCCTTGGGCTGAATCTCAAAATAATCATAGAGCTCGGCATATTTCACAAGGGTATCGTGAGGCTTGCCCTCCATCACCGCCTTATATATCTGACCCTCCTGGCAGGCTGAGCCGATGATAAGACCCTCTCTGTGCTTGATAAGCTCGCTGTGAGGGATAAGCGGATGGCGGTAAAAATACTCGAGATTTGATTTTGTGATGAGCTGATAAAGATGCTTGAGCCCGACAAGATTCTTTGCGATTATGATTATATGGCGGCTCTTGAGCCTGAGCGGGCTCAGGGTGATTTTTTCGTTTATCTGACTGATATCCGTTATCTGCGCCGCCTTGAGCCTGTCAACGAGCTTTGCGAATATCATCGAGAGGATTCTCGCATCCTCATCCGCTCTGTGATGATCGAAATCGGGCAGCTTGAGCGCCTTCTGAACGGCGTCGAGCGAGAATCTTTTAGCCTCCGTAACGAGAGCCTGGCTGAGCGGGAGGGTATCTATATGGGTGAAATCATATTCGATTTTGCATCTGGCGCAGGCGGCTTTCAGGAAATCGGTGTCAAAGGTGGCGTTATGAGCCACAAGGATCCCGTTATCGGCAAATTCAAAGAATTTGCGTATCGCCTCCTCTTCGCCCGGGGCGCCCTCAAGCATATTATCCGTGATGCCGGTGAGGTCGATTATCTTTTGCGAGAGCCGTCTGCCGGGGCTCACAAAGGTCCTGAACGACGATACCTCGTGACCGCCCTCGAATTTGACGGCGCCTATTTCTATTATACGGTCATAGCCGGAGCGAAGCCCGGTGGTTTCAAGATCGAATATGATAAACCTGCCGTCAAGAGGCATATTTGCGGATCCGACGACCGATGTAACGCGGTCATCCACATAGTAGCCTTCCATACCGTAAACTATCTTGATGCCGTTCTTTTTGGCGGCGTTCATAGCCTCGGGGAACGCCTGGACAACTCCGTGATCCGTTATGGCTATCGCCTTATGACCCCATTTTGCCGCTCTCTCAACGAGCTTTGTCGCGCTTGTCATACCGTCAAGCTGAGACATATTGGTATGAAGATGGAGCTCGACCCTCTTTTCGGGAGCCGTATCCTCCTCGATCGTTTCCTCCACGGCGGTCACGGCATTCGCTCTGATGACCTCGCGCTTCATATAGGCGTCATATTCCACGTGGCCTCTGAGCATTACCGCCATACCGTCCTTCAGAGTGTTATCGAGCTTCATGCAGTAATCGGCTTCTTCAAATATTTTTACGGTAAGCGAGCTTGTTTTATCCGTGATATTGAATGAAATTATCTTGCGCTTGTGATCTTTTGTGTCTTTTTTATCAAGAGAAAAAACCTTGCCCCAGACCGTAACGTTTCCGTCCTCGATCGAGACATTTTTGATGGGCACCGGCTTTGACTTTATGCCTCTGCCGAATAATATCTTTGCGTTGGTGAGCGATACGGGCAGATCCTCCCACTCGCGCTCCGGCTTTTTGGGCTTGGGCGGCTCCGCCTTGGGAATTTCGATATTGATATTGGCTTTTTGCATCTCGATATATTCGGGAGAATTTATATCGATCTCTCTGTCGCTTATGAGAGAAACCTTATAATCCTCGCCGAAGCGCTCATAAATATCATCCGAAATAAAATCATCCGCATACATATCCTTGAGCACGCCAACGCCGGTCTTTATGGTGATGCCTATCATTTTGTTTTCGGAATCTATCTCAATCTGCGCATCGTCAAAATATCCGTTTGCCGCGGCGTTTTCGGCCTTGAGCCTTCTGATGACGGATTCCATACATCCGCTGTCAAAAACGCCCTTATCGTAACGGTCATTGATCGTCACCTTGTTTACGGCAAGCTTTTCTTTTATCTGAGCGCAGGCGTCTGCGATGATATCCGAATGAATATATCCCGGGAATTTCGCGGTGATTTGCAGAGTTTTGCTGTCATCGTCGAGATTTATTTCCGTAACCTTGCCGCCACCCAGCTTCCCGGCTGTTTCGGGGCTGACAAGAGATTCTATAAAATAAAGTAAATCATTATATTCCATTACAATTTTCCTATTTCCTCTATAAGCCGGTCAACGGCCTCATCCTCGCTGACCTTGCAGATTATTTCACCTTTTTTGAATATAAGAGCGCATCCGTCTCCGCCCGCGATGCCTATATCAGCCTCTCTCGCCTCGCCAGGGCCGTTTACAGCGCACCCCATAACGGCAACTTTTATCTGCCTGTCACAGGAGCGAAGGCGGGATTCCACCTGATTTGCGAGCGAAATGAGGTCGATTTTAGTCCTGCCGCAGGTGGGGCAGGAAACGATGTCGGGGCGCGGCTTTCCGAGGCCGAGCGCATGAAGTATATCCTGCGCAGCCGCCACCTCTTTAACGGGATCGTCGGTGATCGAGACCCTCACGGTGTCACCGATCCCGTCGGCAAGCAGAGAGCCGATGCCGATGGATGATTTGATAAGCGATGAATTATAGGTCCCCGCCTCGGTCACTCCGAGGTGAAGCGGATAGTCGCATTCCTGCGCCGCTATGCGGTAGGCTTCTATCATCACGGGAACATTTGATGATTTGATTGAAATAACTATATTTTCAAAATCGAATTTTTCGAGCAGAGAAGCGTGATACATCGCTGATTCAACCAGCGCGCGGGCGCAGGGAGAGCCGTATTTCGCGAGTATTTCCTTCTCCACGGAGCCGGAATTCACACCGATCCTGATGGGGATACCGTTTTTTTTGCAGGCGTCGGCGACTGCCTTGACCCTGTCCGCAGAGCCGATGTTGCCGGGGTTTATCCTTATTTTATCCACACCCTCGGCAATGCTCGCCAAAGCGAGGCGGTAATCAAAATGTATATCCGCCACTATCGGCACGCTCACGCTTTTTTTCAGAGCGGAGATGAGCTTGACGGATTCCATATCGGGCACCGCGGCTCTGATGATTTCGCACCCCGCCTTTTCGAGAGCGACCGCCTGGGCGACGCTCGCCTGAATATCGCGGGCGGGTTTATTGAGCATTGATTGCACCGTAACGGGCGCATCACCGCCGATAAAAATATTACCGACGGCGATTTTACGGGATTTCCTGCGTTCCATATTAAAAAGTTCCTTTTATAAGCTTGAGAATATCGCTGAATGAGATCACTGCCATAAGTATCAGCAGGAGCACCATCCCTATCGCGTGAACAAGCCCTTCAAATTTGCGCGGTATCGGCTTTCTGAATATCATCTCAACAAGGATGAAGAGCAGATGCCCGCCGTCCAGCGCGGGGAGCGGCAAAAGATTAAACAGACCTATGTTTATCGCGATAAGCGCCATTATCATAAGCACATAATCCCAGTTTGCGCTTGCCGTCGCGGTCTGCGCGGCGTCCGCTATGAAGGAAACGGTGCCTATCGGGCCGGAGAGATCGCTTATCCCGTAGTGACCCGTGATAAGGTCAAAGAGCGAGAGATAGACAAGGCGCGAATATGTGAGCGACTGGGTGAAGGTATTTTTTGCAACCGATTTGAATGACGGCTCAACGCCGACTATGACAAAATCATAGATGATCGTAAATATCTTCCTGCCCTTTACCTCGCGGTATTCGGTATCGAATTTGACGCCTTTGCATTCCACCTTTTTGCCGTCTCTCAAAACGACGATGTCAAATACGCCGTCGTCATCCCTCTGCATGAGGAATGAAACATCCTCGCCCGTGAATACGCGGTGACCGTTGATCTTATAGAAATGATCGCCCTCTTTGAGGCCGTATGAGGGGCTCGCGGCGTCTTTTGAGAATGAATGTATCTCGGTGGTGGAGATAAGATTATCGGTCGTGGCGAGCATTATCGCGACTATTATCACACCCATGATGATATTTACGGTGCCGCCCGCGAGGATTACAAGGAATCTCTTCCACGCTTTTTGATTGCAAAAGGCGCGCTCATCCTCGCTCTCGGTATTCTCGCCCTCCATGGCGACAAAGCCGCCTATCGGGAAAAGCCTCCATGAATACTGTGTTTCGCCGCGCTTCCTTTTGAGAAGGACGGGCCCCATTCCCATGGAAAACTCATTGATTTTGATCTTGAATATTTTGGCGACGGTAAAATGCCCGAGCTCGTGAAAGAAAATCAAAAAGCCGAAAAAGAGAATGGCTATCAGTATGGGCCAGACCTTGCCCCATATCTCTCCCGCGGTAATGAGAGGAATTATATCGGTCATTTAAGCATCGCCTCCGTTTTTTCTCTTATTTCTCTGTCGAGTTCAATTATATCGCCGAGGGTGTAATCATCCGCTCCGGCGGGGTATTCAAGCGAGGCCTCGACCGCCTGCGCTATCTGTGAAAATCTGATTTTTCCGCTTCTGAAAAGCTCGTTTGCCTTTTCATTAGCCGCGTTGACCGACACAGTATATAAGCCTCCGCGCCTGAGCGCCTCGCGGCACAGCTCCATACATCTGAAGGTTTCGCAATCGGGCTTTGAGAATGTGAGAGTCGCCGCCTGAGCGAGATCAAGCTCCTTTACGGGGCTCTCGAATCTGTCCGGATAGGTCAGCGCATACTGTATCGGGATCCTCATATCGGGGACTCCGAGCTGCGCTATCACGGAATTGTCATTGTATTCAACAAGCGAATGAACTATGCTCTGACGGTGGACGAGCACCTCGACTCTGTCCTCCGGGATTCCGAAAAGCCTGACCGCCTCAATTATCTCCAGCCCTTTATTCATCATAGTAGCGGAGTCTATGGTGATTTTTGCGCCCATAGACCAGTTCGGATGCTTGAGAGCCTGCTCCGCGGTCACATTTTCGAGCTCCTGCGCCGTCTTTCCGAAGAAGGGGCCGCCCGACGCGGTAAGTATCAGCTTCTTTATCTGCTTTTTATCTCTGCATCCCTGAAGAGATTGAAAAATCGCGGAATGCTCGCTGTCAACGGGTAGGATGCTCACCGAATTTTCGCGGGCAAGGCGGTTGATGAGATCGCCGCCCGTGACCATAGTCTCTTTATTGGCAAGGGCGATATTGCTGCCGGCAAGGATCGCCTGCGCCGTGGGCTCAAGGCCCGCGATACCTACAAGCGAATTCAACACACAATCCGCTTCAAGTCGCGCGCATTCGAGCACTCCCTCTCTGCCCGGGAGGATCTCGGTATCCGTATCGGCCACCTTGATTTTTAATTCCTCAGCCTTTGCCGGGTCGGCGACAGCCGCGTATGAGGGGTGAAATTCTCTTATCTGATTTTCAAGTATATCTATCCTCACATTTGAGGTCAGAGCCTTGATTTCAAAGCCCAAAAGACGGGCTACATCCAGCGCCTGTACGCCGATGGAGCCTGTCGAGCCGAGAATTGTGAGATTTTTTATCATACGCTTTGCCTCCGGGGGAAATAACAGGGCCGCTCTGCGAGGAAGCACAGCGACCCGCCTTTTATTTAATTGCGACAGAAAGAATTATTTTGAGTGTGAGATACATCGTGGGCATGGTAAAGAGGAATGAATCCACTCTGTCCATAGCTCCGCCGTGCTCCGGGAAGAGGGTGCCGAAATCCTTGACCGAGTAGTTTCTCTTTATCACGCTCGCCGCAAGATCGCCGCACATTCCCATCACGCAACATAAGGGGATGAAGACAAGCACCATCCACCATTTGATAACATCGTTGCCGAAGAAAAATCTGTCAAATATAAAGAATATTATGAGCGCCGTGACGGTGGTGCCCACAACGCCCGCTACAGCCCCTTCAACGGATTTGTTCGGGCTGATATTCGGAGCGAGCTTATGCTTGCCCATAGCCCTTCCGATAAAGAGGGCGAAGGTGTCGCACAGCCATGCGCAAAGCATCGGCATAAGCATGAGGAATATGCAGTTTGAGCGGCGGAATATCCCGGGATATTCCTCAAGCAGGTGAAACGTTTTGACAACGCTTGACATCGCGAGAGGGACCGCGGTGGAGGCGAAAACGCCGATAGCGACGTGTTCAAATCTCGTCACGCTGTACATCTTGAGCATCAGTATCAGGATGAAGAGAATATAAACCGCGTAGAGCACCGTGCCCGAAACGGGAATATACCGCTTGAGATCAAAGCATTGATAAACTCCGAGCAAGACGGAAAACACCATCATCAAACCGGTGAGTATTTTGTTTTTACAGCCCGACACTCCCATCACCTCATGGACGCAGAGCGCCGAGAGCAATACTACGGGTATCGCCATCACTTCTTCGTAGCCGTAGCCCGCGCAAACGAGCATTCCTATGGCAAAGAGGGCAAGAACAATGCCCACTGTTATTCTGACTTTCATTGAAACTCCCTATGCGGCACAGCCGCAGTATAAACGCAATAATAAATCATATCAGACCGCGCCGAACCTTCTGTTTCGGGCGGCATAATCCAGGATCGCCCTGTCGAGATCATCCGTGGTGAAATCGGGCCAGAGGATATCGGAAAACCAAAATTCCGAATAAGCCGCCTGCCAGATCATAAAATTGGATAATCTGTATTCTCCGCTCGGTCTGATTATCAGATCGGGGTCGGGCTGACCTGCCGTAAAGAGATTGGCGGAAATATCGTCTTCGGTTATATCTCCGGGGCTCAGCTCTCCGCGCTTTACCCTTGCGGCAAGCTCTTTGACGCTGTGAAGTATCTCATCCCTGCCGCCGTAATTTATCGCAAGATTTACCCGCATGATCTTTTTATCGGCGGATTCCTCTTCGAGCGTTTCTATGCTCTTTACGATATCGGCGGGCAAGCCGCGTTTTTCGCCTATGAGATGAAAGCGAAGGCCTTTGCGCTCATTCTCTTTTTCTCTCTCCTCAGCCTCTTTGAGAAAGCTGCGAAAGAGCTTCATAATGGCGGCTACCTCTTTGGGAGGTCTGCGCCAGTTTTCGGTGGAAAAAGCATAAAAGGTCATACATTCTATGCCGATTTCCGCTCCGTAATCGCAGATCCTGCGAAACACCTCGGCTCCGGCCTTATGCCCCTCACTGCGCTCGAGACCGCGCTT
>ODAI010180877.1_pt1 | contig 10451 bp, 7 predicted proteins | sample 1539321 | NCBI WGS metagenome assembly ODAI01 (sample SAMN02144231, study PRJEB22623) | gut metagenome | biome: sheep rumen | host: Ovis aries | place: New Zealand | reverse complement strand
ATATCCGCTTTTGCAAAGTCCTTTAGGGACTTATATTTTTTATACAGGTCCTTTGTAATCAGGTTGACCCTGGCATCAGTGCACTGTGCACTTAGGATCGTGGCAAAGAGCAGCTGCCAGTCGGTTTCATATTCCAGATAACATCTTTCGTCCGGATACATTTCATCCAGGGTGGTAAGAATAGTATTGATACGTTTTTTTTCTTTGGGAGTCATAAATTAATTATTTACACCTCATCCACCGCTTCGCGGTCCCCCTTCCCTTCGCCAGAGAGGGCATCCCAACACTTCGTGTAGCGATATATCCCCTCAAGGGGAAGGCTCTATATAGGTTAACTCTTAATGTCTTTCATGTATATTCCAGTCACTGTTATAACAGGTAGTCCGGCAGGTTCTTGATGCATATACCCGAATGGGGCTTAAGCCTCAGTACTATCACGCCGTGTTCTGATCTGTATATGACTGCCTCAAAGTTGTATCCTTCGTCGGATGTCTCAACGAGGCGCACCATGGCTCTGGTATCAAGGGTTCCGAGTTCCCATACCGGTATCTCTATCGTCTCCTGCGTGTCGTTGTTGTTTATCGCTATAACAAATCTGTGCTCACTGTCGAAACGTCCGTAGCTGATGATACCGTGCCTGCCGGCTAAGAACTTGAGTGAGCCTGTTTTTAAGGTATCATATGACCTGTGAAGTCCTATCAGTTCCTTATGGAATCTTAATAAGTCCTTATCCTCGTGTCCCCAAGGGTATGTACGGCGGCTGTCCGGATCTGTCCAACCGGTCAGCCCCGCCTCATCACCGTAATATATGGTGGGAGCTCCGGGCCAGGTCATCTGTATAAGCACCGCTTCACGCATGACTGCCGGCTTTATGCCTTCGGATGCCGCTGCACTACCCGCTGTGGCAAGCCGGCCGCATCTGCCGTTAGTCCTCGTCAGGAATCTCGAGTGGTCATGGTTGGACAGCTCATTCATAGCAACCTGGAGCGACTGGGTGTTCATCCTCGACATGTGGTAGAGCATGGCTCCGAAAAATGCCTCATGGTTGTTCAAAAGATCGCCTCTAAATTGGTCGCTGTGCTTCTCAAGTCCCGTAAGGAACCACGTGACAGGCTCCATAAATGCCTCGTAGTTCATTATGGTATCCCATTCGCCCCCCTGCAGCCATTTCCAGGATGCCTCATAGTTTTCCGCAAGTATTATGGCATTAGGATTAGCATCCTTTACTTCTGCTCTGAAGCGTTTCCAGAACTTATGGTTATATTCCTCGGAAAAACCGAGGTCGGCTGCCACATCAAGTCTCCATCCGTCCGCATTAAAAGGAGGGGATACCCATTTTCTGCCAATACCTATGATATAGTCCTCTAAGACTTTAGAACCCTCATAGTTCAGCTTCGGCAGGGTATCATGTCCCCACCATCCGTCATAATCCCCGTTATCGGGCCAGTTTTCCGAATAGAACTTAAAGAAATCCCTGTAAGGACTCTCAGCGGAGATGTATGCTCCGGGTGCATATCCGCGTTCCTCGGTGTATATCTTCTGTCTGTCCAGCCATTTATTATATGAACCGCAATGATTGAACACTCCGTCGAGTATCACCTTCATGCCGCGGCGGTGTATCTCTGCTACCAGTGCAGCAAAAAACTCATTGCTGGCTTCAAGATTCCTTATGTCGGTTACCCTGTTTATATAGCGCGTGGCGTGGGTATTATCCAGATCACCCTCATGCAGTACCTCTCCCTCGTCATAAGGGATCACCGTAAAGTGAGGGTCTATATAATCATAATCCTGTATATCGTATTTGTGGTTAGAGGGAGATACAAACAGCGGATTAAAGTAGATAACCTCAACGCCTAAATTCTGCAGATAATCCAGTTTGCTCTTTACTCCGTTTAAGTCTCCTCCGTAAAACCTTCTGATATCATCTGTCTTTGGAAGATCATCCCACCGTAAAACTCTCTCCACGTGCTTACCCAGATATGCATACTCATGGTCAGCCACTTCATTTATGCCGTTGCCGTTGCAGAAGCGGTCTACGAATATCTGGTACATGACGGCACCCTTTGCCCAGTCCGGCGTCTTAAAGCCCGGCATGATCTTAAAATCATAGGTGTGGTCAGGCTCTTCCGTCACTCCCACCTGATTGTAATAGTAGTATTTCTCACCGCTCCAGATCAGGAAATAGTATTCTACGGGCTCCTCACCAACTGTAAGGGATGCCTCATAATAATCAAAAAGTGCATCGGACTCTGTTACAGACATCTGTATCCTTTGCTCTCCCGTGACAAGTACGGCGGCAAAAGCATTACCTCTGGCGGTCCGAAGCCTTATACGTACCGTCTCCCCGGCCTCCGGTTCCGGCGGTATACGGTAATCCTTTGTCCCGTCGGAAAACACGGCACGTCTTATAAACTCACGCATCATGAATTCGGTGCTTGAGCCGGCCATACTTTCTATAGGAGCATAGCTCTGTTCATTTTTTGTATTATGGCTTATTTCCATAATCCGATATCCGCCTTATCTTCGGTTATACCAACCCGAATTCTAATTTTTTCCGGTAAATCTCGTATAACAGGTCACTTACTTTTCTCTCTATGGCAAAATCCACCAGGAATCTCTCCCCGTAATACTTTTTGATCTTATCCATCAGTTCCGTACCACTCGCATAGTTAAACTCTTTAGCCAGATTTTCATAATATGCCTCAAGTTCTTCCCTGCTAAAAGATATGCCCGTCTTATATGCCACACTTGCACAAAATGCTGCCCTGTTTGACTTATAATCCGATGTAGGGCTTACTATCCTGTTTTTTTCGTCCTGATTTCTCTGAGGATTATTGGCACCGTACAGCTCCTGAAGAAAGTATGTCCCGCCGGATTCGGCAGCTCCGTAATACGCAGTCAGATTATTCTTTATCTCTTCATCTGTTATAGCGTATGTATTTTTGTATATCGCCATATCAAGCAACGCCGACTTTATGTCGCAGACACTGGGCTCAGGCTCGGGCTCGGGCAGCTTCTTTTTGGCTTCCTCGGCCAAATATGCCTCGCATGCTTCTAATGATTCATATCCGAGCTTATCCACTATAAACCTTTCGGACCACTCAGGCCCGAATGTCTTTTCTATCTTTGTGACCGTGATCCTGAAGGTCCCCGTAAAACCGGCAAAACTCCCGTATCTTTCATCGAGAGTCAATTCTATATCCTTTGAATCCCCGGCTTTCATACCGAGGAGCTTGTCATCTATCCCGGCACCGTATTCGTATCTGCCTATCACTGCGGTATTATCGGAATACGAATAGCTGTCGACCGCTTTGCCAAATACTACAAGAGCCGCATCAAAAGTGATCTTATCACCTTTTTCTATAACATCTGAAGGGTCTGCTGCGTAACTGTAGGTCTCGTCAGCATATTGCAAAAGAAGTGTTTTTTTTTCCGTTTCAACATCCGGTTCTATGATCTCGGGCTTCTTAAAATGATCATATACCTCAAATGACAGGTTGTCATACGAAACATCCGTATCCTTCAATACATCCCAAGAGTATACCAACTTCCCGTTTTCCTCTTTGGGAGCTTCCGCAGCACTCGCATAATTATATGGCTCAGGAAGGCCTAATGCCTTCCTGAGTGCTTTCTTTATGGAATTGTTAGCTGCATCTGCCGCACCGGAATCAATGAGAGTCCTTAACTCTTCTATGCTCATTCCGCTGCTCTTTAATGCGCGGTCGATGAAGTTGTTAAGTCCCGGATCGTTTATCTCGTCAAGCTTCATAAGCAGCAGCCTGCCGAATAGCGTTGCATCGATATAGTCCGAATCAGGAACATCATATATGTCTATAACCTTAGATGTGCTGATATCTACCGGCATATTGGCCTTACCGTATGTGATATTGCAGTCGATTACTATCGAAGCCATCGCATCGGTTTTATTCAGAACGGAAATGCTGAAGCTGCTGTCCTCGGTATCAGCATCCTTCTTTTCGCTTTTCGTGATAATGGAAATTGAGTAATTTCCGATGCCGGGTGCTACCGCCTCTGCTGCCGATGCCACGAATGTACCGGGCTTAATGCTGATATTATTGGATACAAGGCTGTCCGTCTTTACGATATCATTGGTAATGGTTGCGATAACAAAGCCTTCAAACTGGATATCAGCCGCAAAGACCGACCTGGTATCATCCTTCTCATCAGGCAGTGTCAGCCATGAGATGGTCAAAGGATATCTGCCCACAGTTACTTTCAGGCTTCCGCCTGCGATATTTCCCTTGTTGTCAACATAAGCCTTAACATCCACTGTGGCTGTAAGCTTTTCTATAGCCTTATCTATCCTGTCCTTGACGTTCTTAAGTGAATCCTTGGATATATTTCCCATGGACGGATCGTTCTTTGCCATATCGGCGAGACTGTCATAGGATGCATCCAGGATCTTACCTGCATAATCCTTAAGGATATTCTGGACATCTGTCTTACTGATCTTGCCCGTGATGACATTAAATTCACCCTCAAGCTTTCCTACATGTACGTTTTCACCCTTTTTAAGCTCAACATCCTTTGTCCTTTCAAGGATCACGTTTACAAGCTCATCAAGCTTATCGCCGTTAAAGTATTCCCTGAACTGCTGTATCATGCCGGAGATACTCTCGCTGCTTATATCAGCCTGCTCAAACTGCTTCTTAAACTCCTCGATCTTATCCTTGTTGGCTTCGATCAGCTTCTCTAAGCCTATGACCTCTGGCTTATACGAAGGTATAGTGATATATGCCTTTTCCCCTGCAATATCAACCGCTCCGCCTAAGGATATGATATCCGTATTTTTATAAAAAGGAGTAACAAGAACACCCGCAGTGTTTGAGTTTTCTACAGCCATCTCAAAACGGAGTCCCGCATTGTCTATCCCGGTAAAGCTCTTGCCAAGCACCATCTGTCCGAGCTCTGATGACAATGAGAAACTTAAGTTCCCGCTTGCCGTAAGGGTATCAGGTATCTCATTTACCTGTACCCCGTCAAGCCTTGTAAGCATAGCCGACTTGGTATTCTGTGTCTTTTTCTCAACTACCCATTTAAAGTAATCTTCGTCGTTTTTGGTAAGAAGAGCCCACTTGTTCTGTACATACTCCTTGTTGGTAGTGTACAGGATCACAAAGGCGATGCCCAGTATCAGAACGACTGCCGCTATGGCAATGAGGGCTATCTTTAATCCCTTATGTTTTTTCTTGGGCGGCTCGGTATTGCCTGTGTCTGCCCCGTATCCTCCGTATACATCTCCCGGTAAAACTCCAGCAGGAGCCTCAGGTGTGTATACCGGTGCCTGCTGTACCTCCGTATTTACTGTCTCTGCCACAGGGGTGACTGTATCAGATGTATCAACTACTTCATTAATCTCATTGATATTTTCTTCACTCATAATATGCCTCATTTCTTTCAAAGTGACAAACATCCACTATCCGTAATAGTATACACTTTTTTCGCTCTATCGTCAATCAATTGTTGGGATTTCGCCTTCTGTTTTGTGAAGAACCGGGTTTCCTTCGTGGTCGTAGAGCGTCCAACTGCCCGGGAGACTGTAATTTTCAGGATATCCGTCCGCTCCCACAGGCACTGCCCGGCCTTTTATGTCAAAGAAATAGCGGTTGCCTTCATCATCAAAATACAAGGGCTTTCCCTCTATATCATAATCGGCATCATCGGTGATATCATCGTTTAAGATGATATTGCTCCCGTCGTCCCCTATATATAGGATATGTCCCTTTATGCCTTCATCCGTTTCGCCGGTATAAAGCTCTCCGTCTGCATCCGGATCCGTCATATCATCATTTCCCGCTTCCGGAGGATTTTTTTCGGAATCGGGCCTGTTATCCTCGTACGGTTCAAAGTCCTTATCGGGAAGCCCTTCATGTATCTTCTCCATGAAGTTCTGCCAGATATATCCCGGATAGGTGTTGCCCATAAGCTCCTTCATCTCTCTCGGATAATCATACCCTACCCATATGACTGTGGTATAGTACGCGGTATACCCTGCAAACCATCCGTCCCTCTGATTCTCCGTAGTGCCTGTCTTGCCGGCACTGGTATGTCCGGGGAGTGCCAGACGCCTGCCGGTACCTGAGGTCATAACGGTCTTTAAGGTATCCGTCATCATCCTGGCTGCATTTGCCTCATATATACGGATGCGGTCATTTTCGTTTCCATAGCCGGCAGCCACCGTATTGCCGTCAGCGTCGGATATACGCTGTATACATGTAGGGGTGCGGAATACACCGTCATTAAAAAGCGCGGCATAGGCTCCGCTCATCTCAAGAGCGGTCACACCGTATGTGAGCCCGCCTAAGGATGCGGCAGGGACATAATCCCTGTTCACCAGGTGAGAAAATCCCATCCTTTTCAGATATGAAAGTCCCACCTTGGGTGTCAGCTCTTCAAAAAGCTTCCATGCCACAGTATTTTTAGATACCGATACGGCATATCTTATATCTATCTCTCCAGAGTATACTCCTCCCGAGTTACGCGGACCTCCTTCAAACTTCTCATCCACCACCTTGGAATCAGGATAAAGTCCCCTCTCAAATGCGGGAGTGTATACCACAAGCGGCTTTATGGAGCTGCCGGGCTGGCGCGGGCTCTGATAAGCACGGTTTAAGGTATAGCCGTCAAACTCCTGCTCCCTTCCGCCTATCACGGCCACCACGTATCCGGTATCGTTATCTATACATACCCCTGCTGCCTGCAGGGCATATATCCCGTTCTCATATTTCTCGTCAAAATCCTGTAGCCCGATGTCGATCGAAGTCTGCAGAGCCTCCTGTTTCTCCCGGTTAAGTGAGGTATATATCCTGTAACCGCGGGTATACAGGCTTCTCTTTAATCGGTAGTACTCCTCCTCGTAGAGTTCTTCATATTCCTCTTTATCCGAGTCGGAATAAAAATCATTTCTTAAGCTAAAGCCCTCCTGCTTCATAAGTGCAAGTATCGCAGAATGGTAGGTGAAGGTCTCCGCGTAGTTGTATCTTTCACGTTTCGGTGAAGAAGTCAGTACTATCTGCTCCTTTACAGCCGCCTCATACTCCTCCTGCGTGATATCCTTATTGTCCTTCATCTGCTTTAATACGCTGTTCCGTCTCTCTATGGTATTATCAAAGCGTTTTAAGGGATTGTAGTCGGAAGGGCTGTTGGGTATACCGCACAGGAAAGCAGCTTCAGACAGGGTAAGCTCGCCCGCAGGCTTTCCGAAGTAGCCGATGGACGCCGCCTGTATACCGTAATAACCGTTCGCAAAATAAATATTATTTATATAAAACTCCAATATCTCGTTCTTGGTGTATTTTTTCTCCAGTCCAACCGCGAGAAATATCTCTTTAACCTTTCTCTCTACGGTCTTTTCATTGGTCAGGTACACTGTACGCGCCAGCTGCTGGGTGATGGTGCTGCCGCCCTGGCGTATCTCACCTTCGTGGTCTATATAAGCTTTGGCCGCACGGATTATAGCGTATATATCATATCCCGAGTGCTCATAGAACTTCCTGTCCTCGGTCGCAAGCATCGCACTGACACAGTACTTGGGGATAGCATCATACTCGAGGTAATATACATCTTTTTCACCTTTAAGTACCGACATGACACTTCCGTCAGCCCAGTAGCATACCGAGGTCTCATTAGCTCTAAAATCCTCTTTTTTCGAGCGGGCCGCTATGGCATTTGCCTCAGCTTTTAGTCTCTTAAGCTTATCCCCGTATTTTGACCAGATAACAACAGAACCTGTAAGAAGGGCCAAAAAAAACAATAAGAACAGACATAGGAGAGACCTTTTTACGATCTTTCCTACTCTGCTCTTATTCTTCTTTTCCTTCTTAACCGAAGCCATCAGCTTCAGGCCTTATTTTTCTCAAGGAAGTTGTTGATCTCGGCTACAAGCTCATCAGCATCAAGGCCGTGTACAAGTGCAGCATCACCGATGGACTCAGCCTGGGATGCGGGACAGCCTAAGCAGTGCATGCCTGCGCTAAGAAGCACGGGAGCTACATCAGGAGCTTCCTTTAAGAGCTCACCGATAGTGATATCCTTTGTTACCATATCTTTACACCTACTTTCTATACTTTTAAGTCGTACTCATAATACACGAAACGGGTGGTAATGTCAAGTAGGTGCATTGCTTTCCATTCTTATCCTTTTAAATATCCGGTACTGCTGCTCCAGGCTCATCTCACCGCTTACCGGCAGTCCTTTAGCTTCAAGTATCCGTTCTATTGCCTGAGACGGGTCCATTGTATGATATGGGAGAAAAAGGCCTCGCATCTCTTTTGGTTTTATTATCTTATATACCTGTCTTGATGTTTTTTTGTATGTATACGAAAAATACCGGTACACATATCCTATCCAGAACATTTCATTTTTTGTGTATCTTACTTTCCCATAGTTTGAAACGCCGTATTCCTCATCTATCAGTGTCAATATATCTTTTTCATATATATTGGTATCCAGTATCGAAAGGTCATCAAACTTCTTAGCAATCCTACTGTTCATAAACCGTCTCATAAATACTTCCGAACCGGTCGTATATTTTTCGACTGAGATTTCAAATGTTTTTCCTTGTAATTCACACAAGAGTAATCCGTCTTTATCAATTTTTCTCATCTTTTCACATCCTTATATGTTGTCACCGTAATATCTCGTCTATGTATTTTCCTTTGCCTCTGTATTCTATCCTTGCCAGTTTTACCTTATCATCTCCCAGTTTGGCATCGGCACTTCTGATATTTTGATAATGATCCCGTTCATTTACAGAAAGATAGCACCGCTCTAGCAGTTTTATATTATTCACGGCTCTTTCACTTATGAAAACATATTGATTGCCAAGATTCGTAGCCGCCAGGCAATGTTTACACTGTTCATCCGTAATCTCCCCACCTATAAATGAATTGATTATCTGGAACATCCTGTTATCTGCGATCGGAGCTATAATATAATCACAATCCCGTGATTCTTTTATCAATTTGCTTATCAACGGATAAGCCTTATACTTATCCAATGTTCCCCTGTAATATGCTATTGTAAGCATCCAGTCTCTGTCAACTATATATTTCCTGCTTTTAAGCCCTTCCTCGTTAAAGTCGATCATATACAGTGAAGGTCTTTCAAATCCCGATATAAACGAAACCGCCTGATCATAGTTTTCTCCTGTGTAGAATCCCTGACCAAAATCGTTGTTTATCCGACCTTTTTTTATATCAATTTCCCCTTTTATCTCGCTTTTGGCACCATGAAATAAAAGCTTATGTCCATTATCAAGTCTTTCCTGCCAGAACATTTCTTTTAGTTTGTTTAACCTTATATCTTTCTCGTAGGCATAGCTGTATATCAATTCAAGAAATCTGTCAGAATGCTCATTTTCCTTCAGCTCGCTTCTGGATATTGTAACCCTCTGTACTCCAACAGCTTTAGCCAGTTCAGCCTGCGATAAACCCAACAGTTCTCTGACAGATTTAATATCTTGTGTAAAATTATATTCCATGTTCATCACCTCAACTTATTTGTAACATATTACTCAAAAAAGTTCAAGTGTTTTTTGAGCATAAATAAAACCCCATCACTGTGTGACGGGGATTGTTTCATCGGCTTTCCTATATTTTTTCTTATATTACCCTTGCAAGCATCTGAAATAAACACATAACTTCCTATAGCAACGTCAGCATACTTGCTTACCTGTTGTCGCATCTTCTCTTTCCACAACATTTTCGTAGTTGGCAGTAATAACAAAAATATATTCCCGTCTGCTTTCTCATAACACTCACCCATTATCAAATAAATTTTGTTTTTTCATTCTCCGGAAGATATTTTGCCAGTTCCTCCACAAGCTCATAAACCTTTGTGCCCGGTGCAATATCTGCCGGTGAAAGTTTCATATTATCCTCGATAATCCTTCGTGCATATCTCGATGCCAACTTAGGATTACCCTGATTCAATAAAATATTGAATGTCGCACTGTTGTTCTTTTGATATTTTCCTATTCCAAGTTCCCTATACTTCTCATTAAGAAAGCTAATATATTCGCTTCTATGGTTATTTGAAGTATAATAGGCAAAGTGAAGTAGAAACCAAAACTCAATGCACTCATTACTCCAGGCTGTATGATATTGCAACAAAGGGTTATCCTTATTCAGCGATTCTGCTCGACTCACTACTCCATTAAAGTTCTCTGCTGGAAAGCTGTCTTTATCATACACGCACCATATCTGTCCTTTTTCAATATGGTTTTCTTTGATATATCTTTCAGCCAGGCTGATAACTCTCATGGTCTCTGCTCCACAAGGTTCTATTTGAATCAAAACCATGTCCCTGTAGATTGGGTTATCCTCAATAAGCTTTTTGAATCCGCTAAAGTAAAGAGGTTCTGTCTGCTCGCCTTCACAAAAAATATAGTATCTGAATTCCTTCATCTCCAGATATTCCTGACGACGTTT
>ODAI011043404.1_pt1 | contig 10452 bp, 12 predicted proteins | sample 1539321 | NCBI WGS metagenome assembly ODAI01 (sample SAMN02144231, study PRJEB22623) | gut metagenome | biome: sheep rumen | host: Ovis aries | place: New Zealand | reverse complement strand
GACCTATGGTGCCACGGCAGCCGGTGAGATTACCGTGCTTGGGGTGAACCGGAATACAGCAGCTTCGGATGAACTGCAAGCATTGAACAGCCGTTGGGGTGTGCTTTTCCAGCGCGGCGCCCTTTTCTCAGCCTTGACGGTTTTCGATAACATTGCCTTGCCTTTGCGGGAACTGAGGGGATTGCCTGAACCGCTGATTTCAGATGCGGTCATGCTCAAGCTGCAGATGGTTGGGTTGAACCCTGCCGATGCGAACAAGATGCCAGCTGATTTGTCTGGCGGTATGGTCAAACGTGTTGCCTTGGCGCGTTCATTGGCATTGGAACCTGATTTGATTTTCCTGGATGAGCCGACATCAGGGCTTGACCCTGTCTCTTCTGACAGTTTTGTGGAGCTTATCAAGAGTCTGCATGATGAACTGAACTTGACGGTTGTCATGGTTTCCCATGATTTGGATACCATTGTGGATATTTCCACCCAGATTGTTGTGCTGGCTGACCGTCAGGTGATTGCCAGTGGTCCGGTTGAAACCATCCTGTCAGTCAGGCATCCATTCATTGAGGAATATTTCTTAGGGGCAAGGGGACGCAAGGTACTGAAAAACCTGCCTGACTATGATGCGATGATGAAAAGAATAGGGAGGGCTTGATGGAAAACAAATCCCATGCATTCATTGCTGGGTTGTTCACCTTATTATTGGCAGGGGCAATCCTTGCTATTGTCTGGTTCCTGAACCGTGACAAGACGGTATACATCCCTTATCGGGTCATGACATCCCAGTCAGTCGGTGGACTCAGCCCCCAGGCGAAAGTCCGTTTCAAGGGTATTGATGTCGGTCGGGTGACAACGATTGAATTCAGTAAGGAGGAACCCGGCAATATCGAAATCGGTATTGAGGTCAGCGAAGAAGCGCCGATGACAGCCACTACGTTTGCAACCCTGACCTATCAGGGGGTCACTGGTATTGCATCCATTGAACTCAACGATTCCCAAGTGGGCGGGGAACGTCTCCAGTCATCTGCGGAAAACCCTGCCAAACTGCCGATGCGGCCTGGGCTTTTGGATGAGCTCCAGATGCGGGGACTTGCCATCCTGAAGGAAGTCCAAGTCATTACATCTGGATTGGCGACTATTGTAGATGACAAGAACAGCAAGGAAATCGTTACAACCATCCAGCATGTCAAGAAGGCCGCAGAGGGATGGTCACGCATTCCGGGAATCGTGGATCCAGGGGTCAAGGAATTTTCGTCAGCTGTCCATGACGGTCATCAGATGTTCATTACAATGAACCAGCTTTCTGAGGACCTCAAGGGATTGACAAAGAAAGCCAATGCACTGATGAACAAGGGGATGCAGAGCGATACAATGCCGAAACTTGAAGCATTGGCAGCAGATGCCCGTCAGACCATGCGCAATATAAACAGCCTGATGGAACAGTATAAACAGCGTCCAACTGGTGTCTTGTTTGGTGCCCGTGGCCCAGCTCCTGGCCCAGGTGAAACAGGCTTTACAGGACGGTAGGGATAACGATAGAAAAACCCAATATGATGAAGAAACTCAGAACCAGCATAATTCCGGCATTGGTTGCCTGCCTGCTGTCAGCCTGTTCCTTGATGGATACCCGCCCCTCTCCCGCCCTCTATGACTTGGGACCATTGCAGATTGAGGAAATGGGACGTCTGCCGGGAGGGATGCCTAATATCACAACCAAGGTTTATGCACCGGATTGGATGGATGACAGTCTGATGGTTTACCGGTTGGATTATGTGGACAATCAACAGGTACGTTTCTATACGGAAAGCAGTTGGGCAGCTTCCCCCGTTACGCTTTTCAGAAGCCGGATGGATGCCTATCTGATGGCAATCGGCAACCGTTCAGCCAGTACCCTTGAAACGGATGCCCTAAGCCTCAAGATAGTGTTTGAGGATTTCAGCCAGCATTTTGCTGATGAGCGTACCTGTACAGGGCGTATTGCTGTCCGGGCTTCGCTGTACAAGGGACAGGAACTGCTTGCCCAGCAGCGTTTTGTTGCTGAAGAACAGGCTGAAACTGCAAATGCAGCAGGTGGAGCCCATGCGCTTTCCAAAGCGTCTGACGCTGTCATTGCCAATATCATGAACTGGGTTGCCATCAAGGGTGGACGCTGAATACAGGAAAAAGAGGTATTGATGAGCCAAGTAGAACCGTTTTTCATCTCTGGAGCAGCAGGAACCCTCGAATGCCTGAGGGAAATGCCGGAAGGAACACCGGTTGGGATTGCATTGATCGCCCACCCCCATCCACTTTATGGGGGAGATATGCATAACAAGGTGGTCCAGACAATGGCAAGGGCTTTCAGTGCGCTAGGGTATATTGCCGTACGTATGAATTGCCGGGGTGTTGGGATGTCGCAGGGAACCCATGATGGGGGTAAGGGCGAAGCGGAAGATATGGCATTGCTGTTGGCGCAGATGCAGGCAGATTATCCCGGATTATCTGTGGTGCTGGGAGGCTATTCTTTTGGTACTTATGTCCAATCCCTGCTTTGCGAAAGTTTAGGGAAGGCGGGAAAACCGCAGCCCAGGATGATACTGGTCAGTGCAACGGCCGGGATGTGGACAACTGATACAGTGCCTGCTGATACGGTATTGATTCACGGTGACTTGGATGAGATGGTGCCACTCCGTACCCTGTTGGATTGGGCGCGCCCTCAAGGATTGACAGTCAACGTCATCACCGGGGCAGATCATTTCTATAACCGCCGCCTGCTGCCCATCCGTGACATCATTACGGCACATTTCCTGAAGACCTGAAAGGATGACAAAGGAAAGGAGTATCCAATGACAACGATGCAATCAAGCCTGAGTGGCAGCTGCTTTCTCGGAGATACCGACCCGATTCCCTATCCATGTGAGTTCCCAATCAAGATTATGGGGCTGAAACAGGATGGGTTCGCTGAGGTCATCGTTGAGATTGTCAGGCGTCATGACGAGAAGTTCGACCCAGCAGGACTCCAGATGCGCCCATCTGCCAAGGGCAAATACCTGTCATTCACAGCAGTTGTCAATGCAGTGAGCCGCGCGCAGCTTGACAATATCTACCGGGAGCTGACATCCCATCCGATGGTCAAGATTGTCCTTTGATGCCGTCAATGGGAACGCTTATACCGGGCGGTGTCATAGTCCGCCAATTAGGAAACATACCCTATCAAAGTGCCTATGACCGGATGCGGCAGTTCACCCAGACACGTACTGTCCAGACATTGGATGAAATCTGGTTGGTTGAGCATCCGCCTGTCTTTACCCTTGGAAGGGCAGCGGGCAGGAACCATATCCTGGATGCTGGTCAGATTCCCATTGTTGAGACAGACCGTGGCGGAGAAGTCACTTACCATGGTCCTGGTCAGGCAGTCCTCTATCTGATGTTCGACCTGCATAGGCGTTTCAAGCGTCTCTGGATCCATGATTTTGTTTTCAGGCTGGAAGCTGCGGTTTTACAGGTCTTGGCACAGCACCAGTTGCAAGGGGAACGCCGTGCCGGTGCACCAGGCATCTATATGCCAGTCCATCAAGGCGCCAAGATTGCGGCTTTAGGGCTCAAGGTCAATCATAGGGGGCATTCATACCACGGTCTTGCCTTGAACGTGGATATGGATATTGCGCCATTCAGTCAGATTGATCCGTGTGGCTATCCAGGACTGGCAGTTACGGATATGAAAACCTTGGGCGTTTCCTGTCAGGTGACGGACATCCAGTTGGAATTGGTCAAGGCACTTGCTGCCAATATCGGATTTACGGTCAAGGAAGCCTTGCCATGACAGAAGAGGAAGTTCAGGAAAAGAAAATTGTCCTGCATCCACGGCAGAAAGGTGCTGGAAAAACTGCTCATATCCCAATACCTATTGAACCATCAGCCAAATTGCCCAAACCGCCATGGCTGAAGGTCCGGGCGGGCAGGTATGCTTCCCATTTCAATCAGGTCAAAGACCTTCTTGTTGGCAACCAGCTCATTACAGTCTGTGAGGAAGCATCCTGTCCGAATAAAGGGGAATGTTATGGCAGTGGAACGGCGGCTTTCATGATTTTAGGCGACCGGTGTACGCGGCGTTGCCCTTTCTGTGATGTTGCACATGGAATCCCTATGCCGCCTGATCCAAACGAGCCAGAAGCTTTGGCAGAAGTGGTTGCCCAATTGGGTCTGACCCATGTGGTCATCACTTCTGTCAACCGGGATGACCTTCCCGATGGAGGTGCCAGCCATTTCATTGCCTGTCAACGGGCAATCCGGGTGCGTTCCCCCATGACACGGATTGAGGTGCTGACGCCTGATTTCCGCAGGAAGGTCAAGGAGGCATTGGCTGGCTTTGCAAAGGAACCGCCTGATATTTTCAACCATAATCTGGAGACGGTTTCCCGGCTTTATCCTCAGAGCCGTCCTGGTGCGGATTATGAAGGGTCTCTTAACCTGCTCAAGGCTTTTGGGGACAAGTGTCCTGATGTTCCCCGGAAATCTGGTCTGATGGTTGGGCTGGGGGAAACTGATGAAGAAATTCTCCAGACTATCAGGGACTTGTACCATCATGGTGTCCGGATGCTGACCATCGGGCAGTATCTCCAGCCGTCCAAGCATCATCTACCTGTCAGACGTTATGTTGCACCGGCAACCTTTGATTGGTACAAGGAACAGGCACTTGACATCGGTTTTGATTTTGTCGCTTCAGCCCCCTTGGTACGTTCCAGCTACCATGCCGGGCATCAGGCGGAATATGTCTTGGAAAACAAAGTGGGTTCCTGATGCCTTTCAAAGACATCAGGCAGGAACACAATAAAAGAGCAGGAACCGCCATATCCGGTTCCTGCTTTCCAAGGTAGGCCAAGAACCAGGATTACCGCTTTCTGGCACGTTCTTTCAACGTACGGTTGACAAGGTTGTCCAATACTTTCAACGTTCCATTGATGGCTTCCTGCTCATTCATATCAGCTTTGTTGCCTTCGCTGATGATAGCGGGAGATGTCACAAAACGGCCGTCAATGACGATCATTGGAACACCGTCAACCTTATAGGTATCCAGGAATCCAGCTCCCTGCTTGCATAGGGACTCAACATAGAAGGACTGGAACATTTCCACAAATTTCTGGCGGTCAATGCCGTTTTCTTCAATCCAACGGAAAACCTGGACATCAGTCCTGAAAGGGTAGCGTTGTTCCTGCATTGCCTGGAAAATCTTATGGTGCATACTGTTGGTCAGTTCACCCATTGCAGCCAATGTATAGAACATCCGCTGTTGCATTGCCATACCATCTCCGAATTTTACATGTACCCTGCGGAACAAGACTTTATCCTTGTGCTGGCGTGCCCAGTTGGTAATCGGTAGGTCAAGCCGGTAGCAGTGGTCACAGAAATAGCCGAAGAATTTAATGATTTCAACTTTCTTGCCCGCTTCTGCATCCTGCTGGATGGAAAGTAGTTGGTAATCTACATTCAGTTGGGGATTGGAGGGTCTGGCTGCAGCTGTCATGGCAATGGCTCCAAGCAGGAGCATGGCTGGAAGATGCCTTAAAAATGTTTTCATGGCCTTACTTGATTATGGTGGTTGGGATGCCGCTGCTTTTGAGCCTGGACTGGATTTTGGCAACACTGGACGGTTGGTAAGGACCTAAGCGGATGCGGTAGAACCTGTCTGTCCCGGAACCAGACTGCTGGATTTGTGAACTGTATCCCATAAGTGCCAGATTGCCGCGCATGTTGTCCGCCTGTTCCCGGTTTTTGAATGCCCCTGCTTGGAGGAATACCGGCTTGTCCTGCTGGGATTTAGTGGCTTCATGAGAGGTCTTTGCAGGAGGAGGCAAGGCGCGTGGGTCAACAGCTGGGGAACGCGTTTCTGGCATGACTGCCGGGCGGTTTGCAGACGAAGCAGGCGCAGGGGTAGTGTCCGGTTGCTCATTTTCTGGACGTTGGGGAGTGTCCTTGTACATAGGTTGGTTCGGATCAGTTGCTGACGGCTGACCGGTTTGGATCTGCGCTTGCTGGACAGGTTGTTCTGGTTTGGAATCTTCTTTCTTCGTGACAGGTGAAGAACGCAGTAAGAAAAACGCCACGGCTGCCGCAATGGCAAGCCCTGTGACCAGTCCAAGGATAAAACCGAAAAAAGTACCGCTTCTCTGAGTAGCCATAATTCACATCTTTTCAGGACAGGAAACACCCAATAGTCCCAGACCGTTGCGCAGCACCTGACGCACGGCTTTCAGCAGTGCAAGACGCGCCAGCTTTGTTTTCTCGTCATCCACCAGGAAACGTTCTGCATTGTAATAACCGTGCAGTTCCCCAGCGAGTTCACGCAGGTAGAAAGCGACCAGATGGGGACTCAGCTCATCCATTGCACGGGATAGCAGGTCTGGATATTCCGCCAGTTTTGTCAACAGGGCTGTTTCATGTGGTGAGGCCAGTGGGGAAAGGTCCACCTTGTCCAAGGAAGATTCATCGCCTCCCCATTGGGCGAAAACAGAACAGATACGGGCGTGGGCATATTGGACGTAATAGACAGGGTTTTCATCCGAACGTGCCAGTGCCAGGTCCACATCAAAAACAAACTCGGTATCTGCCTTGCGGGAAATCAGGAAAAACCGCACAGCATCGCGTCCCCGGGTGATGTCACCTGCACCGGACCATTCAATCAGGTCGCGGACGGTCACATAGGAACCGGCACGTTTGGAAATCTTGACTTCTGCGCCATCCTTCATCACAGTGACCATCTTATGCAGTACATAGTCTGGGAAAGCTTTGGGAATGCCTTTATTGACTCCCTGCAATCCAGCCTTCACTCGGGCAATGGTGCCATGATGGTCACTGCCTTGGATGTTCACAACCTTGTCAAAGCCCCGGTTCCATTTGTTGATGTGGTAAGCGACATCTGGAACAAAATAGGTGTAAGTCCCATCGGTTTTGCGCATCACACGGTCTTTGTCATCGCCATATTCCGTTGACCGTAACCAAAGGGCTCCTCCGTCCTCGAAGGTCTTGCCTTCTTTGGTCAGCGTATCTACTGTTTCTTGGACCTTGCCATCGGTATAAAGCGAAGATTCCAAGAAAAAATTGTCGAAATGGATGCCAAATGCATTCAGGTCGTTGTCCTGTTCGTTCCGCAGATAAGCAACAGAGAATGCCCGGATGGAGGCAAGGTCTTCAACATTGCCTGAAGCGGTTACGGTGTCGCAGTTGCGGGCAGAAATAGTCTTTTTGGCCAGGAAATCTTTCGCAATGTCAGCAATATAGTCACCGTTGTAAGCACTTCCCGGCCAGCCTTCATCACCGGGTTTCAAACCTTTTGCCCGTGCTTGGACAGAGAGTGTCAGGTTGTTGATCTGCACTCCGGCATCGTTGTAATAGAACTCACGGGTGACATTGTAACCTTGGGAAGCAAACAGAGCAGAAATGGCATCACCCAATGCACCTTGGCGGCCGTGTCCAACATGCAGGGGGCCGGTGGGGTTTGCAGAAACGAACTCCACCATGACTTTCCTGCCAGCTCCGCGGTTGCTGGTTCCAAAGGCATCTTTGGCTGCCAGGACTTCCGAGACAACCTGTTGACGGGCAGCTGGTGTCAGGCGGATGTTGATGAATCCAGGTCCAGCAACTTCACAAGTGTCAATCACCCCTTCGTGGGCAGGGGATGCCATGATGGAAGCCACAATTGTATTGGCTGTTTCCCTGGGGTTCTTCTTCAGCGGGCGTGCCAGTTGCATAGCGATATTGCAGGCAGCATCACCGTGGGAAGCATCACGGGGACGTTCCAGTGCTACGACCGGTTTCTTTGCAATATCCACCCCGGCTGTCAGGGCATCCACAGCATTTTGAATCAGGCCTGTAATCAGTTCTTTCTGTTGAGCAAGCATGGAAAACTACTAAAAAACATTTTCGACAGGAAAAGGATCTTGTCCATTTCTTAAACCAATGGATGATTATACCTTTCTTCTAGACACCGGAAGCAGGCAAGCAATAAAAAAGCACCTGAAAAATCAGGTGCTCAGAAAACCCAGTAATCAAATGTTGCTGTCAATCAGTTCTGGCTATCTGCAGGACGGGAACCGCGGAATCCACGATGTTTACCATGGCGGTGACGTGGAGGATGGTGAGGCATGGCTTCTTTGTCGAAAACCTGTTTCTGGGCATCACTCAGCTTTGCATAGAAAGTCCTGGTGGCGTCCAGACGTTCCTGCAGGCGTGCTTCATGGCGTTTCATGCCGTCCAGCATCTTTTCCAAGCGTTCTGGCGCAGTCATTTTTTCAAAATCTTCACGGGAAGGACGGTCTCCACGTGGTCCCCTGTCTTTGTTCACTACGGCCACATAGTCGTTCCAAGCCGGTTCTTGAGAAGAAGAAAGCTTCAGGTCGTCATGCAGTTTCTGAAGGCGTTGTTGGCGTGCTTCCGGACCAAACCAGCCAGAGCCGCCTTTCAGTTTCTTACCTTTAAAATGGGGAGGAGGGCATTCACAGTTCTGTACAGCACTATCCATAGGGGCTGGGTTTTCTCCAGCGGCAAAGCAGGAAGCACTCAATCCCAGTGCAGCTGTACCAATGATGAGACAGCGGGTCAGTTTGTTCATAGCTTATCCTTTCAGATAGAAAAAGAGGGGTCAATCTGCAACTACTTTGACAGCCAGTATATCGGTATGATTCTTTGGAGGTTGTGAGACTTTGTAACAATCAGGATACATCAAAATGCAGAACGGCAGGTATCCTGAAGGATGCCTGCCGTTGTTGCCTGTTCTGTCTAGTTGACGGTCAATCAGGCTGCTTCGTCAAATTTGTTGGTCAGATGACCGACACCATCAATGATGACTTCAACAGTGCTGCCTGGTTTCATGGAACCGACACCCAAGGAAGTACCGCAGGAAATGATGTCACCAGGTTCCAGTGTCATGTCGTTGGACAGCATGGAAACCAGTTTATGCGGACGGAAAATCATGTCTGCAACAGGGTAGTTCTGGCGTTCGACACCGTTCAGGATGGTTTTGACAACCAAGCTGTCTGGGTTGTCAATGCCAGAAACGATGCCAGGACCGAAGGATCCGAAAGTGTCGAAGCCTTTAGCACGGGTCCATTGGGCAAAAGTTGGGTCTTTCATCAACAGTTCGCCAGCAGTGACGTCATTGGAACAGGTATAGCCAAAGATATAGTCCTTGGCTTCTGCTTCGGAAACTTCCTTGCAGCGTTTACCGATGACAATGCCCAGCTCACCTTCGTAAACAACCTTGCCTGGGTATGTGTTCGGCTTGATGACGGTTTCACCATCAGCAATGAAAGCAGTGGTTGGTTTCAGCAGCCACAGGGGTTCCTGAGGGATGTCTGGCTGTTCCTTGCCTTTCTTTTCTGCAATCTTTTTGGCAAGGGAATAGAAGTTGTTCCACAGCAGGATCATCTTGCTGGGAGAGCAAGGGGTCATCAGCTTGACATCTGCCAATTTGACGGATTCGCCGGTTGCTTGGGGATTGTTGAACATATCACCGCTGTAAACGGCAATGGTATCGCCTTCCAGCGTACCGAACTTAACAGCATCCCCCTGTTTGAAACGCACCCAAGTGGTTGTCATGTTATCTCCTTCAATAGAACAGTGCTGCCATCAACAGCAGCCTGAAAATGTCTGTGAAAACCGGGCTGAAATAAACCGTCAGCAGAAAACAAACAGACCTGTGACAGGTTTCAGCACATAGACTGCATCATAACCCAACAACACCAGAAATAAAATCAGAACCACCTTTAAAAAACAGATATTCCGGGAAAAAAGATGTCTCCATCAAACGGTAATCCAATAAACATTGGGAAGATGGAAATGGTTTATGTTTGTCAAAGTGTTGCGGTTAAGTTGCAGAAAACTGAAAAAGAATCTGATTTGTAGTGCTGTCATTAACAGAAAAGAACCAAAAGATTAGAATCTTTAGAATCGAAAACCATAAGGAACGAAATGGCAAGCCGGGAAGAGCTCCGCCTGTTGCGTGAAGCACGGGCAGGAAATCCAGAATCGCAGCTTATGCTGGGAAAACTTTATCTTTTTGGTAGCAAAGGGTTGCCTAAAAGCATTACCACAGCTTTGCATTGGCTTGGTCGGGCGGCATCGCAGGGCTCATTGCCGGCAAAACGCTTGATTGGTGAACATATTCCCTATGATGTCATCCGTAACCAACCGGACAGGCGGCAGATTGAGGGTTGGTACCGTGATGCCCTGAAAGATGGGGTTGCCCGTGCTGGTCTTGTGGTTGCCCAGATGCTGCTTGCCGATACGCCTGTCAGTGCTGAAAGGCGTCACGAGATTGTCAAACTGTTGGAGGTTGCCGCCCATCAGAAAATCGGGGAAGCGCAGTGGCTGCTGGCTGAACTTGCCAGCCAGCATGATGCTTATGCAGAAATGGATGACAAGACTGCTTATTGGGTTACCCAGGCTGCAGAGTCTGGTGTGCCAGATGCACGGTCTGCGCTT
>ODAI012913869.1_pt1 | contig 10453 bp, 9 predicted proteins | sample 1539321 | NCBI WGS metagenome assembly ODAI01 (sample SAMN02144231, study PRJEB22623) | gut metagenome | biome: sheep rumen | host: Ovis aries | place: New Zealand | reverse complement strand
GACGCGCCAGGGGCGGAATAACCACCCCGGCTTTCAGCCACCCCTCCATAGAGGGGAACTAGAAAAGTTTTGATTTAGAAAGCCCTGAATTCAATTCCCGCGTGGGCACCAGTGACGATTTTGCTTTGTGTAAAATCTACTCGTGGTCCCTCTAAAAAAAGGCTTTTGGTTCTAAATCAAAAACACCCATATTTCTATGGGTGTTTTTTTATTCTGCCAAATTACCAACGGACATTGTTATTCGGCGAATACCCGATGCCACAGATTTTTCTTTGTTTATATGCGCACGCATAATTTCGCCTGTATGATATACATGTGTGCCACCACACAATTCACAAGACACATCGCCGGCGGTTATCACCCGCACAATATCACCATATTTTTCGCCAAACAATGCCATTGCGCCACGCGATTTGGCCTCGTCTATTTTCATTTCTTCATGTGCAACAGGCATATCCGCCGCAATCCACGAATTCACCAAATCTTCGACCTGTGTTTTTTCTTCTTCGGTCATTGCGCGACCAAACGAAAAGTCAAATCGCACAGAATCTGGTGCAACACGCGAACCACGTTGTTCGACATCTGTATTCAGGATTTTGCGCAAAGCCGCCTGTAATAAATGTGTCGCGGTGTGGGCGCGTGCAGTCTGGGAACGAATTGCCGCGTTTATAACCGGATTTACCGTATCGCCAACATGGATTTCACTGACAACTGTGCCTTTGTGAATAACAATGTTGCCGGCACGTGCAGCCTCGGTCACATTGACAACTGTATTTTCACCAACACGCAATTCACCACTGTCGCCGACCTGACCACCTTGGGTGCCATAGAAATTTGTTTTATCCAATGCAATTTCAACATTGTCGCCCGGTTTTGCCACATCAACAAATTCCCCATCACGCAAAATCGCCAATACTGACGCTTTTAAATCCGCCACAGGTGCATATTTAAATGAATCATCTGTGTCCGGTAATTCACCGCGCGATTCCCACAAAACACGTGTTCCCTTGGTGTCTGCGCGCGAACGTTCTTTTTGTTCCGTCATACATTTTTCAAATTCTGCAACATCGACAGTCATATTTTTATCGCGCAAAATCATTTGGGTTAAATCCAATGGAAAACCATAAGTATCAAATAATTTAAACGCAACGGTGCCTGGCAAAACATTGTTTTGAATCTTTGGTAATTCGCCGTCTAATAATTTCATACCACTTTGCAACATGTCGGCAAACGCGTTTTCTTCATTGCGAATAATTTCAACAACATGTTTTTCTTGACGTGCCAACTCTGGATATGTCGCACCCATTTCACGCACCAATGCAGGATACAATTCACTCAACAATGCGCCACGATGTCCCAATAACTGACCATGACGCATTGCGCGACGCAAAATACGACGAATAACATATCCGCGGTCAGTGTTGGACGGTATCACGCCGTCTGCAATTGCAAAACCAACCGCACGCAGATGGTCAGCAATTATCTTGAACGACGGCATGTTGTCGCCATTGCGTTTGACCTTTACTATATCAGTCGTTGCGTCCATTAAATGTTGAAACAAATCGGTGTCATAGTTATCCAATTTGCCCTGCAATACCGATGCCCAACGTTCCAATCCGGCACCTGTATCAACATTACATTTTGGCAAGTTCGTTAAATTGCCATTTGCGTCACGATTGTATTGCATAAATACATCGTTCCATATTTCAACATATCGACCACCGTCTTCGTCCGGACTGCCCGGCAGTCCCCCTGGCAAATCCGCACCCATATCATAGTGCATTTCGGTACATGGACCGCATGGGCCAACATCGCCCGCAGACCACCAATTATCTTTATCCAGACGAATTGCTTCTTTGCCAGCAATTTTTTTCCACAGTGCAGTTGCTTCTTCATCGCTGACATGTGTTGTCACGACAATACGATTTGGGTTCAATTTCAAAACATTGGTTAATAAATCCCATGACATTGTTATCGCCTGTTCTTTGAAATAATCACCAAAAGACCAATTTCCCAACATTTCAAAGAAAGTATGATGACGACCGTCAAAACCAACCTCGTCTAAATCATTATGTTTGCCACCGGCGCGAATACATTTTTGCACGTCGGCAACACGTGGCGCGATTGGTTGCGCATGCCCCAAGAAAATTTCTTTCCATGGAACCATGCCGGCAACAGTAAATAACAATGTCGGGTCATTTGGTATCAATGATGCAGACGGCACAATTTTGTGTCCATGTTGTTCAAAATAATTCAAAAAAACCTTTCTTATGTCATCGTATGTCATATTTTATCCTGTATTTATTTCTTAATTACCCTGGCATTTTATAAATAACACACATATTTTTCAATCATATTTTGAATTTTTTTATAAAACAACACCAAAAAATTTGATATAATGATATACATGAAACCAACGATGATTTTTGCTTTGGCGATGCTGACGTTTGTGACATTGATGTCGGCGTTTGGCGTGCATTTGGGCGCGCCTGTGGCACCGGTGTCGGTGCCTGAAAACATGCTGGGCGATGTGTTGTATGTTTGTCCGGCAATATCGTCGGGTTGGGACACCGCCGCAGAAATGATGCGTATGATGCAAACACCAATCACAATTGGTCTGTTTTTCGCGTTGGCTATGTTGCTGTTTGCGTGGGGTTGGGGACTGTACCAAAATTTATTAAAAGATAAATTTAACAAGGACAATTTTTTAAAACCTTGGAGTTTTACAAAACTGTTGTTTTGGGTGATTGTTATTGTCGTAATTGTGTCAAATACACCGAATCATTATCGCATTGTGCATGTTAAACACCAGGCTATGAACTTTGTTTTATGCGAAAGCACAACACCAAATACTTGGCCAGATGTGTTAGACGGACGGTGGCCCAAGGCCGCAAAATATGGCGCGGTGACCCGATAAAATAATTTTTTTTGCATACTTATTATATAGTGGCGACAATTTTGCCCCGAAATTCTAAAACTTTTTCAAAATACCCTTGACTTGAAATGCGGGATTCTCTATGATTCGGTTGAACAGAACGGGCAATGCCTTTGAAATAGTCGGTTCTGGGAATAAAAATACGGAACACATACGGATTTCAAAGGCATTGCTCGTGAAACTGTCAAGTACCTCAGTAAAAAAACAATTTATGAAAGGAGAAATACCATGAATAAAGCAGAATTGATTGATGCAATCGCAAACGAAGTTGATATCACAAAAGCAACAGCAGCGGCATGCGTTGATGCATTTATCAACACAGTCACCAAAGTTTTGAAAAAGAAAGGCGATGTTCGCTTGGTTGGCTTTGGTACATTTACATCTGCAAAACGCAAAGCAACAACAGGTCGCAACCCACAAACAGGTGCTGCTATCAAGATTCCAGCTTCTGTTCAACCAAAATTCAAACCTGGTAAAGCTTTGAAAGATGCTTTGAATTAAACCAACGGTTTATCATTGATAAAAAAAAGCACCGGCGATTGTCGGTGTTTTTTTGGGTCAAAAAAATTTTAATGTTTTTCTTGATTTTTGTGATTTTTAATATAAAATATAACCATGTTTGCACCCATGGCTCAATTGGATAGAGCATCTGACTACGGATCAGAAGGTTGAGGGTTCGAATCCTTCTGGGTGCGCCATAAATTCAAGACCGGCTTTTGCCGGTTTTTAATTTATCTGGTCGCAACCAACGGATGAGAACCCGACCAGAGGGTTCGACCCGCAGGCGAAAGGCAGACGGCAGTATGCCGGTAAGCGATAGCGAATGAGCCAAGGGAGTGAAGCAAAGCGAAACAATCCTTCTGGGTGCGCCATGAATTTAAAACACCGCATATAGCGGTGTTTTTTTGTGTGTGAGAATCCTTTCTTAAAACCATTTCCATGGTTGTAATGCCTTTAACAAACTTATTGCGGTTCGTTTGTCTGCGTATGTATGGCCACAGCGCGGACACACCAAGAACGGTGCAACTGTGAATTTATATTTTTTATATATCAATGACCATATAAAGATTCCCAGTATCCAACCGGCAACAACCAATCCCCATGCAACATACGCAAAATAACTATTCACTGTGCGGGTTAAAATTTGCACTATGCCCAAATTAGATTTTTCCAAATCGTTATAAATTTTCACACCCACAGGCCAAGAAGATGGACGCCATGGATACACATGTTTTACACCATAATCGGTCAATAATGTTGTTCCCAAGCCACCAGACGCGTTATCTAATTCTTTTTTAATTGCCGCATCGATGATTTTATCAACCTCTATTTGTGTCAATTTTACCAAATCTGTTTGAACTTTGTCCAGTTGGCGATTTACCATTGCCGTTGTATCATCAACCTTGGCAATTCCTTTGTTTGCCTGGGCTATGCCGGAATCGGCGGTATCAATTACCTTATCAACTGCATCGGTTTTTACACCAAACATTTTCGCCAAACCAGTTATTTTTTTTGCACCATCTGTTTGCGCCTTGGCCGCCGCAGTTTTTTCTTTGGCCGCCGCGGTCACATCATTCACTTTATTAACATTTGTTTGAACAATTTTTACCTTGTCTATTGCAATCGCCACAGGTTTTTCCAAGTTTATTGCGTCTTTGATTCCAGATAATAAACGCGCATATTGTTCTTGGATATTTCTTTGCAAATCAAAGAACATCGACACAACCATAGATTTTTTTATCGGTTCGGCATAATGATGTTTTATATACAATGGAAACATTGCAACAAACAACAACCAAACCACAGACACAATCGCAAACACACGTTTTGCGCCCTTTATCACAGATGCTTTTTTTGCAACGGTTTTGGCACCGCCCATATCAATAACTTCGACTTGTTTTTTTGCCATTTTATCCTTCCTTTTTGTTTTTTTATATTTAAATGCTATAAAAAAAACATTGCGTTGCGCAATGTTTTATTTTTCACCTGTATAATTTTTTATAAATTCGTTTTTAAATTCTTGGAAACGCCCCTGCTCTATACTATCCCGAATATCGCGCATTAAATCTTGGTAAAACCATAAATTATGTTGGGTTAATAGAGTTGCGCCCAGAACTTCGTTGCATTTAATTAAGTGATGCAAATATGCACGCGACAATTTGCATGCTGGGCAACCACATTTATCGTCCAATGGCGACGGGTCGTCCCGGAATTTTGCATTACGCATATTCATTGTGCCATGTCGCGTAAAGGCCTGGGCCGTTCTGCCGGCGCGTGTTGGCATAACACAATCGAACATATCGACACCACGTTCAACCGCACCCAATATATCCAATGGTGTTCCAACACCCATTAAATAGCGCGGTTTATCGGTTGGCAACATTGGCGCAACGGTCGATATCATATTAAACATTACATCTTGGGGTTCACCCACCGCGAGCCCCCCAATCGCATAACCGTCAAAACCGATTTCGGTTAAGGCTTTGGCGGATTTTTCACGTAAATCTGGAAAATCGGCACCTTGGACAATGCCAAAGATTCCGTAGCCGTCGCGATTGACAAAGGCATTTTTGCTGCGGCGCGCCCAATCTGTCACCATATCGACATTTTTTTCCGCACGCGCACGCGTTGTTGGTAATTTTAAACACTCGTCCAAAACCATTGTAATATTAGAATCCAGTTGATGTTGAATATGCACAGAATCTTCGGGGCGCATAAAATGTTTAATACCGCCGTCAATATGTGATGTGAATTCGACACCGTCCGGACGCATTTTTACTAAATTGGAAAGCGACATAACTTGAAATCCACCGCTGTCTGTTAAAATTGGACCATGCCAACCACTGAATTTATGCAGTCCGCCCATTTTTTCAACCAAATCGCCGCCCGGGCGCATCATTAAATGATATGTGTTGCCCAAAATCACCTGGGTTTCGGTCGCCGCCACTTGTTCCATAGTAAGCGCCTTGACCGTAGCCGCCGTTCCCACCGCCATAAATGCAGGGGTTTCGAAAACCCCATGCGCCGTATGAACACGACCGCGACGCGCGGTGCCATCAGTTTTAATCAAATCAAATTTTAACGACATGTTTCCATCCACCTTTCAATAAAAAATTGTTGGTATGGTTTCACCTTTCTTATTCTATAATAATGGCCACGTCCATTCCCAACCGTATAAATTAAAAGTCGTTTCACATTAAGCGGGATACCTGGTGCATCAATAAATTGTTCAAAAAATGTAGCCGCATAATCCAAAAAATATTTGTTCTTGTGTGTTTCATGTGTATAACTATCTTGTTTCCAAAATATATCCCTGATATTATTTTGTGAGTTTTTTGTAATATTGTTTTCTATCCATTGAATATCAGATTCATATAATCCATCTAATCCAAAATCAAAAGACATCGTCCACGCACGGTGACTCAGTGTTTCGCCGATACGTTGTTCTATGTTTGGACAATCAACGCGACCATGTATTGAATCAATTGGATATTTTTTATTTTCTGTCATTGCGCGTCCTTTTTGAACAATAGGCAACAATCGCCATAACTGAAAAATCTGTATTTTTCGGCGACGGCATGTTTATATGCAGACTTCATTTCGTCAAGCCCCGCGAACGCAGATACCAACATAAAGAGTGTTGATTTTGGCAAATGAAAGTTTGTTAGCAATATATCCACCGCACCAAATTTATAACCCGGTGTGATAAATATGTTTGTATTATCACAAATTGGAATAACGCGCGTTTTAATCCCAGATTCACGCGCACGAATTGCCGCACTTTCCAAAGTTCGCATTGATGTTGTGCCCACCGCAATTACGCGCGTTGCGTTGTTGATTATGTCCGCTTGTTCAGGGGTGATACAGCACCATTCACTGTGCATTTTATGTTCGGCCAAATTTTCTGTTTTAACCGGCATCCAAGTTCCAGCACCGACATGCAAAGTGATTTTTACAATTTTTGCACCGCGCGCCTCTATTTCACTCATCAATTCTGGGGTAAAATGCAATCCCGCCGTTGGTGCCGCCATTGACCCCAGTGGTTCGGCATATACAGTTTGGTATCTTTCGCGGTCTGCGACCTCTTCATCACGTTTCATATATGGTGGCAGTGGCATTTTCCCAACATTATTCAACACATCAAAAACATTGTCGCAATCAAAGTGCAACAACAAACCACTTTCGTCGTCTTTATCCAGCACCAGAATTTTTGTGCCGTCGTCCATGGTAAGTGTGTCGCCAATGTTTATTTTATTAAACTTTTTGCACAATCCCCACCAATCGTGGTCATTGACCGATGTATGTAGTGTGATTTCAAAAACCACCCCACCCCGTTCGGGGCACCCCTCCATTGGAGGGGAACTGACATTAAAACGCGCAGGAATCACCCGCGAATTATTAAACACAACAACATCGCCTGGGCGCAAATAATCCAGAAAATCACGAATATGGGCATCGCGGAGAACCACCCCAAGTTCCCCTCCGTTGGAGGGGTGGCGTGAAACGACGGGGTGGTTAGATAGCCACTCATATATCGCATGTGGATTTTTTAATACTTCCGCAGCTGTAATATGAATTACATTTAAGTTTAATGATTTTAAATATTCATCACGAATTCTGTCATATTCTTCTTTAAAATCATGGGTTTTATCATCTATTTCAATTACTAAAAATTTTGATGCACAAAAGAAATCAACGATATAATTACCAATAATTTTCTGTCTATCAAAATCCAGACCGTTTAATTTTTTGTTTTTTATTTCGTTCCATAACAAAGCTTCTGGTAAGCTGCCAGCTTTGCGTAATTCTTTTGCGCGTTCTTTCAAATTTGGATTGTATGGCAATGTTCTGTAATTTACAGTGTCTCTTACCACCCCGCCCATTTCTGGGCACCCCTCCAACGGAGGGGAACTTTGAACCACCAACATGCGGGAGGCATCGCGTTTTTCCAATGGGTGCGACGCAATCAATTCAGGTGGCAGGTCAAAATCAAAATCCGATGTATGCAGCATTATTTTTTAAACTCTAAACCTTGGTCGGTGTAATTTTCCGCCATATCTTCCCAATTTTCTTCGACACGAACAAATAAATGCAGGCGCGCATTTACACCCCATTGGTCTTGGATATCGTGGCGCGCATCGGTACCAATTTTCTTTAATTGTTCGCCACCGCGGCCAATTACTATTTTTTTATGTGCGTCATTTGCGACAACTATTTTTTGGTATATATCCAAAACCCCATCGGCATCAACATCAACCCGTTCGGTCACGACGTTAATATGATACGGTAATTCTTGGTGAATATATTTATAAATCTTTTCACGCGTCAATTCCGCCAAATACAGATTGTCAGGAACATCAACCGCGTCTGCCGCATCAAATAAATATGGAGACTGCGGCATCACAGCCGCCAATGCGTTTAACATTTCACTGATTCCATCATTTTTTAATGCAGAAATCATAAATATTTCACGAAATTCAGCCAATCCAGACAATTCGGCAACCATTGGCAATAATTTTGATTTTGATATCGCATCAACCTTGTTTAATGCAACAAACAGGTTTTTATGATTCTTTATTTTTTCAATCAATCCGCGGATTGTATCGGTCACACCATGCGTTGCATCAACCAGTAATAATACCGCATCAGCATCGCCAAACGCATCAAAAGCCGCACCAACCATCGCCCTGTCGAGTCTGCGTTTTGGTTTAAATACGCCCGGTGTATCAACGAAAATCAATTGTTTATCACCAACCATTTTCACCGCACGCAAATTTGTGCGTGTGGTTTGAACCTTGTGCGATACGATTGAAACCTTGCGCCCCATGATTTGATTTATCAGGGTGCTTTTGCCGGCATTTGTCGGGCCCAAAATTGAAATAAATCCAGAATATGTCTTTGTCATGACATAAACAATAGCACACCAATTTCAAAAGGCAATAAAAAACCTTGCAAAAATAATATTTTATGCTTAAAATCATCGCGAGTGCGAGAGAGACCTAATCGAAAGGAAGCAAATATGCAATTAACAGGTCCCGCAATTGAAAAACGCATGCACCAAACCGTTTTTCAGCGTTTATTAAATAAAGCCCCAGATATTGTGATTGAACCTTATTTTCCAGAATGTTTAGGCAGCAATAGCTATGATTTGCATTTGGATAAGGTATTGAGTGTTTATAAATGCACCCTGCCCAAAGGCATGAAACCTGTGATTTTTTGTGAAGAAAAAACTGCTGTACCTGGGGAATATTCTATGCGCGACTGGTTTTATGACGCACATGCATACGAAGATTATTGTCTAAGACCGGAAAACTATGATATACGCAATCCAAAATATATGTTGAATCCTTTTGATAAAAAAAGCCATGAAACAATTGATATTACAATTCCTGAAACAGGTGCTATATTAAACCCTAATTTAGGATATTTGGGTTCCACATTTGAATATACAGAAACACGCAATATATTTCCTTATATTGACGGTAAATCAACAATAGGTCGCAATTTTATATTAAACCATCATACCGCTGGTCGTGGTGACGATGGTTTTTGCGGACAATGGACTTTGGAAATACGTGTATTGTGTCCCACTTTGGTTATGCCATATATGCGTATAGGTCAAATTTATTATGAACAATTTCGTGGCAGACGTAAGCCTTATAATAGAAATCCACACAGTCATTATAACAATCAAGCCGGTCCAACACCAGCAGCCCCATTAAAAATGGATCAATGTGTATTGGATTATGTCGCACAAAAAAATAAAGAATTAACACTTTAAAAAATGCCCGTTTGGGCATTTTTATTCATCTAACTTTTTTGTCCATTCGTTATCTGGGTAATTTTTACGCAATGTTTCGGCATAGCCCGATGCCTGGGCCGGCAGACCAATAGCCGTATAACATTGGGTTAAACGATACAGAGCCTCGGGCACCATGACGGTATCGGGTGCGGTTGTGATAACAGATTGCAATTTTGTTATTGCAGATGTCCAATTTTCTTTGCGCATATCGGTTCGCGCAGAATACATAACCTTGCCTGCGATATAATTTTTCAATATATGGATTTTATTTTCGGCGTTTTTTGCATATTCTGTGTTTGGAAAACGTTCAACCAGTTGTTCAAACTGTTGCAGAGCATAAACCGACATTCCGGGTTCGCGACGAACATCACTGACCTGGCGATAATAACACATGCCACGCAGATATAATATATACGGCGCGTCAATGTGACCGGGGTGAAAACGCATAAAACGGTCGGTCACCATCAAAGCCCCTGGGAAATCGTCGTCCATATAACGCGAATATGCCGCCATTACCAGCGCATCGGGTGCCAACGCATCGGTGGAATGTTCGCTTTCGGCGGACAAGAACAACTCTGCGGCACGTGAATAATTTTCATCATTCAATTCGTTGTATGCATCCGCATAGATTTCCGCCATGGAACGTTCTGGTTCAATATTTTCCCCAGCGCACCCAGCAATAACCCCAGATAAAATCATTAATAACAATATTTTTT
>ODAI011815037.1_pt1 | contig 10453 bp, 11 predicted proteins | sample 1539321 | NCBI WGS metagenome assembly ODAI01 (sample SAMN02144231, study PRJEB22623) | gut metagenome | biome: sheep rumen | host: Ovis aries | place: New Zealand | reverse complement strand
TAACGCCATAGATACGGACGAGAGGGAGGTGAAGAGGTGCAGCCCATGGATGAGACCTACCGGAAGTACGCCAAGAAGGTCTACCGATTCCTGATGTCGCTCACGCACGACGCAGACCTTGCGGAGGAGCTCACACAAGAGACGTTCTACCAGGCCATTCGCTCGAGCGATCGCTTCGACGGAAGCTGCAAGGTGAGCACGTGGCTCTGTGGCATCGCGCGCAACGTGCTTCTGACGCATCGACGCCGCCATCCCCAGACAGCAGAGCTCATGGAGCAGGACCAGGTGGGACCCTCGGCCGAGGCGGACGTCATCGACGCGCAGGACCGCACGGAGCTCTTCCGGCAGCTGCACGCACTCGACGATCCCTACCGCGAGGTCGTCTACCTCCGAACCTTTGGGGACCTCTCGTTCAAAGAGGTGGGCGAGGTGCTCGGCAGGACCGAAGCCTGGGCCCGCACAACCTTCTATCGCGCAAAAGTGCAGCTGAGAAAGGCTGGTGCACATCATGACTAAGCTGAGCTGTGAGGTCGTTCGCGACCTTCTCCCTCTCTATGTCGAGGACCTGACAAGCAACGAGTCCAATGCCCTCATCGAGGAGCATCTGTCGAGCTGCGCAGCATGCCGCGACGAGCTCGAGGCCATGCGAGCAGACACAGCAAGCGCGACGCTCCCCTCTGCGGAAGACCAGCGCGAACTCGACTTCTTGCTCCGCAACCGCAGGCGCAACCTGCGCATCGCGTTTGTCAGCATCATGGGGGCACTCCTTGCTACCGCCCTGATAATCGTCCTGCGCACCTTTGTCGTCGGCAACAAAACGGCGCCTGGAAACCTTGTCGCCAGCACGACCGTCGAGGGTTCGCACCTCGTGCTCGACCTCACGCCCATAGACAGCGCCAGCGCCGTCTCGCGCACCGCCGTCGAGGAGCATGACGGGATCGTCAGCGTCCGAACGAGCAGCGTCCTCGCAAACCCCCTGCACCCCGGAAGCCAGCAGGTGACCTATGACGCGGCAGCCCCCATCACGCAGATCATCGTCAACGGGCGGACCGTGTGGGCAGACGGCTCCGAGGTCTCACCGCTCGCCTCTGAGGTCTTTGACACGCGCCACGACTACGTAGGTGACATGTCCGCCAACAACCGGACGCTCATGGCGCTTGGCATGCCCAACTACCTCGGCATCCTGCAGCACGAGCTGCAGACTGACGCGGAACCCTACGGTTGGACCATCTTCCTACAGCAAGACATCGTCTCCGCACGCCTGGGCCTCATGGAGAGCGACATGCGCTCCTTCGCCTACGTCCTGCTCGGCACGGTCGGCAACCTCGGAGAGGTGACGTACCGCTACACGGTCGACGGCAAGGAGCAGACGCTCAGCATCACCTCCGAGGATGCCACCAGCTTCTTCGGTCAGAACATCAAGGACTGCGGCGGCAGCGTCCGCCTGCTCGACGAGCTGCTCGACAAGGCCGGCATCACGGCCATGATGGGCTGACGGCACGACCCACGGCGAGAGCCCCGATGCGAGGAGGGCAGACCATGCTTCGTCTGGTTGAGGTGAACGAGGGCAACTGGCAAGACATCAGGAAGTTGTCGGTTGATGACAGCCAGAAGGGCTTTCTTGACAGTGCCCTCGGCATCCTCGCACGAGGCTACGTCTACCGCTCCTGTCGCGCCAGAGTGGTTGGCATCGCCGAAGACGACACGATCGTCGGCGTCGCCCTCGTAAGGGACCTCGACGAGGAGCCCGCCTGCTACGACCTGCAACAGTTCATGGTCGACCACCGACACCAAGGAAGGGGATCGGCACCCAGGCGCTGCGCCTGATCCTCGCCGAACTCGCGGCAGAGCGGAAGTACGACTGCGTGGAGGTCTGCGTCAGGCAGGATGATGTCGCCGCCCTTCGGGCCTATGGGAGAATCGGGTTCGAGGACACGGGCTATGTGGACGACGACGCGCCGGACTGCCGCAACCTGAGGTACCGCTTCGCGTAGACCGTCGCTCGAGACGCAGGTCACGCAACGCAAGAGGGGTCAGCCCCCTCCCGAGAAGCCATCGGGAGGGGGCCGATCTGTGCTCGCGGGGAAGGTGAGAACCTGAGGGAGACGCCACGCCAGCGTCTCCCCCACGACTGTCTTCACATGCCGAAGCGCTCCGGCCTGCCGCCCTAGAACCCGCAGGCCTCGCAGACCACGTGCCTCGACGCCAGGTAGGTCACCAGCATGTAGCAGCCATAGACCACCAGCACCAGGCCCGCGGTGATGGCAATGCCCTCCATGGGGTCGATGCCGAAGGCCGAGAAGAGCCCCACGTTCATGACGTGCACCGCGAAGGCCGCATGGACCAGCGCCACGGACAGGGGGACCAGGAAGTACAGCACGCTCTGCATCCGCAGCGAGCCCAGGACCATGGTCTCGTCGCAGCCGAGCGAGGACAGGCGCTCGTAACGGCCCACCGAGTCGGCCGTCTCGGAGAGCTGCTGGATGGCCAGAATCGCCGCGGTCGAGACCAGCAGCACGAAGCCGATGTAGAGGGCCAGGTAGGTGATGAGGAGCTTGAGGCCTCCAGCCTGCGTAGCCATCTCGTCAGCGGTATAGACGCGGGAGTAGGGCCAGGCCTCGGCAGGGCCAGCGTAGTCCCCCTCGTCAAGGGCACCCTCGGGAGGGTAGGCATCCAGCAGGACCTGCTGCAGGGCCTCGTCCCCCTCGGTACGCTCGCAGCTATACATGGCATCGAGGTAGCTGTAGACCGGCAGCGCGCCCTGGGCTCGCATGGCCTCGATCACCGCATCGGGAACGACCAGCTCGAGCCCCACATCGGCGATGCCACCGGTGCGCACCTCCTGCGCAAGCTCGTCGGGAGCACAGGTCAGCTCGATGCCCGCGATGGTGATCGGAGCCGCCTGCCGGCGCATGAGACCAGCGATGGTCTCACTCAACTCCATCGTGTTGTTGACCAGGTACCGATCGTCTGCCAGCTCGCAGGCGGGCTCGCCAACCAGCGCGCGCACCGCGTTGAACTGGCTCAGCCCAACGATGCTGACCGTCGAGGTCTCGAACATCTGGGACGACGTCATCGAGCTGCCGTCGACCCCCGCTGCCTCCAGCACGCTCCCCCACGCCAGGCCAGGCTCCTCGTAGTAGTCCAGCTGGGCCGACGCCCGCACGAGGTCGTTCCACGCGGGGTTGTGCGATGCGATCTCGTTGGCCATGTCGTAGCCTGCAGCCTCGGCGGTGGCAAGGCGCTCGGGATGGCTCTCCTGCGCTAGCATCCTGCGGTTCTCGTAGGAGTCCGGGAGCTCGTCGCGCAGGTCGGGGTCCACACGCTCGCAGAGATAGGAGAACATGGTGAGGTCGTACTGCGTAGTCTGCTCGACATTGCCCACGAAGATCGCGCGCACCCCAAAGCCGATGGAGACCGTGGACAGAGCGAAGAATAGCATGATACTGATGACGGACAGCGAGGCGAAGGCGGTGCCGACCTTGCTGGAGACCTGGCGCGCCGTGAAGGCGTGCAGGCCCGTGAGGTAGAAGTCCTGGGCCCTCTGGACCAATGCTAACGCGATGGTGGACGCCGACCAGAACAGGAGCACCGTTCCTGCGACCATCAGGCAGGTGCAGGCCACGAACTCCTCGTTCATCTCGGCGAACTGGTTGTCCCAGAGCATCCAATAGGCCGCCGCCAGCAGGACGAGCGCCACGACAAAACCGACGACGCGAGCCCACAGCGGCACCCTGCTCTCACGCGCATGCTCGCTGCGCGCAGTGAGGAGGTCGCCCAGCTTGCGCCGCGAGACGAAGATGACGTTCATCAGCAGCGTTGCAGCAAAGAGCACGGCGAAGCAGGCGAGCGTGCTCCCAATTGCGCTGGTCGACACCACGAAGTGGTAGTGCGTCATCGTCGTGCCCATGAGTGCGGCGGTGGCAAAGGCCAGCCCCTGCGACAGCGCAAGGCCCGCGCCAAGCCCCACGAGAAGGGAGACGAAGCCCACCGCCAGCATCTCCATCATGAGGACGAGGGCCATCTTGGGCGCACCCATGCCAAGCAGCAGGTAGGTGCCAAACTCCCGCTTGCGTCGCTTGATGATGAAGCGGTTGGCATAGGCCACCAGAAACGCCAGGACCAGGGCGACCACCACGGAGAAGATGCCCAGGAAGGTGGTGGTCAGGTCGAGCATGCGACCGGCGGCGTGACTCTTGATGTCAAAGAGGACGCTCTGGGAGCCGATGGAGTTGAAGGCGTAGAACACCGCCACGCCAAAGACGAGCGTCACGAAGTAGACGGCGTAATCCCGCGCGCTGCGGCGCACGTTGCGGAGGGCGAGCTTAGTGAGCATGGGAGAGGTCACCTCCCAGGAGGGCCTGGACCTCGAGGATGCGCGTGTAGAAGGCCCGGTTGTCATCAGACCCCCTGCGCAGCTCGTTGAACAGCTGGCCGTCCTTCACGAACAGCACGCGGCTGGCATGGGAGGCGGCGAAGGGGTCGTGGGTGACCATGAGGATGGTCGCACCCATCGAGCGGTTCATCCCGGCAAGCGTCTCCATCATGATGGCGCTGTTGCGACTGTCCAGGGCACCCGTGGGCTCGTCGGCCAGGATCAGCCTGGGCTCGCCCACGATGGCGCGGGCCGCAGCCACCCGCTGGCGCTGTCCACCGGACATCTGCGCAGGGTACTTGTCCAGCACCTCCACCACACCCAGATGCTGCGCCACGTCACGGGTACGCGTGACGATCTCGGAGCTGCGCACCCCCTGGATGCTCAAGGCGAGCGCGATGTTCTCATAGCCGGTCAGGGTCTCAATCAGGTTGGAGTCCTGGAAGATGAAGCCCAGGTCCTCGCGGCGGAATCTCGAAAGCGCCTTCCCGCGCAGACGGGACACCTCGGTGTCACCCACCGTCACACGACCGCTCGTCGGACGGTCGATGGTGGCAATGCAGTTGAGCAGGGTGGTCTTGCCGGAGCCCGAGGGGCCCATGACGGCGACGAACTCGCCCGTCTCCACCGAGAACGATATGCCGCGCAGAGCATAGGTGGGGTTGGCCGTGCCCCCGAACACGCGCTCCAGCTGCTCGACGGCGAGGGCAGCGTGGGAGCGGGCGGCGTGCATGGGTCTTGCGTGCGTTTCAGCCATGACGTTTCCTTTCTCCTTGGCTGCCACCATCATCCGTTTGCGTGCGCGCGACTGCCATCGATGCGTCTTACGCGAGCCTTACGCCTGTGTAAGGTCCAGGAGCTCCCGATCGAGCGGCAGGGCAAGCACGACGCGCGTGCCGCGCCCCTCCTCCGAGAAGGCCTCGATGCCCACACCCATGGCCTCGCAGAGCCGGGCACAGAGGTAGAGGCCCATCCCCGTGGCCGACCCCTCGGCGCGCCCGTTCGCACCCACGAAGCCCTGCTCGAAGATGCGATCCATGTCTGCCTCGGGGATGCCCGCGCCATCGTCTGCGACTTCGAGCACGACCCGACCGGAGGGTCCCTCCCCCTCCAGGCTCGAGGAGAAGCGGATGGTCGTGGCACCGTACTTGGCCGCGTTGGACAGCAGCTGGCCCAGCATGAAGATGAGCCAGGACCGGTCCGAGAACACCCGATGCGCTGGGGAGACGTCGATCCGGGGGGTCACACCGGACGCGATGAGCAGGTTCTGGTTGCGCTTGCAGGCCTCCCTGACCACCTCGTCGAGCGCCAGCTCGCGGATGGCGTAGTCGGTCGAGAGGTTCTGGCTCCTGGCGTAGTAGAGCGCCTGCTCGACGAAACGCTCGATGCTCTCCAGCTCCTGGCGCAGGGCCGTGGCCTCGGGCCCTCGGAGCCGGGCGAGCACGAGGCGGGAGGCCGCGATGGGTGTCTTGATCTCGTGGATCCAGGTCTCGACGTAGCGCTCGTAGGCCTCCGATGCCTGCTCGGCCTGCGCCAACTCGCTCCCCGAGAGATACGCGAGGGTCTCGCACGCCTCCCAGGACAGGCGCCCCTCTAGGAACCGCGGCTCATTGACGAAGGCGCTCAGGTGACGGACGTGCTCGAGCTGGCTGACCACCCGCGAGAGGCTGTCGTAGTAGCTCCGCTTGCGCAGGAAGTCCCAGGTCAGCGAGACGCAGCAGGCGGCAAGCACCATGAGGCACAGGAGGGCAGCTCCCCAAGGCGTCACGCCCAGGACCAGCGATGCCCCGAAGACCGCCGCCTCGACGAACGCCCACAGGACCACCATAGGCAGGCGTTCCCGCAGGTGGCGCCCCGGCGAGAAGGTCGTCTCCCCGCGCTCCTGCGTGCTCATACCAGATATCCCTGCCCGCGCTTGGTGACCAGATAGCCATCCGGAACCCCGAGGCTCGCCAGCGCCTTGCGCACGCGGTTCACGTTCACCGTCAGCGTGTTGTCATCGATGAAGGAGTCGGTGTCCCACAGCTCGCACATGAGCTCCTGCCGCGTGACGATGACGCCGGGACTGGACATGAGCACGTCGAGGATGCGCTGCTCGTTACGGGTGAGCTCCACGCTCTGCCCCTGGTAGCTCAGGCGTCCGGACCCAAGGTCCAGCGACACGCCCCGATGGGTGACGACGCGCGAGGGTACGCTCGCGGACCGCCTGAGCAGCGCCTGGACATGGGCGAGCAGGACCGCGGGTCGATACGGCTTGGTGACGTAGTCGTCCGCCCCGAGGTTCATGCTCATGACCTCGTCAAACTCGGAGTCCGACGAGGTGAGGACCATGATGGGGACGGTGCTTGACGTGCGCAGGTCACGACAGATGGCATGTCCGTCGCCGCCGGGAATCCTCAGGTCGACGATGACGAGGTCGGGGCGCTGCTCCACGATCCAGCGGGCGGCATGTGAGAAGTCGGGGCAGATGCTGCTCTCGTAGCCGTTGAGCTCGAGCAGGTGGGCAAGTTCCTCGCGCAGTATGACATCATCCTCGACGATGCAGATCAAAGGCATGGTGTGGCACTTCCTCCGACGTGGGGACCATGGGAAACAGTCTATGACGGGACAGGGGCCCGCAGGACAACCTTACACCGTTGGTGGAACAAGATGCTCATCGATGGGTGTACAGCCGCGAGGGGTCGGGCTCCCCGTCGCCCTGGACCATGCAGAGAAACTCCCAGCCATAACGCTCGTAGAACCCCGTGTGGTCGGTCACCAGGTACAGCGGCGAGATGCCCTTTGCGCGCAGGTCCTCCACGACCAGGTGCAGCAGGCCCCCAGCAATGCCCCGACCGCGATGGTCCTCCTCGACATAGACGGCGCACACGTTGGGAGCCAGGTCCTTCCGGTCGTGAAAGTCGTTGTCCACGACCCCCAGGCCTCCGACGATGCGCCCCTCATCCAGGCAGAGATACCACCCAAGCTCGGTCCTGCCGGACAGGTACTCGTCCATGCAGTGGCGATAGGCCTTCTCGGCAACACCCCACGCATCGTGGAACCATGCTGCGGCCGCATCTCTCAGGTCGGGACGCTCCCGCAGCGTCACAAGGCGATACCCGCTCATCTGCGCCGCCTTGGCTCGGGCAGCTCCGGCAGCATGGCCTCCACCAGCGCGGCGACCTCATCCGCATTCTCGACATCCACGAGAAGCAGGGGCTGGGCACCTTCGTAGGGGACCTCGTACGAGGTGAGCACCGCGCGCGACGCAGGTGTGTCCTTCACGAGGAAGCGGTCGTCGTAGATGCCCCCGAAGAGCTTCCCCGACGCATAGAGCAGATACTCGCCCATCATCTTTCGATGGCTCAGGTCGCCGACGTCGCGGAGCAGATCGAGCACGTACGCCAGATATCCCTCGCTGCTTGCCATAGGAGCCTCCTTCCCTTGCGCATCCCGCTCACCAGTATGCCGTCGTGCCGGACCGGCGTGGACCAGACGTGGCCTCGCGTGCGAAGCGTATCCGGCAGACGGCCCTACCTCAGGAGTGCATACAGGGTCGGGCTGACGAAAAGGAGGTAGCCGGCCAGCGACCAGATGAGGAAGCGCTTGCTCAGGAACACGGCGACAAACTCGCGGATCAGTGCTGACGGCCAGTAGTAGAACGCCACGTCCGCCCCGATTCCCGTGCAGCGCAGACCGACCTCCTTGGCAAGCCGGAGGCAGCGATAGACGTGGTAGTTGCTCGACACCAAGGCGGTCTTCCTCTGCCCCCTCCGCCCGTCGATGATGGCCTTCGAGAAGGCGAGGTTCTCCGCGGTGGTGGCGGAGCGGTCCTCGAGGATGATGTGCTCGTCTGGAATCCCGTGTTCGACCAGGTAGCGCCTCATCGCCTCGGCCTCGCTCAGCTTCTCGTCGCCACCCTGGCCGCCGCTGGGGATGATGATGGGCTTGACCGCGCACTTCTCGTAGATCTCCATCGCCTTGTCCACCCTGTTGGAGAGGAGCCTGGTGAGCCGCTCGCCGCCCGCGAGACCACAGCCGTGGATGATCACGTAGTTGAAGTTCATCCGATGCGGAAGCACCTGGATGAAGATCGAGTAGATGACGAAGCTCAGGACCAGGGAGCTGAAGTAGAACACCGTCCATACCAGCAGCATGACCCAGAGGCTCACGCGCTCCGCGCCGATCGTCCCAGAGAGGCTGAGCACGTAGACGATCGCCGCAAGCTCGCCCACTCCGACGAAGAGACCGAGCGCGAGTGACAGGCAGTGCGCAAGGCAGAGTGACTCCCGCCGGATCATCTGTATGCCATTGATGATGAGCAGCAGGGGCACGAGGAGCAGGGCGAGCATCACCAGCAGGAAGCTGATGAGCGCGAAGGTCGGCCCCTCCTCCCCGAAGCAGCTGGTCACGAAGATCAGCGTGACCAGCAGGGAAAACATCAGCAGGAAGCTGTTGATGTACTGCTGCGGACGCAGGATCACCAAGGCAATTGTCAGCAGCCACGCCCCGGCAAGCATTGGCCACAACGCCTGGATGCTCTCAAGAATCGCATTCATCAGCTCACCCCGCAGGCCTCGGGCTAGGAAGCCGCAGCTATCTCGGTCGGATTGGCATAGGGCACGAAGATCATGCTGTCGTAGGGCGCCGACGGCTCCCGCTTCACGCGATAGGCTTGCGGCAGCACGTACATGAGCGGACTGAAGCCCTCGCCCACGCTCCCCATCATGATGGGCCCATCGATGCTCGCGCGCAGGCTCGAATCCTCGGGCACGCGCGCGAAGTCGAGCCAGCATGACTCGTAGCCACCGGCGGCCGCGGCCTTGGCCAGCGGGTCGTACGAGTAGAAGGTGTGCGTCATGCGCTGGCCATCGCCCTTGGGCAGGTTGACCGTGGCCCTATGGAAGTCGGTGCCGATGGCGTAGTACGCCTCGCCAAGCTCGTCGGCGATGAGGTTGCCCATCACCTTGGCATCGGGACCGTAGGATCCGTTCTGCTCGATGTGGCCGTTATGCGCCGAGACGAGGATGCAGCCGTTGCCGCGCGCCTCCTCCTGGGAGAGGACCCAGAGGGCGTTCTGGGCCATGAAGCGGTCCCGGGCGCCGTGGCCATCGGGTGAGTCGACAAGCCTTCCAAGCTCGATGTTCTGCTTGAGGCAGGAGATCAGCTGGAGCGCCAGGCTCGTGTCCGCCCCACCGTCCAGGGCCTCGAGCTCCTTCGTGACCGCCGCGTAGACAGCTTCCATCTGCTCGGAGCCAACCCCCTCCGCATAGTCGTCACCCGTCCAAAGGCCCTCGAGAGCCGTCGCATCAAGTCCCAGCTGACGCAGCTCCTGCAGCAGAAGGTTGAAGCTGTGCTCGTAGCTCTGCATGTCTACGCCATAGAAGCGCAGGTCCTCGCCAGGTGCCGCAGTCTCGTTGTAGGTGCGCATCCACGAAATGAGCTCGGCCATCTGGTCGGTGCGGTAGAGGGTGAAGACGAGGTCGCGGACTGCCTCCTCGAGCGTGCCTTCGCCGCCGTGGATGTAGCGGTTGACCGCCGCGCAGCCACCAAAGTCTGCCTCGAGTGCGAAGGCGCGCACCCCGTAGCGCTCGACCAGCACCTGAAGCACGTCGAGCTTGAGCTCCTGAAACTCGCGGTTGCCATGCGTCGCCTCACCGAGGGCCACCACGCGCGTGCCCTCGGGTATCTCAAGGTCCGCGACCGGTGCCGCATAACGCGCGAACTCCTCCGCGTCAGCCGAGGGCCCCGTCCCGAAGCCGCCGTAGCGAGAGAAGACGGCACCCACGACCGCAGCCACCACGAGAAGCGGCAGCACGACGCGCAGGCAGCCGCGCCTACAACCCCTACGATTCCCCGCAGTCCTATCCCTCATCGTCATCCTCTCGTCACGGGCAGGCCAAGCATCAGCCCCATGCATGCCATCATGAAGATACCCGCTCGGCCCCATACTGCGAGCCCAGATGCGACACATGACAAAAGGGTAAGGAACGTGACCGCCAGCGTGTTACAGGATGCTCCTCAGGCGCGTCGCGTACAACCCGTCTCGATTGCAGTAGAGGTAGAGGTCGCGCACGCCCGATCGCCTGAAGTGCGCAG
>ODAI011538408.1_pt1 | contig 10453 bp, 5 predicted proteins | sample 1539321 | NCBI WGS metagenome assembly ODAI01 (sample SAMN02144231, study PRJEB22623) | gut metagenome | biome: sheep rumen | host: Ovis aries | place: New Zealand | reverse complement strand
GCCCCGAAGATTCCCTCGCATTCGTCAATGCCTCCTGGCAGGTCACCGATCTCGGAAAAGGCGGGGAAGCGCGATATGCTTCTATCCGCATGTTTGACAGCGTCCAGTCCGTCAGCATCGTGAGCTACCCGGCCCGATCTTTCAAGACCTCGATTGTCGAAGGAGAAGGTATGAGCATGGGCGAAACTTATGTCAAGAGAGGGGTTGCCAACCATGCCATGCATGTCAGCGTGCTCGCCGAAGCAGCGAAAGCCAAAGCGGCCATCAACGGGAACTACTACAATACCAGGACCTTCGTTCCGATTTGCTATACCCGGATCGGCCGGCGGGTATTCTCCCGGACATCTCCGAAAGAGACCTTCCGCACCAACGGCGTCGTCGTTATCAAAGGATGCGGACACAAACTGGATATCTTTACCTGCGATACGCTCAGCTACGATACCGCGACACGGGGATGGAAAGAGGTCATGGCCGCCGGCCCGATGCTGATGGAGGACGGCAAAGAGGTTCTATATACGAAAAAGCAGAAACAGAGCACCGAAACCTTCTACGACTACCGGCATCCCCGCTCCCTTTTCGGCTTTACCACCGACGCGAAAGGGAGGGCTGACAGGGTCTATATGATTGTCATTGACGGACGTTTCCCCGGACAGGCGGACGGCGCGAGCATCGCCGAGTGCTCCTATATTTGCCGCATCCTCGGACTGACGGACGCCATCAACCTCGACGGGGGCGGTTCCTCGACCCTCTGGTCGGGCCAGACCGGAGTCATCAACTATCCGTATGACAACAAAACCTGGGACCATAAGGGCGAACGCCGCGTTCCGGATATCCTAATCGCGAAATAACTATGATTCAGATCTACTGCAAGAACACGGGAACGACGGGAAAATTCCGGGAAGGTACCAGCCTCCTGCAGATGCTGGGCGAATTCCAATTCGAGCAGCCGTACCCGATTGTCTCAGCTAAGGTCAACAACGTATCCCAAGGCTTGAAATTCAGGGCCTACCAGAACAAAGACATCGAATTTGTCGACGTTCGGCAGCCCAGCGGCATGCGGGCCTACTGCCGGTCCCTCTGTTTCCTGCTCTGCAAGGCTGCCGCGGACGTTTTCCCTGAGAGCCGGGTATTCATGGAGCACCCCATCTCGAACGGATATTTCTGTCATCTGCGGAAAGCTGACGGGACCCCGGTAACGTCTGAAGATATCGGCCTTCTGAAAGAACGGATGAGCGTTATCGTGGACAAGAACATTCCCTTCCACCGTTATGACGTCCACACCGAGCAGGCCATCAAGGCCTTCCGCAAGAGCGGTTATGACGACAAGGTTCGTCTGCTTGAAACCTGCGGAGAGACTTATTCGGATTACTACACCCTCGGTGACACCGCTGATTACTACTACGGAAAGCTCGTTCCGTCAGCCGGTTACCTGACCGTATGGGATATCTGCCTCTACCACGACGGAATGCTCCTCCGGGTCCCGGACCGGCATGACCCGTCCCGTCTCGCCACATTTATGGACCAACCCAAAACCTACGGGATGTTCGCAGAAAACCTCCGTTGGAACATCATCATGGGCCTCAATACGGTCGGAGACGTCAATTACGCCTGCCAAGCGGGCCAGGCCAGCGAACTGATCCAGGTTGCGGAAGCCCTCCAGGAGAAAAAGATCGTCCAGATCGCCGAGGAAATCGAACGGCGCTACCGGGCTGAGAATCCCTGCAAGGTCGTACTCATCACCGGCCCGTCCAGTTCCGGAAAGACGACATTCTGCAAGCGTCTCAGCATCCAGCTCAAGGCCTGCGGCCTGCGCCCGCTGTCCATCTCGACGGACGACTATTTCGTCAACCGGGTCGAGACGCCGAAATTCCCGGACGGAAGCTACGATTTCGATAATTTTGACACGGTCGACCATGCACTGATGGAAGCGGATATCATGAAGATGATTTCCGGTGAAGAAGTTGATGTCCCTGAATTCAACTTCGTTACGGGACTCCGGGAATACAACGGAAAAAAAGTCCGCCTCGGAAAGGGCAGTATCCTCCTGATCGAAGGGATCCATGCCCTCAACCCGGGTCTGACGTCCCACATCCCCGATGCGAACAAGTTCAAGATCTTTATCAACACACTCACGAGTACCCTCCTTGACAATCATAACTGGATCCCGACGAGCGACAACCGACTTCTGAGACGGATTGTCAGGGATTACAACAAAGGAGCCTTTACGGCACGGGAGAGCATCAGTCAGTGGCCGAACGTAAGGAAGAGCGAAGAAGAGTGGATCTATCCTTATCAGGAGAATGCCGACGTTATGTTCAACTCGGCCTACCTGATCGAGTTCGCCGTCCTTCGGAACCATGCCGAGCCGATTCTCCGCAGCGTTCCGAAAAACTGCCCTGAATACAGCGAAGCGCACCGCCTGCTGCGGTTCATCAGTTATTTCACGCCGGTTCCGGACAAGGAAATACCGCCGACTTCCCTCCTCCGCGAGTTCCTCGGCGGTTCCAGTTTCAAATATTAGACGGGCATTTTCCGAAGCAGGATTCCCCTCCTGAAACCGCCGCTTCGCGGCCCCTCCCCAAGGGGCCCCTCCCTCTTATAGTGCCGAGGGTGGCATAGGTTTCAGGAGGGGAGTCCTGCCTCGGGGATATATTATTTGAGTTTGACGGTAACCGTGTAGGTCCCGGATCCATATTCGCGGACTTTTTTCTCACCGGGAATCCGGACCTCGGCCGTCGTATTGGCCGGGATAGTAAATGTCCAGGTCAACTTCCCGTCCTGCTTTTTCCAGAAGGACCGGATCGGCCCGTAGATACTCTCATAGGAGCATTTAACATAGTCCAGGCCGTCAGGGACCGAAGGCTCCAGACGGATCCGCTTGTAACCGGGCTCTGCCGGACGGATTCCTGCAAGGTACTCATAGTACCAGATGAGAAGATCCCCGAGGATCATAACATGGTTCCCGGAATTCATCGCAGGAGCGGCCGTATTGCCGTTCCAAAGCTCCCAGATCGTCGTCGCTCCCTGTCTGGCCATATAGCCCCAACTGGGATAGGTATCGTCCGTCGCCATCCGGACGGCCAGGTCGAGACGCCCGTTCTCGGTCAGAGTCCGCATCAGTTGCTGGATGCCGACGACGCCTACGCTGACATGGCCGCCGAAATCCTTTTCCGTCTTGTCTACAATGTGATTGAAGACCCTATCCTCATACCCCTCCGGCACTATTCCATAATACAGCGGGAGGATATTGGCCGTCACAGTATTGTTCGAATAATAGCCGAGACGCTTGAAGAAGAACTTGTCATTGAAGGCTTTCCGGGTCAGGGCGGCTTCCTCTTCGAAAAATGCTATATCGTCCTTGTTGCCGGACACCTCCGCGAAACGGGCCATCATCTTACAGAACCGGAAATAGAAAGCAGTCGAGAGCAACGCGCCTTCCGTAATCCGGGACGGGTCCTTGGAATGGATCAGTTCGAGAGATTCCGGCGGCATGCACCAGTCCCCATAGGTATCCTTCGTAATGATCCCGTTGTCCCCGTATTTTTCTTTCATATACGCCATCCACAGTTTCATGGCATCGTATCCTTCCCGGATCGGACGGGTATCGCCCCAGCGCTGCCAGATCATGTCCGCCGTCGTCAGGAATGCCCCGGGCCAGGTCATGTTGTCGCTGTACATGGACCAATAGGCGGGGCAGACATCGGGAATCTGTCCGTTCGGTCGCTGGGCCTCCCGGATATCCCGGTTCCATTTCGCATAAAGAAGATGGTTGTCAAAAAGATAGCTCTCGCCGTAACAGCCTGTCGTACGGTCGCCGAGCCAGCCCATCCGCTCATCCCGCTGGGGACAGTCTGTCGGCATGCCCCGGTAATTACCCCGGATCCCCCGGAAGGCATTTGCATAAACGGCATTGATTATCTCATCCGAGGTCTCGAAAGACCCGCTCGTCTCCATCGCGTCATAGAAAACCTGGCCCTCGAAGTCGGTTTCCAGGGGCTTGTAAGAGAGACCGGAGACCTCTACGTACCGGAATCCGTGATAGGTAAAAGTCGGATGCCATACAAAATCCCGACGATCCCGGACGATATACCGGTCCGTAACTTCCGCAGCACGGAGGTTTTCGGTATAGAGGCTGCCGTCTTCCTGAAGGGACTCGGCGAATCGGAGCGTCAGGGTATCCCCGGGAGCCCCATGGGCCTTGACCTGCAGCCAGCCGACCATATTCTGGCCCATGTCGAGGATGTACCGGTCGCCGATCCGGGTAACGGAAACGGGAGTCAGACGGTCCTGGATCCGGATATTGGGATTCGGCTGCGGGGTCAGCGTTCCGACGGGGGCGGAAACGACGGACGCATCGCGCCACTTACGGTCATTGAAGAAAGGAGCGGAGAAATCGGAAAGTCCCGCCCGGGCATCATACAATTCTCCGTCGAATTCACTGCTGTAGCGGATCGGTCCGTCGGTCGTGCATTTCCAGCTTCCGTCGGTCGCGATGACGTCGGTTTCTCCCCCGTTGTAGGTCACCTCAAGTTGGGCGATGAGCTTAGGAAGATCGTAGTGCTTGATTCCGGGGATATTGTCCTGGGGACCCATCCGCATGGACGTATAGCGCCCGCCGCCAAGCACAACACCGAGAGCGTTCCGTCCCGTCGTGATCAGATCGGTTACATCGTAGGTATTGTAATAGACGGCTTTGTCGTATTCGGATACGGTCGGAGCCAGCACTTCCCCATCTCCGATCCGCTCGCCGTTCAGATAAGCCTCGTAATTGCCGAGTCCGCAGATATAGAGGGTCGCCCGGATGATTTTCGCATCGACCCGGAAGGATTTTCTCAGATAACGGGAAGGGATCTTGACATGATCCGTCAGATGATCCTTTTCCGAAGCGGCCCCGATCCAATAGCCCGACCATTCACGGGAATCGAGAAGGCCCACCCGGAAAAAAGCCGGTTCGCTTTCCGCCTTGCCATGGTTGGTTTTGACCAGTACCTTCCACCAGCATTCCTGCCGGCTTTCCAGCGCCCGCCCGCCATAGGGGACGGCAACGGAACGGTCCGAAGAGATCTTTTTCGAATCCCAAAGATCATATTTCCCGGAGGCCAGCTTCTCTTTCGAACTGGCGACGACGATACGGTATTCTTTCTGCTCTGTACCGGACTTCGAAGAAATGATCTGCCAGCCGAAAACCGGCTGCTCCGTTCCTACCGTCACGGGGCACGGAGCATATTCTACCGTTGTTTTTCCGACTTCGAGCTTTTCAGCGGCGTGGGCGGAAAAGGCGACCAGCAAAGCGGCCAGCAAAACAATGATTCTATTCATCTTCATATCCATAGTTCTGTGTAAGATTCGGATTAAGCGTCAACGCATTGGACGGGATCGGGAATACGGTCGTGAACCCGTTCTCCTCGTCCGGCAGGGCGGGGCGGAAACTGTACGGACGGGTAACCGCCCCGAAACGGATCAGGTCCTGCCGCCGGAGCCCCTCCCAGGCAAATTCGCGGAGGCGCTCGGCGAGGATGTCGTCCAGCGTAACGTTTTCGAGGGGGGCTATTCCGGCCCGGGTCCGGACCGCATTGATCTCCGCCCTCCCGTCCATGCCTTTCCGGACCTTTGCCTCGGCGGCCATCAAAAGGACATCGGCGTAGCGGAAAATAACGATATCGTTGTCCATGAGTTTTCCGTCCTTGGCGGCGTTGGGATCCGGGACATATTTTTTCATACGCGCCCCGGCGATTTTTTCATCGGGGGATCCGGTCAGGTCCAAGGCAACGGAAAGGGGCTGATAGACAAGGGGTTCCCCGGTAGACAGATAGACCTGGGCACCGGAGAGGTCCGTCGCTGCACCGGTCCAGTAATTGATATTGAGCCGGAGATCGCCCTCCGGATAGGAGCGGATCGCCTCGAGGGTCGCCGAAGAGCCGTTCTCGCCGCAGCCTCCGACGGCGGCGGCATGGTCATAATGGCGGGAGCGGAAGATATTCTGGTTCTGCGTCCGGAGGGTCTGCTTATCCATCGGAATCGTCAGGATATTCTCCCGAGACCCTTCGTTATAGACATCGAAATTGGTCTGATAATTCTCTTCCAGGACATATTGATAGGAAGAGAGTTCCTTGCAAAGGGTGATGACGGCATCCATCGGATCCGTAAAGGTTTCCCCGAAGACCGTCAGGCTGAAGGGAGCCGTCGCGCCCTTGCCGTCGGTCCAGTCATCATCCAGCCAGACGGAAGCATTGAGCGAGAGCTTCGCCAGGAGGAAAAGAGCGACGGGTCGGGTCATCCGCCCGTAATACTCGCCGCGGACGTTGCTTTTCTGGGGAGACAGGGAAGGAAGGCTTTCCAGCAACTCGTTCCGGACGAAGTTGAAAACTTCGCTCCGGGAAGACTGGATCAGGGAATTCATATTCGCATCGAGCCGATCGACAATGGGAACCCGGCCGAACATATCGAGCAGATAATAATAGAAATAAGCCCGCACTGCGCGGATCTCGGCAGTCAGGGACGCCTCCTCTTCAGATCCGATCATGCCCGACTTTCCGGCCTCCGCTACGGTCTGCAGGGAGCGGTTTGCCATGACGATGACCTTGTAGAGATAGTTCCAGGTAGCATTCAGGTAACTGTCTCCCGCCTCCCAGGTATGCAGGTAGAGCCGCTGCCAGAATCCACCGTCGTACCAGTCGCCGCCGCGAGTCGGAATCAGCGCCTCATCCGTTGTAAAGGTATTGAAATCGTACAGGCCGCGGTACGTGCCCTGGATTCCCTGGCTGTCCTCAGTGCCGCCGAAGAGGCTGTAGAGGTTCCCGAGCGTTGCGAGATAGAGGTTTTTCGCATCGGTCACGACTTCTCCTTCCGTCTTCTGGTCACGCGGATGCTCTTCCAGGAAGGAATTGCAGGAAACCAGCAGAAGCAGGGCGGCAGGGATACAAATCGCTTTTCTCATCATCTTTCCTCCTAGAATTGAATGCTGACGGCCATGGTGTACGTACGGTAGACGGGGAAACTGATCTTATCGTCCAGTCCCAGGGTCCCGTTGACCACGAAACTGTTGATCATGGGCGTAAGGCCCGAATAGGCGGTCAGGGTCGCCAGATTGTTGACCGAAAGCGAAAGCCGGATGTTCCTGACCAGAGAGGCGAAAAGGGGAAGATTCCACCCGACGGTCACGTAGTCGATGTTCAGGTAATCTCCCTTTTCCAGCCAGTAATCCGTCACTTCCTGATCGGAGATCTTCCGCTGGGGTGCCTCGGAGAGGACATTGTAGAATGGAAGCGAGGCCATATTCATATATGTCAGGGACGTGCCGTTGTAGATTTTGTGGCCGAAGGCGCCGTTGACCTGGCAGGAGATATCGAAGTGCCGGTAGCGGAAACTGATATTCGAACCGAGCATGGCCTTCGGAGTCGCCTGGCCGGCGATATAACGGTCGTGGCCGTCAGAGACATTGTTCTCCCCGTCTCCGTCCAGGTCGGCGATCCCGTAACCATACGTTCCGTCCCCCTTCGGGACGAGACCTGTGCAGTGCGGCAGATAGAAAACACCAAGCGGCTCTCCGACGATCTGGTAGACCACATCGTTGTAGCCGCCATGGAATCCGGCGCCGTTCAGGGTCGAGATGGGCGACATCGAGGGCGCTTCGATATAAGTATCATTGTACCAGCCGCTTAACGAGACAAGCCGGTTCTGCTGGAAGGAGAGGTTGAAATTGAGGTTCAGCTGCGCATCCCGGGTCTCGACAGGGGTCAGGCCGAGGCCGAATTCAAGACCCCGGTTCGACATCTTTCCGAGGTTCGCCATCAGTTTGTCGAAGGCGAAGGGCGGCACGCTGACGTCATAGAGATAAAGCATGTCACGGGTCCGTGAGGAGTAGAATTCCGCGGTGAAAACAATCCGGTTCCGCGCAAAAGCGGCTTCCATGCCTACGTTCGCCGTTGTCCGAACCTCCCAGCGAAGATCCGGATTGGCATTCCGGACGATATTGTACACCGTCAGCGGAGCCCCCTCATAGTAAGCGATTCCGTCAGGCATAACCAGCTGCATGGAATTGTACGGACCGAGAGCATCCTGATTACCGGAATAGCCGTACCCGGCGTTGAATTTCAGATTATCTAGCCAGGCGATGTCCCGGAAAAAGGGTTCCTTGATCGCGTTCCAGGAGACGGAGGCCGAAGGGAAGAAGCCCCAGCGGTGGCGGCTTCCGAACTTCGAAGAAGCGTCCGCACGGGCATTGACCGAGAGACTGTATTTTCCGGCGAAGCCGTAGGTCGCCCCGCCGAGGAAGGATACCATCCGGGGGTCGGTCCATGAAGATCCGGCGCCCTCCCAGGGCAGGGTTGCCCCGCTTTGCAGGGCTGCCTGACCGAAGACATTGGTGGAAAAATCCGTCGACGTGACATGGAACCCGTCCGTCGTCGTGCGCTGGGCTTCCGCCAGGGCGGTCAGGGACAGGTCATGACGGTCCCGGGTCCATTTGTAGTCCAGGCTGACGTTTCCGAGGATGTCCTTGGTCTTGACGGACTCCCTGTAGGCCTCGCCGTGGGACCATACGATGGTCGGAAAAAAGTGCGACAGATCGACAAAGTTGACCGAATAGGAGCCGAATGCCGTCAGGGCCAGCCGGTCCGTCAAACGGAGAAGCGTCCGGACATGGGTGTTGAAGTGCGCGTTCTCGGTATTGTAGCTCTTCTCCAGGAGAGAGACAGGGTGGTTGATCTGGCTCGCGGAAGGGATCTGCGAATAGGAGCCGTCCGCATTGGCACCAGCAGGGAAGGTCGGGTTGAAGGCGGCCGAAGAATAGAAAAGATGCTGCATATCATGCAACTCTGCCGCGGACTGGAGGGATCCGAAGATACCGAGATCGACCTCTACCCTGCCGCCGAAGGCCTTCTGCCCGATATCGAGCTTGGCCGAGTAATTCCGGTAGGCGTTCGTCCGGACGACGGTATTATGGTCCTGCAGGCCGATGGACGCGCGGTAGTGGGCATCGTCCGTGCCGCCGCTGAAAGCAATGTGGTGGTTCTGTACCGACCCCGTCCGGAGGATCGAGGCGGGCATGTCGCTGTCGTACCCAAGGTCCATGAACCGGTATCCCATGGACCGGTTCCATTCCCGGAAACCGGCCGCGGAAAGCATGTCGAGATTCTTGCATACCGATTCAAAACCCGCAGTCCCGTCGTAACTGATACGGAACTGGCCTCCCTGGCCTTTCTTCGTTACGACCTGGATGACGCCGGAGGCGCCCCGGGATCCGTACTGGGCCGTTTCAGATGCGTCTTTTAAAATCGTAAAGCTTTCGATATCACCCGGATAGAGCGTTCCCAGCGTACTCAGATCAGACGTTACCCCGTCGATGATGACCAGCGGGTCGTTACCGCCGGTCAGGGACGTCGTTCCCCGCACCCGGACGGCACTCAGCATTGCGGCCCGGTTAGCCCCGGAGGTAATCGTTACACCCGCAGACTGGCCGCTGAGCGCGCCGAGACCGCTGGATACGAATCCTTTGTTCATCTGCTTTTCCGTCACGGTATGGGCATCTTTGAGCCGCAGGGAATCGACCTGCTGGGCGGACAGGGAAACGGAAAAGACAGCGAGAGCCAGGACGGTAAGCAAAGCCTTCATATAAGGATACTTTGTGCGAAGATACGAAAAGACGCCCGGAAAAACAATCCCGGGCGTCGTAAAGAGCAGAATCTTCAATTACTTCTGGTTCTTCAGGAGATCGCGGATTTCCTCGAGGAGGACGACATCGTCCGGCTTCGGAGCCGGAGCTTCGGGCTCAGCGGGGGCTTCCGGCTTCTTCGCGGCTTCCTTGGCCTTGTTGATAGCCTTGATTACCAGGAAGATCGAAAGGGCGACAAGAAGGAAGTCAACGGTTACCTGGATAAAGTTGCCATAATTGAGGGTAACTGCCTGCTTGACAACTTCACCAGCCTCGTCGAGCTTCGGAGCACGGAGAGTGGCGGAGAGAGTCGTGAAATCGACATTCCCGATCAGGGCACCGATCAGCGGCATGATGAGATCATTCACCAGGGAGGTGATGATTTTGCCGAACGCACCGCCGATGACTACACCGACAGCCATGTCAATGACATTGCCTTTCATTGCAAAGTCCTTGAACTCTTTCATTAAACTTGCCATACGTAAAATGTTTATAGGGTTTGCACACTTACTCACAAAGATAAGAAAAAACCTTGCAAATGGAAAAACGAATCCTTAATTTTGAAGGAGAAAACCTTTTTCGATATGAATAGACGAGATTTCCTGAGAATCGGCGGCAGCGCCGCCCTTGCGACGGGCGTCGGTGGGGTTTCCGCCCTCGCCGCCTCTCCTTCCCCCCAGCAGCGAACCGCCTCCGACACTTCCCTCGCCGTTAAGTTTCTCGGCACCGGTGCCGCCGGGAAACGCCGCTCGGATCACCCGGAAGACCGGCGCCATTCCAGCATCCTGCTGGACAAGCGCG
>ODAI010574986.1_pt1 | contig 10453 bp, 7 predicted proteins | sample 1539321 | NCBI WGS metagenome assembly ODAI01 (sample SAMN02144231, study PRJEB22623) | gut metagenome | biome: sheep rumen | host: Ovis aries | place: New Zealand | reverse complement strand
TCATAAGAGTTCACAGAAGTTCACACCTTTTTTCAAAGTACACAACTGTTCTATCTGATGCTGACAGATATTCTGCGTTTTATAGTGAACGGAGTACACAAAAAATGATCCCTACGCCGGAAAACAACCCATTTTCCATCACCTTCGGTAAAGAACCCGCAGAAGAGATTGCACGGGAAAACATATTGGAGGAAATCATCAGCGGCTTCTCAGCCCCGATCCCTTCCGGGCAGGTGGTGCTTCTGACCGGTGTCAGAGGCTCAGGCAAATCATCACTGACTGCGCGATTAATGAAGCTGTTCGGCAAACAGAAAGGATGGTTCGTCACTGATCTGAATATCGAAAGCAGCATGCTGAATGTGCTCAGTGCAAAACTGGGTGCGCTTTCAGGATATCGAAAATCTGCAAAATGAAAAGACACTGACCTTCCTTCAAAGAGCGCCGAAAATACCGCTTCAGCCATTGAACAGGACTGCCGTTGCAAATATGTACGGACGAATATTCAAGTTTCCGGAGAGCTCGATCAGAGAAATGGCCTCGCTTTCGGCAGGTTATGCCTATGCCGTGCAGGCGCTTGGGTACATTGTTTGGAAGCACTGCAGGGAAGAAAGGGATATAGATCTGAAAACAATACTTGCCGACTATGACCTGCTTCTTGCTGAGGGCGTCTATGATAAGCTCTGGACGGACATGTCCGAAACAGACCGGGAAATCTGCCGTCTGGTGGCGGATGGTGAAAGCGATGGAAACAGTGTTGCCGAAATCATTAAACAGGTGGGCATCAGCAAAAGTCTGGCATCAAATTATAAAAGAAGACTGATCAAAAAAGGCATTATGGAAAATATCCGCGGGCGATTTGTTTTTTCCCTCCCCCGCTTCGGGAAATATGTCAGTGAGCAATACAGATTCTAAGGAAACGCCGATGATCAGCGTTTCCTTAGCATCGCCATCCCTTCAGTAGTCAAACCGCCCGTCGTTCTTCTCCTCCAGCGCCTTGATGAAGTCGTACATAAAATCCGTATAGGGCGTGGGAACGCCCAAAGCCTTTCCCTGACGGCTCAAGGCGCCGCAGAACATGTCGATCTCCGTGTGGCGCTTTGCCAGCAGATCCTGCAGCGTGGAATATTTCTGGTTCGGCTCATAGGGGATGGAACGGTTTTCCTCCGGAATGATGATCCCCTTCGCCGCCGCCACCGCAGCGGCCTCTTTTCTGAGTTTATTCTCCGCGTCCTTTAAATAGACGCTGTCCTCGTAGGCACCGGCGCCCACATCGATCAGCGCCTGGGGGAGATTCCTGGAGATGTTTAACGCCAGCTTATCCCACATGTCCCGCAGAATGTCCTCACTTTTATGCAGGACAACGGGAGTCCCGGAAAAGAGCTCCTCCAGCGCGGCGATCCGCTCATCCTCCGAGGGAGCTTTCCCGGGAACGCCGATATAGACGCCCCCGTGTCCCTCCGGATTCTGATAGCGGATCTCATTGCCCACGCGGGTGGAAGAGATCCGGACCATGGAGTGAACGATATGCTCCATGCCGATCACCTCGGCGATGATCTCCTCGGAATCAATGCCGTTCATCAGGCTGACGACAATGGTGTCCGCGCCGACAGCCTGACGGATATCCTCCAGCGCCCCCCGCAGGTTCTGGTATTTCAGGGTGACAAAGAGGACATCCGGAGCCGCAGTCTCATCAGGTGCTTTGATGACCGGAAACAGCTGCCTTCCGTTTACAAAAATCCCCTGCTCCTGAAGGCGCTTTTTCCGCTCATCCTTTGCGATCACGCAAAGCGAAACGCCCGGCTTGTCCATCAGGGCGTTAATGAGATATGCCCCCACGGCACCCGCGCCCAGCACTGCAGCACTCTGTATTTTCATCTGAGCCTCCTCACCCAACTGAAGCAAACACGCTTATGTTCATTCGTTTTCGGTAAATCCTTTTCCCAGACGGCCAGAACATAAGGAAATGTCACGAAATAAATTTCCTGTTCTCTTTATCGCAAAAACCTTAAGCCTGTACGGTTGCAAAGCCTTAGCATTTCAACCGTACAGGCAGAAAATCTTATGCCGTGGTTTTTACGGCGAAGAATGTCAGCTTATTTCTGCACAGTCCCTGAAACATCGCCGGCCGGATCCTGCGCCTACTCGATCACGATCATCAGCTCGCCGGCCTTGACCGTTTCCCCTTCCTTCACCGCGATCTCTTTGATCACGCCGTCCATGGAGGCCACCACAGAGGTCTCCATCTTCATCGCCTCGAGCACGGCGATATTGTCGTTTACCTTCACCTTGTCCCCGACCTTGCAGGCAAGCCTCGTGATAAGGCCAGGGATCGGCGCGCCGATCTGGCTCTTGTCCATGGGATCCGCCATGACGATGGGCTTCACGCTGGTCACCGCGTTGGGATCCGGCACGCTCACATCCCTGCGCATCCCGTTTAACTCAAACTGCACCACCCTGGTGCCGTCCTCGTTCACATCCCCGAGACCAAGATACTTGATCACGAGGGTCTTGCCGTCCTCGATGTTGATCTGGTTCGTCTCACCAAGAGCCATGCCGTTGAAGAAGACATGGGAGCCCATGCGCATGAGATAGCCATATTCCTTGTCATGCCGGCAGTAGTCCTCATAGACCTTCGGATAGAGGCAGTAGGAAAGCATTCCCCGCATATCAATGAGCTCATCCGGCAAAAAGCGCTGCATCTCCTTTCGCACCGCGTCGAAATCCACGGGGTCAAGCAGCTCGCCCGGCCTGCAGGTGATGGGCTCCTCGCCCTTTAAGACCACCTTCTGCAGATCCTCCGGGAAGCCCCAGGCGGGCTGCCCCATCATGCCCTTGAAATAGGACACGACGGAATCCGGGAAGCTTAAGGTCTCCCCCTTCTCGCAGATATTCTCCGGCGTCAGGTCGTTCTGCACCATGAAGATCGCCAGATCCCCCACCATTTTCGAGGAGGGAGTCACCTTCACGATATCCCCCAGCATCTGGTTGACCACGGCATACATCTTCTTTACCTCGGCAAAACGGTTCGCAAGGCCGAGAGAAGCCACCTGGGGCTCCAGATTCGTGTACTGTCCGCCAGGGATCTCATACTGATAGATATCCGTGACGGGGCTCTTTAAGCCGTGATCGAATTTCTCATAGCGAAGCCTGACATCCGCCCAGTAATCCGTAAGCTTCTGCAGCGCGGAAAGGTCGATTCCGGTGTCTCTCTCCTGCCCCTGCAGCGCCGCCACCACGGCGTTCATCGAGGGCTGGGAGGTCAACGAGGAAAGGGAGGAGATGGCCGTGTCCACGATATCCACGCCGGCCTCGGCCGCCAGCAGATAGGTGGCCACCTGGTTTGCCGTGGTATCGTGGGTATGCAGCTGGATCGGAATGCCGATCTCCTGCTTTAAGGTGCTGATCAGCTTCATCGCCGCGTAGGGCTTTAAGAGGCCGGACATGTCCTTGATCGCCAGGATATGCGCCCCGCGCTTTTCCAGCTCCTTCGCCATGTTCACATAGTAGCTCAAGGTGTATTTGTCATTCTGCGGATTCAGGATATCGCCGGTATAGCAGACGGTTCCCTCGCAGATCTTGCCTTGGTTTAAGACCTCGTCCATGGCGATCTCCATGCCGGGGAGCCAGTTTAAGGAATCGAACACGCGGAACACATCGATGCCGCTGCGCGCCGCTTCCTTCACGAATTCCCGGATCACATTGTCCGGATAATTCGTATAGCCCACGGCGTTCGCCCCGCGAAGCAGCATCTGGAAAAGGATGTTCGGGATCTTTTCCCGCAGCATATCAAGCCGCTCCCAGGGGGATTCCCTGAGGAAACGGTAGGCCACATCGAAGGTGGCGCCCCCCCACATTTCCAGGGAGAAGCAGTCCCTGAGGATATCCGCCGTGCCGTCAGCGCCCTTGATCATATCCCTGCTGCGCATCCGCGTGGAAAGCAGCGACTGATGGGCATCCCGCATCGTCGTGTCCGTGATCAGGAGCTTTTTCTGCGCGAGCACCCATTTGCTCACCGCCTCGGGGCCTTCCTTATCCAGCATGGTTTTTAATCCCGTAAGGGGTTTTCCCGAGGGCACGGGGAAACGCGGCGCGTCGTACTGATGGCGCTCGGCGTTCGGCTCGGAGACCTGGATGTTCGCGATATATTTCAGCACCCTGGTGGCCCTGTCCTTGCTCAGCTCGATATCAAAGAGCTCCGGCGTGTCGTCGATGAATTTCGTGTGACAGTGGCCGGAAATGAACAGCGGATGATTTAACAGCTTGGTGATAAACGGGATATTCGTCTTCACGCCGCGGATATGCACCTCATTGATCGCCCTCGAAGCCTTGGAGCAGGCGCCCTTGAAGGTGTTGTCCTGACAGGTGATCTTCACCAGCAAAGAGTCGTAATAGGGCGAGATGATCGTGCCGGTGGTGGCATTGCCGCCGTCTAAGCGCACGCCGTAGCCGCCGCCCGTCCGATAAGCCGTGATCCTGCCGGAATCCGGGGCAAAATTGTTCATGGGATCCTCGGTGGTCACACGGCACTGGATCGCATAACCGTTTACGCGCAGATCCTCCTGGCAGTTTAAGCCGATCCGCGGATCGGAGAGCGGATAACCCTCCGCCACCAAAATCTGGGCCCGCACCAGGTCAATGCCCGTGACCATTTCCGTGACGGTATGCTCCACCTGTATCCTGGGATTCATCTCGATAAAGTAATGGGCGCCGGTCTTCGTGTCCACGAGGAACTCCACCGTTCCCGCATTCACATAGCCCACGCCCTTCGCGATCTTCACCGCGTCCGCGTGCAGCGCTTCCCTTGTGGCCTCGGGCACGGACCAGGCCGGCGCGAACTCCACCACCTTCTGATAGCGCCGCTGCAGCGAGCAGTCCCGCTCCCCCAGATGATAGACATTGCCATGGCTGTCCGCCAGGATCTGCACCTCGATATGCTTGGGCTTGACCAGGAATTTCTCCATAAAGATATCGTCATTCCCGAAGGCCTTCCTGGCCTCGGACTTCACGAGATCAAAGGCTGTCTTTAACTCCTGCTCATTGTCGCAGCGGCGCATCCCGCGGCCACCGCCGCCCGCCGCCGCCTTTAAGATCACGGGATAACCGAATTCCTCCGCCTTGCTTACGGCTTCCTCCTTATCCTTAAGCGGCGTTTCACAGCCCGGAATGATCGGCACGCCGCAGCGGATCGCGATCTCCTTGGCGGCCAGCTTATCCCCCATATTCGCCAGCACGCCGGAGGCAGGTCCGATAAAGGTGATCCCGGCCTCCTCGCAGGCCTTCGCGAAATCGGCATTCTCGGATAAAAAACCATAGCCCGGGTGAATGGCGTCGCATTTCCGTTTTTTCGCCAGGTCGATGATCTCATCGATATCCAGATAAGCCCCCAGCGGGCTCTTGTTCTTCCCGATCAGGTAAGCCTCATCTGCTCTCGTGCGGAACAGGCTGTTCGTGTCTTCATTGGAATAAATAGCGACTGTGTGTAAATTCAGGTCATAGCATGCCCTGAAGACCCTGATGGCGATCTCCCCCCGATTTGCCACCAGCACGGAATTGAACTCTCTGATCTGCAATTTGTTTACCCCCTTTCTCTTACAAAAATGACATTCTGCTTTCCCCGATTTTTCCGCATTCGTTTCCACGGGTCGGAGAAACAGCACAAAACGCGGCAACTCCCTGCCGCATGTCTGTGCGGAAAGCAGTCTGAAAGATACGAAACGATTCAGGCAAACCAGCGCCTGAATGAAATTATCCACAAGAAAAAAGATGGTGTCAATATTGAAATATGATCCTGCTTCCATTAAACTCTCTATATTCACTTTTGCGGAAAAGCAGCGGCAATAATGCGGAGGCCGAAAGGAAACGGAAGGGATACGGTTTTATGGCATTTGATGGGATCACGATGGCCTGTATGGCCAAAGAACTGAATAACGCGCTTTCCGGCGGCCGGATCTCCCGGATCATCCAACCCGAGGAGGACGAAATCCTTCTGCAGATCCATTCGGACAATGGAAACCACCGGCTGCTCATCCGGGCAAACGCCTCCCTTCCCCTGATCTATCTGACCGGGGAAAACAGGCCTGCCCCTGCCTCAGCACCCAATTTCTGCATGGTGCTGCGGAAATATCTGCAGGGCGGGCGGATCCTTGCGATCACACAGCCCGGCCTTGAGCGGGTGCTGCATATCCGCGTCTCTCATCTGGATGAAATGGGAGCTCCCGGGGAAAAGCTGCTGATCTTTGAGCTGATGGGAAAGCACAGCAATCTGATCCTTACGGATGAAAAGGGCATGATCCTGGACGGGATCAAGCACATCGGCGCAGGGATCAGCTCCATCCGGGAGGTGCTCCCCGGCAGAAATTATTTTCTGCCCAATACCCGGAGCAAACGGGATCTTCTGTTAAACCCTGTCTCCGGGGAAGAGTTTTTGGATATGCTGCAGGCGCTTCCCCCGAAGGTCACGGCAAAGCAGGGCCTTGTGGACGCCTTTACCGGCATTTCCCCCACCGCTGCCCTGGAGCTTTGCCATTCCGCCGGGACGGATGCGGATCTCCCCTGCGGTTCTCTCAGCAAAGAGCAGGCAAAAGCGCTTTACCGGGCGCTTGCCGATCTGTTAAACCTTGTCAGTAAGGGAGAGTTCTCCCCTGCGATCTACTATGAACATCATGTTCCCAGGGAATTTTCCGTTTTCAGACTCTCTCATTATGGCAAAGATCAGGTCAAGGTCTTCACTGATCTTTCCGCTCTCCTCCAGGCCTATTACCGCGGCCGGGAGCGCGCCGACCGGATCCGGCAGAAATCCGCGGATCTGAGGCATATCGTGAGCCTTGCGCTGGAACGGAATGTGAAAAAGTACGATCTCCAGCTGGCGCAGCTGAAGGATACGGAAAAAAAGGATAAATACCGGCTCCGGGGAGAGCTGCTTCATGTATACGGCTATGAAATCCCTCCCAAGGCGAAAGAGTTTTCCTGTATTGACTATCACACGGATAAAGAGGTGAAAATTCCGCTGGATCCGGAGCTTACGCCGATGGAAAACGCCGCGAAGTACTATGCCCGCTACGAAAAGCTCAAGCGGACCGGGGAAGCACTGGAAAAGCTGACGGCTGAGGTAAAAAAAGAGATCGACCATTTAAGCTCGGTGGCGCAGTTTCTGTCCATGGCAGAGTCCGAAGAGGAGCTGGCCCAGGTCAAACAGGAGCTGATCCAGACCGGCTATATCCGGGACAGGGGCGGCAGCCGGAAAAAAGAGGCCAGGGCCAAAGCAAAGCCCCTGCATCTGACCACGACGGAGGGTTTCGATCTCTATGTCGGAAAGAACAATCTCCAGAATGAAGAGGTGACCTTTAAGCTCGGGGAAGGGAATGACTGGTGGTTTCACTCCAAAAAATATCCCGGCTCCCATGTGCTCTTAAAAACGGGCGGAAAAGAGGTCCCGGACCGGGTGTTTGAAGAGGCGGCTGGCGTGGCGGCCTATTTCAGCGCGGGACGGGATCAGGAAAAGGTGGAGATCGATTACACCTTAAAAAAGAATGTAAAAAAGCCGGGGGGCGGAGGCCCTCCCGGCTATGTGATCTACTACACGAATTACTCTATGATGGCAAGGCCCTCTCTCCCGGAAGGCGGGGCGCCTGTCAGTTGATGATATCCGTGGTGCCGAAGCCCGTGGCCACGGCAAACATCTTGCCGCAATTGGCGCAGGTATAAAGATCCTTTCCGACATTCGCCAAGATATCGCCATCGCAGAAAAACTGCGCCTGATCATCATTTCCGCACTGCGGGCATCTGATGATCTCCCCGAAGGAAGCACCCGGGATGGTCTGGATAAAGCCCCCCGCCACCTGGTCCAGAATGGTTTCCTCTAATTTCTGTGCGCGTATCTTCTTTTGTTCTGCCATTCCTTATTTCTCCTTTTCTCTTTCAGCTTCTGCTCGGAAACCGGGAAGAAATGATTCCTCCGGGGCAAGCAGATTATCTGCTTCACAGTTTATTATACGGCGAAATGAAGAAAATGCCACTGAAAAAATCATGTTCCACCTTTTTTGTGGAAAAAAACGCGAATACGGGCTATAATGAACCATCGGCACAAACAGACAACATGGAAATGGAGGAAAACATGGGGTATACGGAAGAGTACAAAAGAAAAAAGGTTACCGCGAAAAGGGCTGTAAAGACGATCAAATCCGGTGATTTCGTGGACTACGGCTGGTGCGTCACCACTCCCGAGGCGCTGGACAAGGCGCTGGCCGAACGGATGGAGGAGCTGGAGGGCGTCGTGCTGCGGGGCGGCATCCTGACCAAGCCCCTGGCCGTCTTTGAAAGCGAAGGGGCGGACCCGAAGCATTTCATCTGGAATTCCTGGCATATGAGCGGCTATGAAAGAAAGCTTGCGCAGCGGGGCTTTGCCTTTTATGCCCCGGTCCGTTATTCCGAGCTTCCCCGCTATTACCGTCAGAATATCGACCGGGTGGATGTCTTTATGACACAGGTGGCGCCGATGGACGAGCACGGTTATTTTAATTTCGGCCCCTCCGCCTCCCATCTGATGGCCGCCTGTGAGAAGGCAAAGAAGATCATCGTGGAGGTAAACGAAAATGTGCCCCGCTGCCTCGGCGGCTATGAAGAGGGGATTCATATCTCCAAGGTCAACATGATCGTGGAGGGAGACAATCCGCCTCTTGGTGAGATCCCCTCTGCCGGCGAGCCCACCGAGGTGGACACAAAGGTGGCGGAGCTGATCGTGAAGGAGATCCCGAACGGCGCCTGCCTGCAGCTGGGAATCGGCGGTATGCCGAACACCGTGGGCCAGCTGATCGCGAAATCCGACTTAAAGGACCTCGGCGTGCACACGGAAATGTATGTGGACGCGTTCGTGGATATCTATAACGCAGGCAAGATCACCGGAGCGAAAAAGAGCATCGACCGCTTCCGCCAGGCCTTCGCCTTCGGCGCCGGGACGAAGAAGCTGTATGATTTTGTGAACGACAATCCGCAGGTGATGAGCGCTCCCGTGGATTATACCAATGACATCGAAGTGATCCGCTCCATCGATAATTTCATCTCCATCAACAACGCGGTGAACATCGACCTCTTCGGCCAGGTAAACGCGGAAAGCGCGGGAACACGCCAGATTTCCGGCGCCGGCGGACAGCTGGATTTCGTGATGGGCGCCCATCTCTCCAAAGGGGGCAAGAGCTTTGTCTGCATGTCCTCCACCTTTAAGCAGAAGGACGGAACGCTTGCCAGCCGCATCCTGCCCACCCTTGCTCCCGGCTCCATCGTCACGGACACCAGGGCCAATGTGATGAATGTGGTCACGGAATACGGCATCGTCTGCCTGAAGGGCAAATCCACCTGGGAAAGAGCAGAGGCGCTGATCTCCATCGCCCATCCGGATTTCCGGGATCAGCTGATCAGGGAAGCGGAAAAGATGAACATCTGGAGAAAGAGCAATAAAAAATGATCCGGTGCGGGGGGTGCTGAAAGGCGCCCCCCGGCTTTATCCTGCGATCCTCTTCCCTCACCATGCCGTTTTGTGATTTTGTAATTTTCTTTGATTTTTCCTCTTGCGCCAAAGCCCCGGTCTGGGTATAATAGGGTCGTCTGGGTGAAACATGTCGTTTTTCATACCATAACAAATCTTTTACGGTCGTGAATTTTTCTCCCTGTTGAGAGGTAATTTATGCTGAGAGAGCAATACGAAACACTTGCGTTAATGGATTTAAGAGAGATCGCGAAGGCGAGGGGTCTCTCCGGTATCAGCGCCATGCGAAAGGGCGCTTTGATCGATGAAATGCTTAAGCTGGATGCGGAGGAGGAGAAGCGGTCCAAAGAGCCTTCCGCCGTGCCCGTTCCGGAAGCCGCCGCAAAGGAGCCTCCCCAGCGGGAAGCTGCCCCCAGGGAGCTGCCCGGCAGGGAATCCTCCTACCGGGAAAAGCCCCGGGAAGGAAAGGATCCGGAAAAAACCCATAAGGAGCTGGACAGCGGCGAGACTGCCCGCGGGATCCTGGAGGTCATGCCGGACGGCTACGGCTTCATCCGCAGCGAGAACTATCTGCCCGGGGAAAACGATGTATATGGGGCGCCGGGACAGATCAGGCGTTTTAATTTAAAGACCGGCGATATCGTGGAAGGGAACACCCGGATCAAGACCGCCGGAGAGCGCTTCTCCGCTCTGCTCTATGTGAAACGGATCAACGATCTGCCGCTGGAGGATGCGGTAAACCGTTATAATTTCGAGGATATGACGCCCATCTTCCCGGACGAGCAGCTGACGCTTGAGGGTGCCGGAAGCTCCCTTGCAATGCGGATCATGGATCTGATCTGCCCTGTGGGAAAGGGCCAGAGAGGCATGATCGTTTCCCCGCCCAAAGCCGGAAAGACGACGCTTTTAAAAGAGGTGGCCAAGTCCGTCAAGCGTAATTCGCCGGAGGTTCATCTGATCATTCTGCTGATC
>ODAI014389853.1_pt1 | contig 10454 bp, 7 predicted proteins | sample 1539321 | NCBI WGS metagenome assembly ODAI01 (sample SAMN02144231, study PRJEB22623) | gut metagenome | biome: sheep rumen | host: Ovis aries | place: New Zealand | reverse complement strand
TGACACCGAACAGCTCGCACATATGGAAGCACATCTGCTCTTTGTATTTCTGCTCGTAAGAACGGTTGTCCTCTGCCCACTGAACGATGTACTCAACCTCAGTACATTTCATGCCGTGCTTGTCAAGAATTGCAAGAATATCCTCGTCATGAAGTCCCTCTGCAAGAGCGTCTACATAAGTCTCTGCGCGAAGTCCGATTCCATCGTAACCTGCTTTCTTGGCTGCGATTACACGATCCTCAAATTTGCACTGATCTCCCAGTGTCCAGGAACTGACTGTGATGGGGTACTTTCTGGCCATTATAAACTCCTTTCTATAAAGCAAAAAATTTATGCACTCTACACAAATAAACATAACAAACGGAGCGCATATTTACGCTATTTTCAGTTTACTACCATGTTAATTTAAAGACAAATTCATATTATTCAACCTATCGATAGATTTTCGCTATCGATTATTGTATAATAATTTTAATGAAATCAAAAGGCGGATAATCGCCCGTTCTGACCCGTTTTATGGGCAGATGATCCCGTTTTCCATGGCTGCGGCTGACAGTCTGTGCGGCCCGACAATGTCCGCATGCCGATCAGCCGGCCTTGAAAGGAGTAACTTCCATGAATCTGCATCATCTGAGATATTTTGTAACATTGGCTCGTCTTGAGCACTACACCAAGGCGGCAAAACAGCTGTCGATCACCCAGCCTTCTCTCAGCCACGCCATTGCCGCCCTGGAAGAAGAACTGAATGTGCGTCTTTTTGAAAAAGACGGGCGCAATGTCGTTCTGACCCGATGGGGAAAGGTATTCCTCAAAGACGTGGAAGAAATTCTGGCACATCTGGACAGCAGTGTGGCGAATCTGAAAATGACCGGCACCGGAAACGGCACCATCGACATCGGCTGTATCCGTGTACTGGGAGCAAGTTATGTGCCGGCTCTGATGCGGGAATTCATCAGGGCAAACCCTGACAAGAACATCAGCTACCGTCTGCACAGTGAGGGCGGATTGACCGCGGAAATAATCGAGGGACTGAAAAACCGTCAGTTTGATATCGCCTTCTGTTCCAAATACAAGGACGATCCGTCTATTGATTTTGTCAAAGTAGCTTCCCAGGATCTGGTGATGGCTGTCCCGCTCGATCACCCGCTGGCAGCTCAGGACACGGTAAAGCTCAAGGATACACTTGCCTATCCGCAGATTCTCTTTAACCGGCGCAGCGGTCTGAGGGACATAATAGATGCTCTCTTCGTCAAAGCAGAGGGCTCTCCCGACTGTATCATGGAGATCGAGGAGGACATGGTGGTTGCCGGCCTGGTCGCCCGGGGATTCGGGATCGCTGTCGTGCCCCACATGCGCGTCCTTCATGATCTTCCGGTGAAAGCGCTGAAGATCATAGAGCCGGTTCCGGAACGGAATTTCTACATGGCTTCCCTCAAGGACACCTATCACGCGCCCCTGGTCGTTTCCTTCAAAGAATTCGCGACAACCTACCAGTACAAGTCAAAATATATCTTTTGACAGGAATTCTTTTGGATTTTCTCTTGTATAATCAAGTCAGGTACTTTATCATTTCAATTAAAGCATGCGGATTCATTGACCGTGTCTATTAATACGGTCAATGAATACCTGTCAAACAATAACCTGATCAGAAAAGGAGACTACCATGGAACGTCATCAGATTACCGGACACACCGAATTAACCTGTCTTCTGGCCTACCCGATCCGCCACTCAAATTCACCGGCCATGCACAATGCCGCGTATGAGAAGCTCGGAAAGGACGTAGTCAACCTCGCCTTTGAAGTAGATGCTGAGCATCTTGAAGATGCGATCAAGGGCGTGCGCGCCATGAGGATCCTGGGCGGCAACATTTCCATGCCCAACAAGACCATCGTCCACAAATATCTGGACGAAGTTGACCCTGCCGCACAGCTTGTCGGTGCCTGCAATACATTTACCAACCGCGACGGTTACCTCAAGGGTTATGTCACTGACGGAATCGGCTATATGGCTTCCCTCAAGGACAATAACATTGACATCATCGGCAAGAAGATCACGATTGCCGGTTCCGGCGGTGCCGCTACTGCGATCCAGATCCAGGCGGCTCTGGACGGCGTAGCTGAAATGTCTATCTTTGCGCGCGACGACAAGTTCTATGCGAACGCGGTAGAGACTGTCGAGAAGATCAATACCAAGACCAACTGCAAGGCAACCCTCTTCCACCTTGAAGATCTGGATGCTCTCAAGAAGGAAATCGCAGACTCTGTCCTCTTCACCAACGCCACCGGCTGCGGCATGAAGCCTCTCGAGGGTTATACCTATATTCCGGACAAGTCCTTCTTCCGTCCCGACCTCGTAGTCACAGATGTCGTCTATGCTCCCAAGGAAACTGCCATGCTCAAAATGGCAAAGGAAGTCGGATGCAAGACCATGAACGGCACCGGCATGATGCTCTTCCAGGGCCTCGCCGCAATCGAGCTCATCATGGGCGAGAAGGTTGACAGCGAATACATGAAGGCTAAACTCGGAATCTCTTACGACTGAGTTCAGGTATGATTAAAATCAGGCCCGGCTGAGGTCTGGAACAACCGCGATCAGGCCCGGCTGAGACCGGACACAACTGAAAGCAACCATAAAGGCACTGCGGAATTATGCCTTCCGCAGTGCCTTTTTGTATTCTTTTTTCGCCTTTCCGTAAAAAATTTACTCTTCCACGATGGCAGTGTACTCATCAAAGAGTTCTGCGCCGCAGTCCTCGCGGATAGTCTCCCAGACCGGCTGACACATCTGTCTCATGTCCGCATAGTCCTGTTCGGACGGAGTGACGATCTCCATACCGGCATCCTCGAGGTATTTTACAGCCTCTTCGGCCTTCTGATCCGAAATGTCTTTCGCATCCGCCTGGGCAAGACGCGCTGCCTCTTCAATGATGGCAGACTGTTCCTCAGTGAGACTGTCCATAAACTTACCGCTGGCGATCAGGGTGACCAGGTCCGGAACGGCATTTGTCCGGATCAGGCGCTTCTGCTGCTCATAGAGCTTGGCAGTCACGATCAGGGGCAGGGCATTCTCCTGTGCATCGATGGTGCCCTGCTGGAGACCGATATAGACCTCCGAGAAAGTCATGGGGGTCGGGTTGGCATTGACGCACTTCCAGAATTGAATGTGGTATTTGTTCTCCATGACACGGATCTTCTGTCCTGCTATGGACGAAAGGTCTTCATAGGGTTTTGACATGGTCATCACACGGAAGCCCTGATCCGTGATTCCCAGGAAACGATAGCCGTGTTCCCTGTAGATTTCCCGGAATTCATCCATCAGTTCTTCGTTTTCCATGTTTTTGCGGAAAGTATTGATGTCCGTATAGACGCAGGGCGTATCGAAGACACACAGCTGGGGGATATAGCTGACCTGAGGAGAGGGAGACGCCACTATGAAAGGGATATCTCCGTCCTTCATGCTCTCCATCAGCTCAAGGTCTGTTCCCAGTGTGCTGTCGGTATAGACCTGGATCTTCATTTTGCCGTCGCTGAGTTCGCTCACATAATCGGCGAAGGTCTGGGCGAAGACATTGGTGACTGTCTCGCCGGAACTGCAGGTCGCAAGCGGCCAGGCAAAATGCTGTTCATTATTTCTGCTGGTTAAAAAGCCGTAAACGATCGCGGCAAAAATAATTGCGACCACGATCAGCTGTTTGATTCTTTTTCCAGTCATATTTGCTTTATCCTCCTTTATTCCCCCGGGCAGAGCCTTAGCGCATTCTGCTGTGTCCCCACACTTAGACCAGCAGCAGGCTGATCGCCGGGATAAAAGTGATCATCAGCAGGGCGATGATGAACATGCAGATCAGCGGTATTGCTTTCTTCGAAATCTCCATCACAGGAATCTGCGTCATGGAACTGGCGACAAAAAGGTTTACACCGATAGGCGGAGTCACATAGCCGATGGCCAGGTTGACGACCATCATGACACCGAAATGGATGCCTGTCATGCCGAAACCCTTGACGATGAGCAGAAGGATCGGTGTCAGGATCAGGATCGCAGGCGTCGTGTCCATGAACATTCCGACGATGAGAAGGAAAATATTGATCACGAGCAGGACAACGACCTTGCTTGTAAAGTTGGCCAGGATCCAGGAACTGACTGTCTGCGGAACCTGCATGAGGGTCAGGACTCTGGAGAAGGCGATGGCCGCCGCCATGATAAAGAGGATGGGCGTATAAGTGCCCACTGCCTCCAGAAAGAGGCCGTAGAGTTCGGACAGTTTGATCTCCCTGTAAACGACCAGGCTGATCAGGAGAGCATAAAAAACAGAGATGACCGCCGCCTCAGTGGGGGAAGCGATTCCGCTGTATATACTGCCGAGAATGATGACCGGGGAGAGGACTGCCAGGAAGCTTTCCTTCATGACAGCGACAAAGCCCCTGCCCCGCAGTTCGTCGATATATTCCGCGATCTTCTCCTTGTCCTCGCCGTGCTTTTTGCAGTGATAAACTGCGTATACCATCAGAAGCAGGGCGATCAGGATGCCGGGGATGATTCCGGCAGTAAACAGGTCGCTCACAGACTCTCCCGAGGCCAGACCGTACATGATGAAAGGAATACTGGGCGGAATGATGACACCCAGACTTCCGGCAACAGCAATGATGGCCACGCAGAATTTCTTCTCATATCCCAGGCGCAGCAGAATAGGAAGGGTCATGCTGCCGACAGCCGCCACAGTGGCGACACCTGAACCCGAGATCGCGCCGTAAAAGAGGCAGGTGACGATGACTGCGCACGGAAGGCCTGCCGTTCTCTTGCCGATCAGGTAAGAAAACAGATCGAAAAGGCGGCGGGAGATTCCTCCCTTGGCCATGAGTATTCCGGACAGGATGAACATGGGCACTGCCAGCATGGGAAAGCTGTTCAGCGCATTGAACATGGCGCGGACAATATAGGTCGCGCTGGCCGTGAAGGACGCGTCAAAGGCGCTGGGCAGAATACAGGCTGCCGCAAGCGCCATGGAAATCGGCACCGCCAGAAGCAGCAGGACCGCAAAAAGGATCATTACAAATGCAGCAGACATTCAGACTTCCCCCCTTTTGTGTACTTTTTCTTTTTCGCCCCGGCGGATCATACCGATCCTGGAGACAAATTTCTGAAGCAGACGGATCTCACACAGTCCGAAGGAGATCACCGTGATCGACTGTACGATCCACATGGGGATCCCCACAGCAGGACTGGCCGCCTTGCCCAGATAGGAGGCCCGGACAAAGCGATAGGCAAATGGCAGCAGATAGGCAAACAGCATCAGTTCCAGCAGGTAACTGACCAGCCGGAAGGCATGCACACCCATGCCGTTGAAATCATCCTTGAACCACTCCACAAACTGCTCGATCTTGATGGATTTACTGTTTTTTACGCAATAGCTGATACTGAGGAAGCCGGTCCATATAAAACAGAACCTGGTAATCTCCTCCGACCAGGAAAGTGAATTTCCCAGTGCATATCTGGCAACAATCTGAATCCCCATGATGATCATCATAATAAATAAAAGCGCCACCAGAAGAATCTCTTCAAAGTGTCTGTCCAGCCATTTGACCGCCTTCATGACTCTCTCCCCTCTTTGATCACGACAATTAGTTCAGGAATAAAACCTTTGTGACAAAAATATAACACTCTCTGTTCCACAAAATTATACCCACAAAAGATTACTTTTGCACATATAATCCCATATTTTTATCCATGAAATTTTCTATGCAAAATAATAGAAATATTCAATAGTACGGTATATTTCTAAATGCAATATCGCATATATCAACAGGGCACAGGCGGCAATATGTACTGCTGTGCAGTTCATCTGCGCCCTCCGCTCTCCCGCGGACTGCCGTTTGCTGCATGGCCATCATGGGGCTCGTGTTGATGCGCCCCTGCCATCCCGCAGGCTGCCGTTCGCTGCATGGCCATCATGGGGGACCGTGTTGATGCGCCCTCCGCCATCCCGCAGGCTGCCGTTCGACATCAGGCGAAAGATCCCTTACGGCGGCCCTGCCGCCCTCTGCCCGCTACCGGCCCGTGTCCGCCATAAGGCGGAAAAAAACATTACACGTGCCGTGTCCAAAAAAAACACCCGGAAGGAGTATCCTTCCGGGTAGTCTGATTTCATTTTTGTGAAATGCCCTGCAGGAAATCAGGCAGGGCATTACGTCCGCTCAAAGCGCAGTCTGCGAGACTTGCAAAGCAGGCGGATCACAGATCAATCAAATGTCTTTTTTCCAGAGACCATGCAGGTTGCAGTACTCATAAGCCGTGACAGCCCTGTCATCGATCAAAGCGAAATCTGCAGCGGGAGCTTCGCCGGGCTCAAGGAACTTGCACTGAACGCCCTTCTCGGTCTCGAGGGCGATGAAGGTGATGTAGTGGGCATCCAGCATGGGGTGCTCGACAGAGCCGACTTTGACTTTGACAACGCCGTCCTCGATCGCGACATCGGGAACGTGTTTTTCTTTCGCGCCGTCGGTATCATTTGCGCGGACCTCACTCATAGTATCTCCGCAACATACGGGGACGGGTCCCCTCGTGTTGATCTTTACGACCATGCTTCCGCACTTTTTGCACTTGTAAACTACCAGTTTTGCCATAATAACCCCTTTCTTCCCCCGGCAAAGAGCAAAGCACTGCGCCTCGCTCAGGCCATCGGGCATAATCTGAACACGGCACCTTGTCATGAGACAGATATGAAAATATGTTTTCTGAATTTCATTATATCGTATACACTATCTCTTTTGAACAAGCATTTCATGAAATAATAGTAATTACCATAATCAGCCCGGCAGTAATCAGCCTGTACAGGCTTGCTGATCCGTCCCGATTCTGTATTACACTCATATTTCACCGTTTATTCATCCGTCCCGATTCCATAGCGCTCCCCTATCTCCCGCTTATTCATTCGTCCCGATTCTGTATCGCTCTCATATTTCCCGTTTATTCATCCGTCCCGATTCCATAGCGCTCCCGTATCTCCCGCTCCGTGAAAAGAATCTCCTCGAGCAGCATCTGCGCGGACATGCGGAAGGCGCCGGCGCCGAAGATAATAACCTGCTCGACTGCATCCGATGTGGCGACCGTGACACGGTATTTTTTGGCCAGCACATGAGCGGTCTTCTCGATGTAGAGGTCAGCTGTCTCCGCCTCCTTTGTAAAGACGACGTCGATGTTGTGCCAGCGCAGGACCTCGCCGGGACCTCCCGCAACCTTATAGGCGTCAAAGACCAGGATCACCTTCTCCGTGCGATAGCCGGCAAAATTGGACAGGATGTCCATCAGCTTGTCACGGGCGGATTTGATGTCACGCAGGGCAAGTTCCCGGAGGTCATTCCATGCAAAAATAATGTTGTAGCCGTCCACCAGCAGGTAATGATCCTGCGGGGCCGTCTTCTTTTTCCTGACAGAGGCATCCGGCTGCTCTCCGCTCTCCAGCCCCCACGGATCATTGGCTCCGGCTTTTTTCTTCTTCGCGGCCCCGTCCGGACCGCCGACAGAGTCAAACAGATCGCTGCCGGCGCCCGCCCGTGGTTTGATCTGGCCGTAGGTGCGCTCGAAAATCTGCATGAGTTCTTTTTCGGCTGCAAACACGGCCTGCTGGCGGCGCTTGAAGGCATCGTCCTGTTTTTTTCCTGCTGTGCCGGACAGGCTGCCGGATGAACCGCCGCCCTGACCGGCCGCGCCGGCATTTTTGCCTCCGCCGCCTTCGATGTTTCCGGCACCAGTGCCGGCCGTATCCGCGTCCAGGATTCCCTGCTCGAGCAGGCGCTTCTTTTTCTCGCGCTCCTCCGCTGCCTTTCTGGCGCGCTCGGCAGCCAGATCCAGGGCCTCTTCTTCAGTCATGACCGGTGCTTCTTCCGGGAAGCGCCAGCCGGTATCCACATGCATAAAGCTGCGGACCTCATACCAGGGGATGATGGTTCCCGCCCCGTGAGAGCAGAACACGGAGGAGGATGGATTGCGCACATCCAGTTCGGGGTCATAGCCCGAGGCTGCGATGACCGCCTCTGCGTTTTTGCAGGGGACATAGCCCTTGAGCGAGCACTGAAGGGAGCCTGCTCCGCGTGTGTAGGCGGCAACTTCCTCGACATAATTGCCCAGGGCGGCAACTGTCACAGTTCCCTGCAGGATGGCTGTATTATTTTTGGAAGAAAAATCAGGCTGGCCGAAGGAAGCATCCATCTGCTGCAGATCCGACATGGCCCTGCCCAGGTTCTCCTGCGGAAGTTCCAGGCAGAAGCTGTAAGCCGGCTCCAGAAGGACCGACTGTGCCATCATCAGTCCCTGGCGGACTGCCCGGTAGGTGGCCTTGCGGAAATCGCCGCCCTCTGTATGTTTGGCGTGGGCGCGGCCGCCGATGATACTGATCTTCATATCTGTGATCTCGGCACCGGTAAGCACACCCCTATGGCGGCGCTCCTCAAGATGGGTCATGATCAGGCGCTGCCAGTTAAGGGCCAGGTCGTTGACAGAACAATGGCTCTCAAAGACCAGTCCGCTGCCGGGCTCGCCGGGCTCCAGCAGAAGGTGGACCTCCGCGTAGTGGCGCAGAGGCTCGAAGTGGCCGACTCCTTCCACGGTTTCGGCGATGGTCTCTTTATAAATGATCCGCGACGGACCGAATTCAATCTGCATGCCGAAGCGCTCTCCGATCAGGCGCTGCAGGATCTCCCTCTGGACCTGACCCATGACCTGAACTGTGATCTCCTTTTTCTCCTCGTCATAGGAGAGGCGGAGCATGGGATCCTCTTCCTCCAGGGCCCTGAGTTTTCTGTAGGCGGCGTACAGGTCCTGGCCGGGAGGCAGAATCAGCCGGCTCTGCATGACGGGCTGAAGCAGGCGCTCAGTCTCCTCTTTGTCTGCCTCCGCGCCAATTCCCATCCCGGCCCGGGTTCCGGTCAGCCCCGGTACGGCGACAATCATGCCGGCGGGTGCCTCCTGCAGGGCTTCGTATTTTTCTCCTTTGTAAAAGCGAAGCTGGGCTGCCTTTTCGGGCTGTCCTTTTTCGTCGGGACTCTCCGGGATCTGCTGTCTGGGCATGAGAGATCCGCCGGTGATCTTCATCCAGGTCAGCCGCGCGCCGCTGCCAGGGCCGTTTATGGCATTGCCGCCGCTTCCGCCGTTTCCCCCGCCTGAGGACGAACTGCCGCCCTCATGGGTGATCTTGTAGATCCGGGCGCCGAAAGCATCCCCGCGGTGCGGCTCCCGGGCCAGTGTATCCATCATGGCCAGAAGGTCGTCGACCCCTTCTTCCCGAAGGGCCGAGCCGAAGCAGACCGGAAAGAGTTTCCGCGCCGCGACCAGATTCGCCGCATCCGTCAGTGTGATCTCCTCACCGTCAAAAAAGCGCTCCATCAGATTCTCGTCACAGACCGCGATCTCCTCCTGCAGTTCGGGAGAAAAGACCGGTGCAGCCTGCAAGGGCACATATTCTGCAGAATCCAGGCCGGATATTTTTGCAGATGAGCCGCCGGCTGAGGCAGTACCTGCCACAGCACCTGCCGCGGCGAAGGCCTCCTGCAGATCCACGCAGGCTGTCCCGAGTTCGTCCCTGATCTCCGTATAGACAGCTGCGCGGTCAGCCCCTGACTGATCCATCTTATTGACAAAAATAAAGGCAGGAACCTTATAATGCTCCAGAAGTCTCCAGAGCGTGCGCACCTGTCCGGTGACACCGTCCGCCGCGCTGATGATCAGCACCGCGTAATCCAGCACCTGCAGTACCCTCTCCATCTCTGTGGAAAAATCCGCGTGTCCGGGCGTGTCCACCAGGGTCCAGACCCGCTCCATCTGTGTCTGACCGCCGGAAATTTTGTTGATGCGACTCGCCGTTTTATCCGTTTTAGCTGTTTCTCCGGCTTTTTCAAATTTCTCGGCTTTTCCAGCAGACTCCGGACGCAGAGATAATACCGGCTTCGTTGTGAACGAGGCCTGCTTGGAAAAAATCGTGATGCCGCGGGCCCTCTCCATGGAATCCGTATCCAGAAAGGCGTCTCCGTGATCCACCCGCCCCGCACTGCGGATCGCTCCGGTGCGGTGCAGCAGCGCCTCCGAAAGCGTCGTCTTTCCCGCGTCCACGTGGGCCAGCAGACCAATACAGATATATTCACGCATAACTATCTATCCTTTTTTCATTTTCGTTTATGCTTTATGATCACAGCGCTTTATAAGCATAGAACTTTGTCTTCTCTGTGCTTATAATGTCAGAGTGTTATCATCTCAGTGTAAAATCGCCTTCAGCAGGTCTTTTTCCGATCAGCTTGATGATTTCCTTTTCAGGGCTGTGGGGGTATGTTTCGCGGACATGCCGGAAAATGCGGTCCCAGGATCGTGCAGGGGATTCCGCATAGGCTTTTGTCACGGCAGCGCGGCCCCAGACCGCTTCAGGGGGCTGAAGGACAGATACCGACATGCCGTATTCCTGGCCCCG
>ODAI013601505.1_pt1 | contig 10454 bp, 9 predicted proteins | sample 1539321 | NCBI WGS metagenome assembly ODAI01 (sample SAMN02144231, study PRJEB22623) | gut metagenome | biome: sheep rumen | host: Ovis aries | place: New Zealand | reverse complement strand
TGGATTTACTGGTATTCTCTACTGGTACACCTACCTTCAGGGTAACAGAGAATAGTCAATTACTGTAAGCGAAAAAGCATACAGCCATGAGCTTGTATGCTTACGCTAAGCAGTGCATCACCTGCCAAAGGAAAACAATCTTTTTTTTCCCACAAATTACGAACCTCGTACATACGATTCGATTGCAAAACAGAAAGCGATGCCAAAGAAAATGCGATATCACGTTTTTCATCATCAAGATTAAAAAGCGCAACATACACACATCCTGGATGAGCAGGACAGCCTGGTCCATAGCTAACCCACACACAGTCATGTTCATTTCGTAAAACTTGTTTTGCTCCATGTGCATTTTGTTGAACAGCAAGCACTTCTTTGTTTGTCAAAAGCGAAAGTGTCTTTGGGTCAAGTTGTGGTAAATCGGTGCCTATCATAAGGGGACTGCGGAACATACACCACAAAGTAAGCATTGTCTTTTGTTCTTCAAAGGTAAGCCTACACTGCCACTCTGAACCAAAGCCTTTGCCCAGTTTTGCAAGAGGCAGCATATCACAGTCAGGCCACGAACCTCTTGCGGTATGGAGCTGCCACACTTCACAACGTTCAAACATTGCTTTAACTAAAGGCCACTCATCCCACAAATCGTCGGTTATGCGCCACATATTTGCGTATTGGGCTAAATGCCATGCCTTTTGAATAGGAGCAGGTCCTGGGCTTAACGAAAGCACCATAGGTCGACCACAGGTTTCTATGGCAGAAGCTATAAGTTCTATTTCTTTTTCTGCGGAATAGGGATTTTCGGGATACATGTTGGTATTGCAAATGTCATCAACTTTGACAAAATCAACTCCCCAAGACGCATACAGTTGAAACAGTGAATCGTAATATGCCTTTGCGCCAGGTTTAGAAGCGTCAACTCCGTACATATCTCCGTTCCACTTGCTAATGCTAAAGGGATTAGCTATTTGGTCTGCAGTTATGTCTGTTCCCAAAATTTTTGTATGGTTTGCGGCACAACGCCTGGGAATACCACGCATAATGTGAATACCAAATTTAAGCCCTAAGTTGTGCACATAGTCTGCAAGGGGAGCAAAACCCTTACCTCCCTCGCTTGAAGGAAATCGATTTGGTGCAGGAATTTGTCGTGAATACTCGTCTACACACATCCAGCTAAAGGGTATGTACTGAACTTTAGGATTTTGACTTCCGGCGTTAGGGTCTGACCACTGAATGTCTATAACAACATATTGCCAGCCGTACTGCTTTAAGTGACTAGCCATATAGTCTGCATTTGCTTTTACCGCTTCTTCGGTAACGGTAGTGTTGTAATAGTCGTATGAATTCCAGCCCATGGGTGGACGGGGTGCAACATCGTTTTTAGAATACATAACAAAAGCATAACACAAGTTAATTCAAAAAAAAAGGGCTACCCCCAAAAGAGTAGCCCCCAGCTTGCGTAACCGTTAAATTAGAGCAAACCTGCAGCTGCAGTCTGATAAGTGATGGTTACGTTGTAGTCCTCTGTTGTCCAATCGGGATCGATGAACATCTTGAGGTTAGCATCGAGTGTAAGCGGCTTTGTGAACTGATAAGCGCGTTCTGTGTCTTTGCAGTAGAAAGACAGAACAAAACCGTCTGTTGTTGCCTTTGTTTCAAAGTTAGCAGTATTGCCAGCGTTGAAAGTGTAAATGGTTTCGCCAGTGCTTGCGCGAGTCAGAACGATCTGTCCTTCACCGTCTGTAGCGGTAGAGAAAGTCCAGTTTGCGTCCCAGTTAGCGTCCTGCCAGGTACCCTGGATTTCACCAACAGACCATGCAAAAGCGCCTGCAATACCGATGAGGGCAACAGCAACCAATGCCATAAGTTTCTTCATGATGTACTCCTTTCGGTCACATAGACCGTTAAGACAAGTTTACTTTCAAAAACATAATTTGGCAAGGGTTTTTTGTAGATTTTGCAGTTTTTTTTGATTTTAGTGTTTTTTTCTATAATACGACATTGACAATCGGGGTATTATGCTTTATTCTTTAGGTGAATGATTCTACTTAGGAGAACACTATGACGCAGATTATTCTGTACATTGCGCTCCCTGTTGTAGGAATCGTTCTTGGATGGACTATTCGCTGGCTCTATGCCAGATTTCAACTTTCCGCAGCGGAACAAAAAGCCGAGCGGGTCAGACAGGATGCAATAAGAGAGGCAGAAGCTCAGAAAAAAGAAATGCTTCTGCAGGCGAAAGAACAACTCATTCAGGATCGAAACCAGCAGGAACGCGAAAATCGTGAACGCCGCAAGGAATTGCAGAGTTACGAAAGCCGTGTAAACAAAAAAGAAGAGCTGTTGGACCAGCGCAGTCAGGAACTTGACAAACGAGACAAAGAATTTGGCTTCCGTGTCGCAGAAATGCAAAAACGTGAGACCACTCTTTCAGAAAAAGAACAGACACTCCGCTCAGAACTGGAACGCATCTCTGGTCTTACTCAGGACGAAGCAAAGACGCTCATCATCAAAAACCTCGAAAACGATGCTCGCCACGATGCCCAAGCCTTGTTGAACAAAATTGACCAGGAAGCTCAGGTTACTGCCGAAAAAAAGGCTCAGGAAATTCTGGTTACAACCATTCAGCGCCTTGCAACCGAAGTTACCAGCGACATTACCGTTGCAACCGTCTCTTTGCCCAGCGACGAAATGAAGGGTCGCATTATTGGCCGGGAAGGACGCAACATCCGCACACTGGAAACACTTACAGGCGTTGATATTATTATTGACGATACCCCAGAAGCAGTTGTTATAAGCTGTTTTGACCCCGTACGCAAGGAAATTGCCCGCGAAACACTGGAACGACTTATCACTGACGGACGTATTCATCCGGCACGCATTGAAGAGATTGTTCAAAAAGTTACCCGCGAAATTCAGCAACGCATCTACGAAGAAGGAGAAAAAGTTCTCTTCGATGTAGGAATTCACAATATGAGCCAAGACGGTGTACGCGCTTTAGGACGCCTGTACTTCCGTACCAGTTACGGACAGAATGTTTTGGTTCACTCAAAAGAAGTTGCAGAACTTGCCAGTATGCTTGCCGCAGAAGTGGGTGCAAACCGCGATCTTGCAAAAAGAGCCGCTCTTCTTCACGACATTGGAAAGGGTGCAGAAAGCGACAGTGATCAAAACCACGCAGAAGTGGGTGCAGAAATGGCCCGCAAAATGGGAGAAGACCCCCGTGTGGTTAACGCTATTGCTGCTCACCATAACGACTGTGAACCCCAGACAATCGAAGCTGTTCTGGTTCAGATTGCAGATGCCATTAGTGCCGCTCGTCCAGGTGCTCGTCGCGAAACAGTTGACAACTATGTCAAACGCCTTGAAAACCTTGAAGACACCGCCAAAAAGTTCCAGGGAGTTGAACAGGCATACGCAATTCAAGCAGGACGAGAACTGCGCATTTTGGTTAACAACGACAAAATCCCCGATGCAGAAGTTAAAGATTTGGCAAAGCAGATTGCAAAACAAATTGAAACAGACTTACGCTATCCGGGAAGAATAAAAATCACTATGATTCGCGAAACCCGCATAATAGAATATGCTCGTTAAGCAATCACAAGTGTAAAAGACAAAGACCCTGAAAGGACTTGTTCTAAGCTCTTTTTGGGGTCTTTCTTTTTCTGAACGTAATTGTCATTCCCCACTTAATTCAAATTAAAAATTAAGTGAAGCCATAAAATGTTCATTAAAATCTTGTCGCTGAGCAAGATTTATTACAGAAGAAATGCTTTTTATGTCTTCACACTCTTTACGGTAAGATTCATTTACTAAAAGCATAACCGCTCCAGCAAGAGAAGCATTACCTGCATGACAAACTTTTTTTTCACATTCAGAAGGAAACATTTTTAAAACACAAGCATCATGTTCATTAAGACTTGTTCCAAAACCACCTGCTACAAACAACTCTTCAAGCTCTTTCGCATTTACCTGCGCTTGTAAACACAAAAAATCAAAACCTGTTCTAAGGGCTGCTTTGGCAAGTTGCAGTTCACGAATATCTTTTTGTAAAAGTTTTACTTCATCGCACAAAAAGATTTCTTCTGCATTAACAATTTGTCCACTTGAATCAATACGCCCTTGTGTAAGAAATGTTGACACTGCACTCAAAAGTCCTGTTCCGCACAAACCCTTTGCACGAAGACCACCAATAATTTCACAGTTAACACTTTTGTCTTTAGAAGGCAATACTCGGGCTATTGCTCCCTCACAAGCAGGCATTCCGCAAGAAATTCCATAGGCTTCGAAAGCAGGACCTGCCGCTGCAGAAGTAGACCACAAAATGTTTTTCGAAGGGTCATACAAGGCCATTTCACAGTTAGTTCCTACATCACACAGAAGTGAACATTTGTCTTTTTTCAAAAGTCCGCAACTTAACACCGCACAGACGGTATCTGCACCTACAAAAGCAGACAGTACAGGCGGAATATATGCCCTACATTCATCAAAGTCACTACTCAATTCTGTTAAAATTTTTTTTGCAGAACATTCAAATCCAAAATCGTGGGGAAGAGAAAAAGGAAATGTTGCAAGTCCAGAAACATTCATGTTGCATAAAATACTAAGCATGGCAGTGTTTCCAGTAAAAGTCATGCGCTTAACCTGAACAGGACCTTTTCGTTCTGCTAAAAACAAAGCAGAAACATCTCTAAGCAGTTGCTGGCAAAGTCTAGACAACTGTTCAGTTATGCTTTTATGCAAAAGTGCAAGAGCTTCTTCTTTTAAAGCAAAATGAATTCGACTTACAACATCACTTCCGTAAACACGTTGAGCATTTTCTTGCCCACAGCGAGCAAGCACTCTTACGTTTGAAAGTTGAACAGCACAAAGAGCAAGTGTTGTTGTTCCTATATCAATAGCAATTCCAATATCACGATCAGAAAAAGATTCAGAAACACAATCTGTATAAAAAGAAAAATCACTGGATGTAATAAGAGGCTTTTCTGAAATGACTAAACCATCACCTTGGCACAATCCACAGTGACGGCACACAGAACACAACATAGTCTAAGCATACAAAGTCTTTTACCTTCTTACAAGTACAGTTGACAATTTATGCTAAAAAAGTATACTGAAGCGCATACCGGGGTGGTTCTACAAGAGCCTGAGATTATACCCGCACGGATTCTGCACGGAATCCCAACCTGATCCGGATAATGCCGGCGGAGGAAGCTATGAATAAAAAAGCCCTTACCGTATCCCTCGTGATTGCATGTGCAGCAGCAATGCCCGCATTTGCATTTGGAACAAAAGATTCTGAAGAACGCAACAAACAAGTTGTCGTATACGCTTACGACAGTTTTGCAGGAGAATGGGGAGCTTCAGAACAAATTGAACAGTTATTTGAAGCACAAACTGGTTACGATTTAGTCATTGTCAATTGCGGAAGTGCAATGGAAACAGTAAGTCGTGCAGTGCTGGAAAAAAAATCACCACAAGCAGATGTCATCATAGGCATAGACAACAACATGGCAGACTTGGCTCGCAAAGAAGGAATTCTTTCTGAATACAAACCCAAGAACACAGAAAGTCTTATTCCCGGCTTACACGAAGCATTAGGTTCAGACTGGAAACTGACTCCTTACGACTACAGCCACTTTGCTCTTATCTATGACACAAAAAGTTCTGTACCTGCGCCAACGTCTCTTTCTGACTTAACAAAAAGCATTTACAAAAACAAACTTATTCTCATGGATCCCCGAACATCATCTACTGGTTTGGGATTTGTTGCATGGACTGTCTCTGTCTTTGGAAAGAACACTCCTGCCTTTACAGAATTTTGGAAAGCACTAAAACCAAACATTCTTTCAATGGCACCAAGTTGGTCTACTGGCTGGGGAATGTTTACTAAAGGTGAAGCACCACTTGTTATAAGTTACACTACTTCTCCTGCATCAGAAGTTGAATACAATAACAACAACCGCTACAAGAGTTTGCTCTTTAGTCAAGGACATGTTATGCAAGTTGAAGGCATGGGCATACTCAAAGGAGCTAGAAACAGTGAAGGCGCAAAAGCATTTATTGACTTTTTTATAAGCACACAAGCTCAAGAGTTACTGCCCCTTACTCAGTGGATGTATCCGGCAAACAAAAATGCTTCACTTCCTAAAAGCTATACCGCAGCAGCTCCTGTTCCCTCAAAAACACTTGCAAGCGACACAGACGCAACTAACAGTGCAATTGACGAAGTAATCCGCATACTGTCGCAATAGCATGAAACACTCGCTTACTAAAGCAGGTTATAGCCTTACTGTAGCACTTGCATGCACACTGCTTGCATTTGTTGCAGTAACCTTTATTGTTTCTCTTACAGCTTCACTTACTCCTGCTTTTTCACCAACAAATACACTTTCTCATTACACAAAAAGCGACATGTTGCACATTATGGCATTTACACTTTGTCAGTCGCTTGTATCTACAGTCATTGCCCTTGCAGTAGGACTTCCTGCAGCTTACTTTATAAGCCAACGCTCTTGGTGGGGAAAAAAGATTTTACTTTCTTTTTCTGCGGTTCCCCTTTGCATGCCTACACTCATTACAGCAATTGCTTACATTTCATTCTTTGGTATTAACGGATACATAAACAGACTTTTACCCCAACCGCTTACTTTTTTATATTCATTCGCAGGCATTGTCTTTACACAAGGATTTTACAATTTTCCGCTGGTAATGATTTCAGTAGCTTCAGCTTGGGCAAGAATTGATTTAAGTCAAAAAGAAAGTGCATTACTGTTAGGAGCAAAACCCTTTCGCATTTTCCGAACAATAACAATTCACCAACTATTACCGTCAATTGTTTCTTCTTGCGTACCTATTTTTCTTTTTTGTTTTTTTTCTTTTATGATTGTCCTTTTGTTTGGAGCAAAAGGTTCTACTACATTCGAAGTTGCAATTTACCAAGCAGGAAGAGCGCAACTTGATTTTACAAACGCAGCACGTTTTGCCCTTCTAGAAACTGCAACAGCTCTTGTTATTTTATTCGTTTGGTCATGGATGGAAGAAAGAACAAAACACACAACAGGTCTTTCGTTAAAACATGAAAGAGAACAAAGTTCGCTTACCGCAAAAGATTATATTTTTTTTATTCCCCTCATGCTTGTTATTACAATCTGTTTTGTCTGTCCCTTTGCTTCTCTTTTTATATCATCATTCAAAGCAGTAAAAACACTTGTTCTCTCTCAAGACTTCTACCGGTCTTTGTTCAACACACTTAGCATAGGAGTTCGAACGGCTTCCTGTTGTACGCTTTGTGCATTCACTTACTGCATGCTCTGCACCCTAAGACAAAGAAAACAAAAAGGCACATCTCTACAGTCACTTATTCCCCTACTTCCTATGGCAGTTTCTTCTGTCGTACTCGGCATAGGCATTATGAAAACGCTTCACCAGGCAACAGAAACAAGTCTTTGCTTTTGCCAAGTAGCACTTATGTGGCCTTTTGCCTTTAGACAAATTTATTCTGCAGTAGAGACGATTCCGCAAAACATTACAGACTCTGCTCTGCTTCTTTCTCCATCACGATTAGACTGTATTTTTCGCATTTACTTACCACTTTGTAAAAACAAACTTTACAGCGCATTTACACTGTCGCTTGCTCTCAGTGCAGGAGACGCAACACTTCCCCTACTTCTTAATCTTCCCAAAAGTTCTACCCTTGCACTCTATGTCTACAGACTTGCAGCATCTTACCGATTTGAACAAGCCAGTGCAGCAGGTTTACTACTAGGCATACTGTGTATGACTTTGTGCGCTCTAACATTTACCGCTTCTTCAAAAGGAGGAAATGCACATGTTCTTTGAAGCAAAAGGTTTATTCAAAAGCTGGCCCAACAGAACCATAGATCTTTCATTTGAACTTGAAAAAGGATGCATTGTTTCTTTAGTAGGGCCGAGTGGATGTGGAAAGTCTACCATACTTCGTCTTATTGCTGGTTTAGAAAAACTAGACAAACGCCCAGACCAACAACAGCAGAGCATTTTGCTTTCGGGAAAAGACATAACAAAACTTGCGCCGGGTAAGCGTAACTGTGGCATGGTGTTTCAATCGCCATCTCTTTTTTTACACATGAACATCGAAGACAATGTTGCATACGGACTTGTGTGCAAAGGAATTGCAAAAAGCGATGCACGAAAACAAGCAAGAAGGCTTCTTGAATCAATGGGATTAGAGTCTTTTGCAAAGCGTAAACCAGAAACACTTTCTGGAGGAGAAGCACAAAGAGTTGCCCTTTGTCGAACACTTATTACACAACCGCAACTGGTTCTTCTCGATGAACCCCTTAGTTCTCTTGATGCACCACTTAGAAAAAAACTTGCTGCAAACATTCATGACACATTAACGCAAGGCAAACAAACAGCAATTTTTGTAACACATGATTTAGACGAAGCAAAAGCTATTTCACATAAAATAATTCTTTTGAAAGATGGGCACATTGTCTGGTCTGGTAACAGCGAAGATTTTGACCAGTCACTGTTTGACGCATAAATGTCTTTGCTATATACTTGGTCTATGCTTAAAAAATACATTGCTGTCTTTTTTATTTGTATGGTTCCGCTTATTGAATTACGAGGCGCCATTCCTATTGCAACTGCATGGGGTCTTATAAACACCGAAAACATTCCCCAGATGATTGCAACCTATGCCCTGTGCATTTTGGGAAACATGCTTCCTGTTCCTATTATTTTCTTTTTTGCTAGAAAATTTCTTGAGTGGGGACAAGACAAAAAATTCATTGGCAAAGTATGCACTTTCTTTTTAACCACAGGTTCTAATGCAGGAAAAAAATTACAGGCTAAAGCAGGCTACGGACTCTTTATTGCCCTTATGCTATTTGTAGGTATTCCCCTTCCCGGAACAGGCGCGTGGACAGGAACCCTTGCCGCAAGTCTTTTAGACATGAAAGCTCGAGATACCATTATAGCCGTTATGGTAGGAGTGCTACTTGCAGGAGTTATTATGCTTTTAGCAAGTTTAGGTGTCTTAGGTGCCGTAGGAGCAATACTTTAATTTTCCCCTTTGCCTTAACAGCGAAATTCTAGTATATTTGTAATAGTATTTTTTTTAGAGGTAAAGATTATGGCAGATTCTTCAAATTGCGATCACAAATGTTCATCATGTGGCGAAAGCTGTGCTCAACGCTCAACACCTCAAGACATGCACGAAAAACCAGCAGAGGGTTCTTCTATCAAAAAAGTTATTGGCATTGTAAGTGGTAAAGGCGGTGTTGGTAAATCGCTGGTTACCAGTTTGCTTACTTGTAAAGTTAATCGCGATGGATTTAAAACAGCAATTCTCGATGCAGACATTACAGGACCTTCAATTCCGACAGCATTTGGTTTAGGTGAAGAAAAAGCAGAAGCAGGCTTACGCACAGACTCGAACGGTAAACAAGTAGAATACATAAAACCAGTGGTAAGTCAAAAGGGCACAAAAATAATGTCTATGAATTTTCTCTTACCCGATCAAACAGATCCTGTAATTTGGCGAGGACCTATTATCTCTGGTGTGGTGCGTCAGTTCTGGACAAATGTTTTATGGGATGATGTAGATGTTATGTTTGTTGACTGTCCCCCTGGAACAGGTGATGTTCCCCTTACTGTTTTCCAAACCTTACCCATAGACGCTATTATTGTTGTTGCATCTCCTCAGCAGTTAGTTAGAGTCATTGTTGAAAAAGCAGTCAAAATGGCAAACACTATGAACATTCCTGTTTTAGGGCTTATAGAAAACATGAGTTATGTAAAGTGCCCCGACTGTAACAAAGAAATAAAAATCTTTGGAGAAAGCAACATTCAAGGCATTGCTAACGATTTTGGTCTTCCTGTTCTTGCACGTATTCCTATTGAACAGACTATGTCAGTTACGGTAGATAACGGTGAAGTAGAACAGCTTGAAGTCGATTATGTAGACGATGCTGCAGCAAAGGTTGAATCGCTCATTCATAAAATCTAATGAAATACATTCTTGCCCCTATGGCAACAGTCAGTCACGAAGCGTTCCGCAGAAGTGTGGAACGTTTTGGCGGCTGTGACGAATACTTTACCGAAATGATTCATGCACCCTCACTCTTACACAGAGGGCCTTTCGAATATTCGTATCTTCTAAATCAAGCAGCTCCAGACAAAATGGTTTGGCAACTCACTTCATCTGATGCAGAAAGTCTTTCTGAAGCAGCAGCTATAGTGGCGCAAAAAGGTGGCATTGGTGTAGACATAAACATGGGTTGTAGTGCTCCTCAAATTTACAAAACCGGCGCTGGCATTGCATGGATGACAAAAGCTCTTGAACAAACAAGAAGTGCTGTTCGTGGAGTAAAAAAATCATTAGACCAATACGAAAGACAAAGCGGTAAACACATGAGACTGAGTGTGAAGTTCAGGCTGGGAAAAGAAGATTGGACAGAACATTCATTTTTTTC
>ODAI012887318.1_pt1 | contig 10454 bp, 11 predicted proteins | sample 1539321 | NCBI WGS metagenome assembly ODAI01 (sample SAMN02144231, study PRJEB22623) | gut metagenome | biome: sheep rumen | host: Ovis aries | place: New Zealand | reverse complement strand
TTGATGTGCGGGTCCCGTGCAATCGCACGCCGTGAACCGTGTCAGGTCCTGACGGAAGCAGCACTAAGCGGAATGTACGATGTGCCGCGGGGTTACCTGCGCGGAGTCACCGATTGAGAGCCCACTCGGAACAAGCGTTCAACGGACGGGTGTGCGATTTTTTCAGCCGGGCATCGCCCGGTATTCTTTTTATAGAAAGGGTTGGGGGAGAAATGGAGAACTTTTCGGTATTTGACATCATCGGACCCCGCATGACGGGACCGTCCTCAAGCCATACGGCAGGCGCGGTCCGGATCGCGTATATCGCACGCCGACTGATCGGCGAGCAGGTCAGCCGCGTCACCTTCACGCTCTATGGCTCCTTTGCCGAGACCGGAAGAGGTCACGGTACGGATAAAGCGTTGATCGGCGGCATCCTCGGCTTCTCGCCCGACGATGATCGGATCCGCAATGCGTACGAGCATGCAAAAGAGCAGGGCGTCCTCGTCGATTTCATCTATTCCGACGAGCCGGTGGATCATCCGAATACAGTCAAGATCGAAGCGGTCGACGTGAACGATCGCGAAATGGAGGTCGTAGGCAGATCGATCGGCGGCGGAAACATTCTGATTACGGAAATCAACGAGCAGGGCGTTGAGCTCTCGGGCGATTACCCGACGCTGATCGTGAGCCACAGAGATGAGCCGGGCGTCATTGCAGAGGTTTCGCATGTGCTGGCACAGCTCAATGTCAACATCGCGTTCATGCGCGTGTTCCGCCACGGACGGGGCAGAGACGCCTATATGTGCATCGAAACCGACACGCCCGTCACAAAAGAAATGCAGGCGATCATTCGTCAGCTGTGCAAGGGCATTACGGACCTGTTTGCAGTGTAAGGAGGGACAGATATGCAGTTGATCGACGCTTTTAAAACCGGTGCAGCTCTGTGCGAGTATTGCAACCAGGAAAACTGTACGATCGCGGAAGCGATGATCCGGCGCGAGGTCTCGCTCGGCGAAAGGATGCGTGACGCGATCCTCAAAGAAATGCAGGAAAACCTCAGTGTCATGCGCGAATCCGTGCGCATCGGTCTTGAGGAACATGTGGAAACGGTCTCTCATCTGTCCGGCGGCGAAGCGATGCGACTGTTCCGCTATGCCAAGTATGATCCGTTTTCCGGCGGAAACACATGCCGCGCGGCTGCAAGCGCGATGGCGGTTTGCGAGGTCAATTCCTCCATGGGCCGCATCGTTGCGGCGCCGACCGCCGGCGCAAGCGGCATTCTGCCCGGCGTACTGATAGAGTGCGGCATGGAGCGTGATTGGAGCGACGAACAGCTTGTGCAGGGTCTGTTCACCGCGGGCGCGATCGGTCTGTTGTTTGCACAGAACGCTACGATCTCCGGCGCGGACGGCGGCTGTCAGGCGGAAACCGGCGTTGCGAGCGCAATGGCCGCAGCGGCGATCGTCGAGCTTTCCGGCGGCACGCCCGAGCAATCGTTGGACGCAGCGGCGATGACGATCAAGAACATCATGGGACTCGTGTGCGATCCGGTCGCGGGACTGGTCGAATGTCCCTGCATCAAGCGCAATGCACTGGGCGCGGCGAACGCGCTCTTATGTGCAGATATGGTGCTTTGCGGTATCACGAGCCTGATCCCGTTCGATGAAGTCGTTTCCGCAATGCTGCAGGTCGGACGCGATATCCGAAAAGAATACCGTGAAACGGCAAAAGGCGGTCTTGCCGCCACGCCGACCGGCAAAGCGGTCGCCGAAAAGGTCAAGCGCTTCCAGGCGTATTCCGGAGAGTATTAACCCAAAAAACAACAGGGCTGCGAGGGAAATTCCTCACAGCCTCTTTTTAGGCCTTCAGACAGACAGCGCCAAAATACCGGCGCAGTCGGAAATTTTTGTAAACGTGAGGGAGGGAACAGCGCGGCGCAGTTCATCGGCAACAAAGTAGAATTCCTCGTCATCCCATCCGTCGCTCGCCGCAAGACGGCAACGCTCCAAATCAGCTCGTGTTTCAAAGGCAACATCACCGATGAGAATTTGTCCGCCTTCGTTCAAAAGCCCCGTGAGCATTTGCAAAAACACAATCTTCTGCGGATCTTCGAGATGATGCAGCGCGTATGTTGACATGATATAATCATACCGCCGACGCATAAGCGGTGCGGCAAGCCCCTTCGAAAAATCGCCTTGATACAGATGTGCATCCGGCATTTTTGCGCGTGCGAGCTCAATCATACGGGCGGAAAAATCCTGCCCGTAGACTTCGCAGCCATTTTCATAGAGCTTTGCTGTCAGAGTACCGGTGCCGAAGCCAAGGTCAAGCACCGCGGCGTTCGGCTTTTGCATGACGGTCTGAAAGATGCCGTTGAGCACTGCTCTGTAACCGGCAAACGGATAGGCGTTCTCTTCATCGGAGAGTCCGACAGACCTGTCGTAACCGTCAGCCCAGAGATCGAAGCCTTTGTGATCAAGCATAATAATTCTCAAAACAGTTCGTCGACGACGACTTCTTCCACGCGTTTTGCGATAACGTCAATCGGCAGAAGCCGACCGTTCTCCATGCATTGGATCAGCTTGACGTTCGGTATTCGCTGCGCATATTCGGCGTATTTTTTGCGGGCACGTGCCTGGATCGAATCGATGCTTTCATACACATCCCGCGCATTGCCGATGTACTCGCGGAAGCCTTTTTTATCGACGTTGTTTGCGGCGTCCTCGGTGTCCATGTCAAGCACTAAATGCAAATCGGGCACAGGGATACCGAAGTGCTTATGCTCAAGCTCCAGACAGAAATCCAGGATGTCCGGCTTGCCGATATCGATGTCGCGAATGCTTTGATAGACGGCGTTGCTGAGCACATAGCGATTGATCAGCAGAACGTCATAACCGGAGTAATCGAGCGTTCGGAACGCCTCAAACCGGTCGAGCGCAAACCACAGCGCCATGCTTTTCCCGTCAACGGTGTTAGCGCCGATCCCGTCCTTTGCGGAGAGATAGCGTCCCACGAGGTCGCCGAAAAACGTATCGTACATCGGAAAAGAGATCTCAAGGACCGAAAGACCCCGGGCCTTCAGAGCTTCGCACAAACGTTCCATCTGAACGCTTTTTCCGGTTCCGTCGATCCCTTCGAATGCGATAATCTTGGTCATGCGCGTATCCTCCATGCGATGCGGCAGCTGTGCGATGCCGATCGATCCGTTATCAATTATTATAGCATATACCGGATTGAACGGCAAGAAAATTATGACGATTCATACAAGGACGATCGGAAAAGGACGCGGACTGTCGATTCCGAACGGATCATGAAGTGCAGATTCACGGGACGGCTCTCACGAATCGCCGAACATACACGGGTTTACGGTAGTACAATGCGGGTATGCAGACCACAAGATCCAACAAAGCGGCGCGTATCAAAACAGACCTGAAGGAGACGCTGACGGTGCTCGGCGGCTTTCTTCCGGCACTGCTGCTCTCTCGCGTGCAGATTCATTCGCTGCATCTGCCGCTGGCCTTGGGCATGCTGCTCGGCTTCGCGCTTGCCGGAGCGGAACCTTACGGGGTACTCGGCGGCGTTGTGCTCGGTTCGCTCATCTGTGATCATGTGTCCTGGCATACCATATGTACGGCGATCCTGTTTGCCGTATCTCTTTGGGTGATCAAACGGCGGAACAAGACGTGTTCGAAACGATTCAGGATCGTGCTGTTTGCAGCATCCGGATTGAGCGCACTGCCGCTCGCATGGATCAGCGGAGCGATCGAGATGCTGTACGGCGCTGTGTCCGTTGCGATCGCTGTCGGATTCGGGCTGTGCGTCAACCGTGTCCTTCGTGGATGGACCGGGAGACGGGCGGAGAATGGACTTACGGATCGGGAGCAGATCATGTTTGTGCTGTGCATCGCCGCGATCCTTCTCGCCGTTTCGGAACTGCAGCTTTTCGGCTGGTCCTTATCCGGCTCATTGCTGATCGCCGTCAGCATGTTTTTCGTCTCGGTCCGCGGCATGTACGGCGCGGCGGCAGGCACGTTTTGTGCTTCGGCGCTCGTTCTGTATACAAACTCCGATCCGAAGCTGATCGGATGCATCGCGCTCGGCACATCGATCGCGTCGGTACTGCGAAAAGGCGGAAAACCGATCGGGATCGCATCGATACTGCTTTCATCCGTGGCATTCGGAACGTTTTTATCGGAGCATGCGATCGGAGCAACCGTACCGAACATCCTGTGCGGATCTCTGCTTTACATTTTGACGCCGCGCGAGTGGATCGGTTCCGTGCGATATATGGCAGACTCCGCGACGCGCAGCGAACGAAAGAGAAGGGAGGACGTCACAAGGATCGAACGGCATGTATCGGAAGAGCTGATGCGGATCGGAACGCTTATGACCGGCTTTTCCGGCATGTTTCACACCGCAATGCAGGAAGAAGATGCTGTGCAAAGCTGGACGGTGCAGGGCGCGCTGAATGTATGCAGGGAATGTAAAAAGCAGCCGGTATGCTGGAAGGATGCGCAGGTCATGCAGGAATCGCTGCTCGTGATTGCAAGAGCGGCGGACGAAGATCTTTCCTGCGAGCCCATTGATCCGATCGATCCGCTCTGCAAAAAATTCCGGACGCTTGTTTCGTCGGTACTTTTGTCATATCGGCAGGCTTTGAACCGAAGTTCCGTATGTGTACGGGCAAAAGAGCAGGCGCAGTTGATCGACAGACAGTTTGTCGGAGTCGGAACGGCTCTTCGCAGGTATGCAGAAGGCATGAACAAGCGCGATCACGCGGAGGGCGATGCGCTGAACCGCATCCGCGACGCGCTGACACAGGAAGGCGCGGACGTTTCATTCGTCGATTCCTACGAATCGAACGGCATGCAGGTGCTTTCCGTACAGCTGAACCGCCCCTTGCGGATCGCGCAGAGGCAGCTGAAACGCACGCTGGAACAGACGTCCGGCACCCGACTGCGGATCGTGCAAAGCGTGGCGGAACGGAAGACGGTTTCGATGCTGTTCGAAAATGATTCGGACCTGCACGCGTCCATGCGCGTGTTTCGCGCGAAAGAAGTCGGAACGATCAGCGGCGATGCTGCAGGTGAGTGCAGGATCATCGGCGGACAGGTGTGCTTTGCGCTGTCGGACGGCATGGGCAGCGGCAAAACGGCGCGCTCCGAAAGCGAGGCGGCAATCGAACTGCTGTTCCGTCTGCATCATGCGGGGATCGAACGTGAACTGATCTACGAAAACGTCAATCGATTGCTGCTTTCGGCAAACGATACGGAGATGTATGCAACGCTCGATTCTGTGCTGATCGATCTGAAAACCGGGGAAGCGGAGTTTTTGAAATACGGTGCGCCGCCGAGCTTTCTCATCCGAAACGGCAGAGTAAAACCAATCAAAGGCGAGGCGCTGCCGTGCGGGATCCTTGCGGAAGCCAAGCCAAGCATCACACGCATCCGGCTGAGAGCAAACGACCGGCTCGTTCTCTGTTCGGACGGTGTGCAGGATGTGCTGCCGGAGGGAACGGAACAGGCGATTCGCTCAGCCGCGACATCGGGAGATAAACTGGGAGAAAGGATCCTCGATCTTGCAAAGAGCAGGGGAGGAACGGATGACAAGACCGTTGTGGTGATCCGCGTCGCATGAAAATCGCGATCGAACCGTTCCTTTTCGATAATACGCTGATGAACTGCTGCGTTTTTGCGTTGACGGCGGTATGGATCGGCATTCGCATTCGCATTCTTCCGACGGTTGCGGTGTCGTTTGCCGGTGCGGTCTATGCGCTTCTTTCCCTGTTTCTGTTTCCGATCCTGCGGGAATGGTATCTGAAACTGCCTTGCTTTCTTCTTCTGACGCTGCCGTTGTTTCGAAGAGGCGGATCGTATCTGCGCATGCTGCCGTTTCTGCTGCTTTCTGCAGCAACGGTCGGCGGCGCGGTGATGATGCTGACCCTGCTGTTCGGCGGAAGCATATCGCTCGACGGCACGATCATCGGTACGGTGCCGATCCGCGCGGCGCTCGTGTCTGCTGTAATCGCGGCGGTGCTGCCGCGCCTGATGCGTGAACTGCTCTCTGTCAGAAAAAAGAAAGCGTTGTATACGAATATCGTCGTTGTGCTGAAAGATCACACATACCGGCTGCGTGCGCTGATCGACAGCGGCAATCTGCTGAGAGAACCGGTAAGCGGTCTGCCGGTCCTGCTGATCGATTGTGAAACGGATCAGAGTACGATCGCGATCCCGTACGGGACCGCATCGGACACGGGCATTTTGCTCGGCGAGCGTGCAAGATCGCTGATCCTGCCGGACTATCGCAACGCAACGATTGACTGCATCTGTGCACAATCGCCGCATCGGATCATCGGTGCACAGGCGATCCTGCCGGAATCCGTACTGCCGAATCAATGGAGGACAGAAGATGATCGAATGGCTGCGGCATATCTGGAGCCGCCTGCTCGTGCGGCTGCGCGTTGGCAGACGCGCTACCTGCTGGTACATTCACACAAACGACGCGCTTCCGGCGCCGTTAGACCCGGAAGAGGAAGCACGATGCATCGCAGCGGCGCCGTTTGACCGGGAAGCGAAGGATAAGCTGATCATACACAATCTTCGGCTTGTGGTGTATCTGGCGAAAAAATTCGAGAATACCGGCGTGCAGACGGAGGATCTGATCAGCATCGGAACGATCGGCCTGATCAAAGCAGTCGAAACGTTCAAACCGGAAAAGAAGATCAAGCTTGCGACATATGCGTCGCGCTGTATCGAAAACGAGATCCTGATGCAGCTTCGCCGCACGACAAAACTGAAACTGGAGGTCAGCTTCGAAGAACCGCTTAATGTGGACTGGGACGGAAACGAACTGCTTTTGGAGGACATTCTCGGCACCGATCCCGATGTCGTCAGCCGGGACATGGAGGACGAGGCGGAACGCGAATTGTTGAAGAGAGCGCTTTCAAAGCTCTCCGATCGTGAACGCGACATCATCGACCTGCGATTCGGACTCAAAACGGGTGAAGCACAGACGCAAAAGCAGGTTGCGGATGCGATGGGCATTTCGCAGAGTTACATCAGCCGTCTGGAAAAGCGGATCATGAAGCGGCTGAAACGCGATCTGCTGCGGATGCAGTCATGATTTGACATATTTCTCCAATTGTCTCAACGCGCTCTTTTCAAGGCGTGAAACCTGCGCCTGCGAGATCCCGATTTCTTTCGAGACCTCCATCTGCGTTTTACAGCCGAAGTACCGAAGGTTCAGGATCTTTCGATCCCGTTCGCCGAGACATGCGATTCCTTCCTTCAGCGCGATCGCATCGACGCGCCTGGATTCGGTGTCTTTCGGATCGCGGATCTGATCGAGCACGCACATGACATCATCGTCCGCATTGAAGATCGGATCGTAAATGCTCACGGGATCGGACACGGCATCCAGCGCAAACACGACGTCTGCTTCCGGAACATGCAGTTCCTCGGCGATCTCCGTAACGGTCGGCTCACGCGAAAGCGCATCCGTCAGTTTGTTTTTCGCCTGCATGGCGCGATATGCGGTATCGCGCATTGAACGCGGCACGCGTACGGCGCTGTAATCCCGCAGATGCCGTCGGATCTCTCCGGCGATCATCGGTACCGCGTATGTCGAAAAGCGTACATTCTGGCTTAAATCAAATCCGGAGATCGATTTCAGAAGACCGATGCAGCCGACCTGAAAGAGATCATCCGCCTGCTCTCCGCGCGAAGAAAACCGCTGCACGACGGAAAGAACAAGTCTCAGGTTTGCGTAGATAAAACGCTCACGCGCGGTTTCGTCGCCGCTCTTTGCCCGTACAAGAAGCGCATGCATCTCGTCCGGTTTCAGCCGCGGGAGCTGCGATGTGTCGATGCTCGTGATCTCCACTTTCTGCACGTCTGTCACCTCCAAGCGATAGTTTGTCCGACTCTGCACGGACATAAACGCGCTCGATCGAATTTGACAGACATTTCCAATCGTGGTACGATATGGAAAAATCGGACATTGAGGTGACGAAACTTGAAACGGTTCTCCGCGATTCTGCTCGTTTTGATCTTTGTTTTGCTGTTCGGATGCGCAAAAGGCATACCGAACACAGAACAGACAAATGAGCCAAACCCGAGCGGAACGCCGTATATCGAGACGGACGAGATCACATTGACAGCAGAAACGGATGCGGTGGAAGCGGCGGCAATCCCGACGGCCGCACCGACAATCGATCCGACTGATACACCTGATGCAACGCCTGAATCGACAAATGCACCGATCGGGGAAAACGAACCGCGGTATTGCGCAAAAGACGGCGTATACACGATCGCCTGGATGAGCGATCCGCAGCATTATTCCAAGAAGTTTCCCGAGTATTACTACGCCATGACGACGTTTTTACGCGATCACAGTGAGGAACTGAATCTCAGATACATCATCAATACGGGCGATCTTGTGCATAATACCGATCTTGATTCCGAGTGGCAGGTAGCTTCGCTCGCACAATCCTATATCGATGAGATACCCAATGGCGTGCTGGCAGGCAATCATGATATCCTCGATCCGATCGGATACAAGGTCTTCTGCGAGTATTTCGGCGAGAAGCGTTATGCGGATAAGCCGTGGTACGGCGGTTCCTTTGAAAACAATCGCGGACATTATGATCTTATTACGGCAGGAGACACGGATTATATCTTTGTATATATGGGGTTTGCGCCGACGAAAAAGGCGTTTGAGTGGGTGAAGGCAACGTTTGACGCATATCCGGACCGCGTCGGTGCGCTGTGCCTGCACGATTACTATACCAAATCGCTGACATTGTCGGAGGACGGGAAGCTCTGGCACGATTGCGTGGTCAAATGCACACCGAATGTGTACATGGTCTTTTGCGGACACAAGTACGGCTCATATTGCATTCCGGAGGAGTTTGACGATGATAAAGACGGCAGGAAGGACCGCACCGTATATCAGATGTTGTTCAATTATCAGGCGTCTCTGCACGACGGCGGCGGCGGATACCTGCGTCTCATTCAAATCGATGAAGCAAAAGGAACCATGTATCATCTGACCTATTCGCCGGTCCTCGGGGATTTCAACCGGTTTGACGATCCGAACAATCGGGAAGAATACTATCCGTTCGATGAAAAGAACGAGGAGTTTGAACAAACGATTCCGTGGAAGATCCAAAGCGGTGAATAAAAGATAAAATAAAAAACAGCGGGGGAGAGATCCCTCGCTGTTTTCGTTTTGAATCATGTGCGGATGATGTAATCGGCTTTCCTCGCCTTCGGCGACGGAAGAGGACCGGAAGCATACCCGAGAATGCAGTTCCCGATCCCGACACAGTCATCCGGTACGCCCCAGGCGCGCATCAGCGCTTTGCCTTCTTCCGATTCGAACATCTGTTTTGCTCTGTGGATCCAACAGGAGTCCACACCCACGGCAAACGCCGCATTCAACAGATTCCCCATAACGAGCGCACCGTCTTCGAGCCAAGTCATCGCCGCGGATGGATTTCCGAATACGATCACAACAGTCGGAGCACCGTAGAACGGGTCGCCGTCCATGCCCATCACCGCAGCGTTCATGCGGCTGAGCTTTGCGATCAGATCCGGATCCTGCACCACGACCATGATCGGGCTTTGCTTGCCCATGCCCGTCGGCGCATATGTCCCGGCTTCCAGAATCGCGTTGAGTTGATCGTCACGGATCTGTTCCTTACGGTAAGCACGAACGGAACGACGATTCTTCATTGCATACAAAGCATCCATTATCTGTACCTCCTTTGAATCGATTCCATTATACCGAAATCGATCTTCCGGTTCAAGCGCGAGTTTTCGCTTGATCAGAACAGAATGCTCAGAAGGGAAGCAATCCTCATGTATAAGGGCTTACGCAGATGCGATGCGCGCTCGATCCGGCGATACAATCTCTTCAATTCATTCTCGTTCATAACAATCTCTCCTCTCTTGTATCTGATTGCATTATAACGGCAAATTGTGTCGAAACAATTCATGATTTGTGAAGGAACCGCCAAAAAACCGAGAGGAAATTATGAATAACTCTTGAACTAAATATGAACAAGCGGTAAAATATAATGGGTTAATTTATGAATATGACAATTTACAACGATAATTCGGATTCGATATGAACGATATTATGATGATAGATCGTACAGGACCGTTATGCAGGCAAAACAAAAAAGAGGCGCGAAGAGTTATTCTCTAGAGGGTGTTTTTCAAACACTGCTTTAGATGAGCTGCGGAATGAAATCGGAAAGTAGTTTTTCTCTCGTCTGATCGGAAATCCCCAAATGTGTCATTCTGAACCGAAGGCGAAGAATCTCTGAACGCTTTGTTGTTTCTCCGCTTTGGGATCCTTCGTCGCTTCGCTCCTCAGGATGACATGTTTTTTTGTAATGGCGCACTTACTCACCACCTTGCGGCGGTGATACCTTCCTTCGTCGGGACGTGCGCTTTCTTTTCCGGTTG
>ODAI011562269.1_pt1 | contig 10454 bp, 6 predicted proteins | sample 1539321 | NCBI WGS metagenome assembly ODAI01 (sample SAMN02144231, study PRJEB22623) | gut metagenome | biome: sheep rumen | host: Ovis aries | place: New Zealand | reverse complement strand
CTGCAGCTGATCCAGCTGCTCCAACAGGCTATGTAGTGCCCTGTCCAACTCCACCAGCCGCCTATGGTCCCGCCAGTACAGCACCGCCAGCACCGCCGTCACCACAAATATAGCCACCAGGCCAATCTCTACTATCTGTATCTCCATATCAGTCATCGTTGTTCGTTTCTAGTATATCATTAGTATGTTCTGTTATTATATTCATTGCTCACGGGGGTCCCCCTATGACCTTGACCCAGCACTGCCCCCTATGAGCGTGAGCGGCTATCTTTTGATGCCTCTACGATATGTAAACACACTGGTGTCCTCAGGATTTCCTGATGTTTCAGCATCGGCAATTCTATCATAATTTATAGCAGCAACACTCTTTTGAATCGCCTCCTCAAGAGAACCACATTCATTAAACCTTTCCATACAATAGAGATACACCTCTTCGGGAGTGAGTCCCGTCGTTAAATTAGCCAAGAACTCCCTTACCATATCCAAGGTTGGAGCACCATCAATTTCAATCCCTTTGTAGGTCATATTACTTGGTTATTATACATGTTATATTGCTATAAGCCAATCACCTTCGCAGAAGACAGACCTCTGTGAGAGGATAAGGTTAGAAAGTTAATCTGCTTCGTCCTCATATTCATATGATATGATAACCCAACCAGGTTTGATAGCAGTATCAGTTCCTGAACTTGGTCCATTAGTTGAAGTGCCATTAGTAATCGTTGTATAACCAGGGGCGATATAATTTGAACCACCTCCGCCTCCAGACTGGTTATCAGCGCCCATGGAACCACCGATGTAGCCGCCGCCACCGCCACCGCCATCTACAGCTGTACCAGAGAAGGTAAAGTTTGGTGCTGTTCCTGAATAATCCACCTTATCATCACCTCTCCATCTAATAGCAAAAGTCGCCTGTCCTGAAGTCCCGTCGCCGCCGCTACCTCCTCGGGTATTGGACAGACTGGAGCCACCAGCTCCTCCAGCTACAAGAACACGGTTGTCCGTAGAGGGTGTAGTACTATATGGTTGTGCTGTATTGTAACCACAGCCAGTGCCACCGATACGGATGTCAGAAGCACCACCGCCTCCCCCACTGGATCCCGTTTTTCCTTCCATTCCACCGCCATTCCAGCCACCGCCTGTTCCTCCAGTCGCTTGTGATATGCCGCCTCCTCCCACGTAAATATAGAGGACTTGACCAGGTTCGAAATTCTTATATGCTTTTACCAGACCACCGTGACCACCGGCACCACCGCCATCACAGCCGCCACCGCCACCAACAAGTTCAAATGTAACTTTAGCTGTCTTAGAGTTATTTAATGTATAGGTATAACTTGGAGTCATATCCGTATAGGTTTTAGTAACATAATCAAATTTCTTATACATTTCTTCAACTCTAATTTTTATGGTCTTTGTAGCTGCTGTCCAGTTAGTACCTTGAGCTACAGAGGCAGTAATTGTTATATAACCATTTTCTACGCCTGTAGCTGTCACATTGCCACTTAATGCTTTACCAGTAACCGTACCGTTGCTTACTGTCACATAGGTAGTATTGGACGATGTATAAGTCAAAGTTCCGAAATTAGTTGCAAAACCACAATTATAGGTTTTTCCATTATCGATAATTTTTGATTCTCTATTAACAGTAATTACCGTGGTAGCTGGATTAATTGTAAAGGGCTCTTCTTTTTGCCCTGTATATTCGCCAATGCCTTCTATCACAAGTGTTGGGTGGGTTGCATCTGTTGATTTTGCAGCATTAATAGCATTCTTTACCTGAACGAATTTATAATCTATACCTAGCACAAGCTTTATAGTTCCATCGTATACGTCATATTCTGGGGTTATTGTACTGCCAGTATATGTGAATTCGCTTTGTTTGAGCACTACTCGCATAACCTGCGACGCAACGCCCGCATTTATGGTAAGTTTATATGAAACTGTTTTTTCTTCAAAATTACCAGAATCATTCATTGTTGCCTTTACCCATACTGTACCCTTTTTCTGCATACGGACATCACCATTGGCATCAACGGTTGCAATACAGTTATCACCTGATGTTGGATGCTCGACCGTCATAGCAGCATCACTATATACTTTAAAAGTCAACACACCCCATTTCTCCTCTGTAGGGTCACTTTTCGGAGAGGGCTTGTTCAATGCGTTTGCTACCACACCATTTTTCACAAGTGTGGTTGTATAATCAGTGCTAGGATAGCTGATGGGATTGCTTGCTTTCTTGATGACGAAAGATTTCACTGAAGTAATTCCCTCATAATTTGTCCCCTCAACTCCTTTTGCTACAACAAGTGCAGTACCAGCATTAACATTATTGAAGTATTCTAAAGTGTAATCGGTATTCTTGCTTAAGGTAGTCGGTGTCTCAGCCCCATCAGTTACGGTTACATTAGGTTCAAAGGCGCTACCGTTATAGGTAACATCATCGATGTCACTGATGGCTAGTCCACTACTACCTACCGCTGCAACATTAATAGTTCCAGCGGCTTCTGGCCAAGGCTCAATTATAACATCACCCAAGCCACCTGCTTCGAAATTTTTGGGGCCAACAGCAAGATTTACAGTGTACTGATGTCCTGCTTTGAATTCTTTACTAGAAACAAAAAACTTGGCAACATCTGATGTGTTACAATGAACTTCAAGGAATTCACTATTTATTGTTTGTGGCGGTATCAGAACAGCACCCTCTTTGGAAATTGTCATATCCTGTTTTTGTCCGCTTAAGGAGCCTAATTCGCCCGTAGATGGAGTAAATCCGATATTCGTATCTACATTCTTCAATGTAACGCTATTTACCACAACTCCATCTACACCTTTAGCATTAATAATGAGCTTAGCCATCATGTGTTGAAATTGCAGTTGAATAGCTTGATCTCCTTTAGGATGATTTAAAGTAGAAGCATACATTAAGTCACTGGCCTTATAGTCTGCGTCAGCCTGCTGATCAGACCTTACACTGAAGGTATTCTCTACCACCTCTGGATATAATGCATATATACTTACTTTCACGTTGTCACCTGCAGGGTAGTACAATTTCTTATTGTCCTCTGTAACTAAAGGATTAACACCCTGTGCATTGGTTGTCTGTGTTATAAGTCTCAGGGGATTAGAGATATTATTTCCATCTTCATTTGTAATATTCCCTGTACTGGGTGTAAAAAAGGCATATATGCTTTCGCCAGCATCAAAATTTCTTCCCTGAATAGCAGTCCCTGCTCGTGTGAAAGTTGTATTACTTGATGCCTCTAACACCATCGGACATGGACGGTTACCATTGCTCATCATATCTTCCGAACAGGAACTCAGAACCCAAGCTGTTACCAACAACACCAATACTAATACCATGAAAGGCTTATACTCTTTTAATCTTATCATTGTAAATCTCTTTCTTCTATTATGAATTCAGTTACTCGTACCTATAGTTTACGACAACTTTACCATTGTACACATTGGTGTCCGAGCCTGACGAAGGACCGTTGCTCGACACATCGTTTTTAAGAGTTGTCCAGCTGGAGTCTATGTAGTTAGAACCACCATAGCCTCCGCCCCAGTAGGAACCTGACATGCCACCGTAATAGCCGCCGCCACCACCACCGCCATAACCAAAGTTATTGTTAGTGCCTTGGAATAGGGTGTTATTGTTACCAGAACTACTATTGCCACCATCGCGGCCACCACTACGTTTTCCACTAGCTCCACCGCCACCGCCAGCAACAAGTACTCGTTTGGATATTTCACCACTACCAATACGAATGTCGGTGCCGCCACCGCCACCGCCCCATTTTGTACCTCCACCAGCAGCAGGATTACCACCGCCATTCCAACCTGCAGCTGTGGAAGTGCCGCCGCCACCAACGTTCACATAGATGACAGTGCCTTTTGCAAGTTTTTTTGAAGCTTTAACTATTCCACCTTTTCCGCCTTTACCATTACTTCCACAGCCTCCTGCCCCTCCTATCAGCTCAAAGGTGTATGTTGCATTGTCAGCTGGGCAAGTATATGTTTGTGTGCTTCCTGTGTAGTTAAAGACGGTCTCCAAAGTCTCTACAGTAATTGTAATGCTCTTTGAGGTTGCAGCGTTATAATCGGCACCTGCAGGCACAGAGGCTGTAATGGTAACCGTACCTACCGCCCTTCCTGTCACGACACCTGCGACACTTAAACTTGCAGTAGTTGTTGTTCCTGATGTCATCGTATAGGTAACCGTTCCAAAATTAGTTGTGGCAGCACAATCGTATGTTTCACCAATACCTATAGTTACAGCATCTGTTCCCATGGTTATGACTGCCTGAGCTTTTGTTATCTCAAATGTTGCAGTCTTAAAAGTATTGGAATCATATTTTCCTGCTCCTGTTATTGTAATAGTTGCAGTTCCCACATTAATGTTATCACTGTAGCTTACGGTATAATCTGTGCCTTCGTTTAATCGATAAACACCATCTTTAACTACTACACCTGGAGTTTTAGCTCTACCTGAGTAGGTAAAACCCTCCGCCAAGTCACCTACTTCAATAGTCAGATGACTTGTACTACGCTTACTAACCGTCAAAACATATTCAGCAGTTGCAGCCTCGTAATTGCCATCACCAGCCATTGATGCTCGAATAGTGGTAGTACCATCACATAGCATAGTGACTAGTCCATTAGCATCCACAATAGCAACAGATTCATTTGTAGAAGTCCATGTAAAAGTACCATCGCCCTTATCATTAAGTACATTTGTAAACTTTCCATTATCTTCATACTCCATAGAGACGGAACTGCTTTCAAAAGCCATTGTACATGGCTTCTGTCCGATAAGATAGCTTTGTACAGCTGCATCAGAACCATAATAGGCTACTACCATAGCAGTTCCAACATTGATGTTATTCAGGTATTGTAAAGTATACTGAGAGGGGTCTAACACCTGTTCGTTGTCCCCGTTCTTATTTACAACAGTAAGGCTAGATGGTTTTTTGGGAGTACCGTCATAAGTAAATGTCTCAGTAATGGGCTTAATCTGCAAACCATTTTTATTCAGTTTAATGACTGTTGCAGAACCTGTTGCAGCATTCCAATCTATTATTGCTGTTGTCATTGTCAGATTCTGCATACCGACTTCTAAGTTTGCAGTATATTCATAATTCTCTTCAAAGGTTTTGGAGGCCACTGCATAGTTTGCCGTTCCATGGTTTGTAACCACCTGAATGAAAGTAACACCTGCAACTGTCTGAGAAGGGAAAAGAGCAACGCCGCTTAATGTGTTTTCCGTTCCTCCTTTTGCCACTGTAATAGTTCCGGTTTCCCCTGTTCCTGTCCACTTATCAGTTGAGCTGTTATAGTTTGCCTGAATCCTTACGTTAGCCAAGTTAATACTCTGTATCTTTAATCCATCTGATGCAGTAGCGTTAATGGAAATTTTTGCCATACGATGATGGAATTGAAGGTCTACTACTTGGTCAGTCTTTACTTGCCCAACTATAGACGCTGTCATCAGGTCTGACATCTTATAGCTGTCTTGAGTTTCATCACTACTATTGGATGTTTGATCCGCTTGCACTGAGAATGAAGTTGTCGATGCATTGACACTTTTAGGATAAAAGGCTTTTATAGTTACAGTCTTATCCCCATTTGGATAATAAGGTGGACGAGTAGCGTCTGGTGGGGTTAGAATATTTTTACCGCTTGTCCCATTATCTGCTGTGAATATGACACCATCGCATATAGTCGTAGCATCAGAAGTTGTAATAGTAACATTGATTTGGGCACCTCCATCAAACAAGGAGTTTTGGCTATCTCTTGCACTTACACCTCTCGTAATTGAGGTACATGATGCCGCCAAACGTATTGTACCCTCATCTGAACGCAGCACATCCTCTATAGCACATGAGTTTAGCAGACTGAAAAAACAAAGCGCAGCTACACCCAATATAAAATTTTGAAAAAACAAATATCTACAATGCTTCATTATTTGCAAGTATGTCTATAGTGTTATCTTATTAAAAGGAATTTCTTCTCCCGTCCAATCTTTGATGGTGGTGGTGAGATTGATGTAGCGCACACCAACGCTGACATTCAAGACATAGTACACGCCCTCGCGGAACTCGAGGTTGGTGGTGGGCTTGAGCGTGACATTCTTTATACCTGTTTCCGTTCCTCCGATGTTGCGAAGGTTGAACTTAAGCAGTTCTGTGCCTGCCGTAATGGTTTGAGGCGCAATGAAGAAGGGTTCGCCTACCATGGCATTGACATTGCCCGTAGAACCTGTAGTAGTCACAGTGCCACTCGGAAGCGACACACTTAGCTCCGTCTTCACATTCTCCACCAAATAGGTGGAATTTGGCATATTCTCCTGGGTGAGACCCTCGGTGGGAGTAAACTGTACTAACACCTTACACATGCGGTGACGCATGTCAAGATTGATAGCTGCAGTGGAGGTTTTTGAAGTCGATGATACCTCGTTGGTCAGCAAATCGGCCTTTATCACATTGGCCTGAGTAGTCTGGTCGGCTGGAGCAGTAAAGGTAAGCGTCTCACCGGACATATTAGCATTATCATTAGCATCTTCCGGCAGGAAGATAGCAACGGCTTCAACATAGCCGTCGTTACTCAATGATGCAGGGAACTTCGGCAATGCGTCTTCAGGGTCATTAGAAGAAATATCTGATACTGTGGGGTAGGTCTGTGCAAGAGGCGAACGCCCTGAGGCGACATCCACTTCACTCTGGGTTGCATAAGTAAATCCAGTAATACTATTGCCAAACTGATCGGTGGCTACATTCAATGCTGGAGACTCTGCGTCATTATAGGCATAGAGATAGACAAATACAGTTGCATTGATGGGCAGGCGGTCATTATACTCATCTGCCCATGCACGGGTAAAACCCTCTTTGCTATAGACAGGTGCCGACACACTGGCGGTAAACCGGATTATACGATCTTTGCCATTGGCGATGCCTGACTTCTGCTCCTCGTCTGCTGAGCAGGCCGTCATCTGCAAAATGAGTAAGGCCCACAATATATTTATAATATTTCTGTTCATCATCTGCTATTCATTTATTGTCCATTCGTCAATATCCATATTAATATCCTGCATCAGGCACAGTTGCCGTCAGGCCGTTGACGTTCTCCGTTGCCCAGTTGTTGACACTTACAGTAGATATACTGATCAGTCCCGCACGGCTTAGCGTCAGCATGAAGTTATACTGATAACCAGCCCTGAAGTCAGGAGCATCCTGATACACATCGCCCGGTTTGTATTCCGTTGTCGTGGTCGTATTGTCAGAGGCGGTGGTGGTAATCTGGAAGAGTACTTCTGAGGCTGCCAACGACTGTGGCGGTACGATGCACTCATAGGTGTATTGCCTGATGGTGGTTGGATTGTCCACGGCAATGATATTGACCAGGCGCATCTGCACACTCGTATTCTGCGTGATGCTCCATGATGCAGTAGAACCTTCAGCCCCTGTATATCCAGGAGTAAGAGTGCCGCCTGCGGCTATATTGTTTTTGCCAAACGTGACGGATGTGACAGGCTTAGAACCCTTTGTACCAGTGGAATTGACAGTGACGACAATACGACACATCTGGTGGTAGAACACCAAGTCGACAGGCTGCTTGTAACTAACCGCAACATCGGGGGCATAGAGCAAGTCGAGATTATTATACTGAGTGTTGGTCATCGTTCCCCTGTTTTCTTGTCTTCCGAGGTTATCGCTGCGCTGGTCAGTAACTCCAGCCACACTGGAAGGTGGGGTGCTACTGTATGGATACCAGGCACTGAACGTGCGCGACGTGACCTCCGGTGACCAGAAATAGGCATTGTCAGTATTCGGTACAATTTGGACCCGGCTACCACTGGATGTACTCGATGATGCAGCTTTGTATTGGTAAACCGTACTGCCTTCACGGACGGCCATCAGGTCGTTCATGGTCCAATAGTTGTCGAGCGTAGAGAATGCTCGTGTCGTTGAACCTCCGGCTGTAACAACAGTAAAGTTTACGGCATCTCCCACTCCCTTTTTCGTAACTGCTGAAGAGTTGTCTGCTGTTGCATCATCGGAAGAGCATGCCGACAGCCCCACTGCCACAATGAAGGCAGCGGTCACTATCCCCAAGCCGGATACGAATTCTTTGATCATATATATATTTTTATTGTTCATATAGTGGCGTTTCAGGAACAGAACTTGATTCTGACCAGGGCGTGATGGCAGCTGTTACTATCATGCCCGTAGCTTGTAGGGTAAGAGTGAAGACTGTTTCATAGCCCGCAGGCAAAGCCTGTGGGAAGTCATACGAGAATGTTGCAGTAGTCGTTGTACCTACGGTAATCTTAACTGATCCGCTGGCTGTTGTTGTTGGCATCACCAAAGCCCGGTAGATATAATAGGAATCTCCCAGTTTGCTGTAGTCAGGATCACCAGTAGTCAGTTTGTAGGGCGTGATGGTGCCTGTGGCTTCACCAACATCAAGAGTCCTGGTAAGAGGATGGAACGTTGCAGTTGTGGCCTGTCCTTGCAGCTCCACTGCAACGTTGGCAAGGTCGGCATTGCTATAGCCCTTACCTGCTTTCACTTTTATCAGCACCTTGCTCAGCTCGTGGCGGAAGAGGAGCCGGGCGGCGGTGTGGTCGAGGTTGATGGGATTGGTGCCGTCGGAACATTTGTCAGCCTTGGCTGACATGAGGTCGTCGGTCTTCTGTCCGGCGAGGGTTTGGTCGGTATCGAGGGTGATGGTCTTGCCGGAGGCCGTTGCCGTGTTGTCGTAGGGATAGTAGGCATAGACATCAACCATAGAGCCGTCGATGGGGAGGTAGATTTGCTTGTCTTCCTGCTGTGAACCGATGGTCACCTTGTCGACGGCAGAAAAGGCCTGATAAGTGTAGGTATAGCTGCCTGCGGAACCTGAAGCGGTGTTGCCTGCCGTGCCTGTGAGACGATAGCGGATGTTGGCATCCTCGTAGGTGCCACTGCGGGTGACATCGTTGGCATTGGTGCTTCCGGCCTTGACGGTGAAGACTCCTATCTCGTCGTTCGTCTCCCACGATGAGTCGTAGGCACGTGTCACGGAGGTCGAGATGCCGCTGGTGAGCTGCAACGGCACCTGCTTCGGTGCAGTGGTGGGCTCCGGCATGATTAGCTCACCATGCTCACAGGCTGTCAGCATGGTTGTCAGCACCAGTGCAGCGAGTGCAACTATCAGGGTTCTGTCGTTTGCTTTCATATCCATATTTGTTTCTATTGTATTATATCCTTATTTGCTATGGCGTTGCAGTATGCGTTGCAGTTCCAGACACCTCAGTGGTAGTCCAGGGGGTGATGGCACACTCGATGGCGATGGGTTGTTTCTTCGACACGCCAGCTGCGCTTAGGCCTAGTCCGAATGTCAGAGTATAAGCATAGCTCCTTGATACTGCCCAGTCAATGGCGAAGGGCGCAAACATCGTCTCATAAGTCGAGGAATTACCCAGTTGATAATGGCCATCGCCGTCCACAATACGCATCTTGATTGCCAGATAGCCGCCCGTGGTTTCGGGCGTCGTGGTGCCACTGGTCTCAGTGGCGTAGTTCCATGCTGCCAGCGTCTGCGGCATCAGCATGGCGATGTCGGTGGGCGATGTCAAGGGTATTTTGTTCCCTTCGCCGTCCTGTTCCACAGCGGTTGTCGACAGTGTCAAGTGTGCGCCTTCGTCGGCATTGTTCATCACCATCGCGATGCTTTGGCGAACCGGCGTAGCAGCTGGTGTCAGCGCAGCCCCGTTGGCAGGGTTGTCGTCAAAGGTCAGCGTACCAGCCACATTGACATTGCAGATGCTGATGTCCTGTATCTGCACCTTCCAGCCATAACCAGCCAGCTCTTCCGACAACTTACCATAGAATGAGATGCGCGACAGCAGGTGATGGAACTCCAGGGCCACGGCTCTATTGTCGGCAAAAAGATTCAGCTCCTGCGTAAAGCTACCGTCGTCGCGGTGGGTGCGCACACTGGCCGTCATCAGGTCGTACTGTCCCTTGAGCGACAGCGCCTCCGTGCTTCCATCGTAAACGATGCTCTTGCTGGTAAGTATGTCAGTAATGGCCGGAGCCGTGGCCGGGTGAATGGCGTAGAAATTAACCATATATACATCGTCTGGCCACAGGTAGTTAGTATGAGGAAATTTCCACACATTCACGTAGTAGGGTGTGATGCCTGGATCATTCTCGTATATGTTCACAGACTGATAGCTGACAGTATTGTCGTAGCCCCCGTCAGGGATGAAAGCCTGCAACGCACCAGAGGGTGCGGGTGCGGGTTCATTGCCATTTCGGAGCTGTTTAGTAGCATAGACACGAAACTGTGCTTCAGTATCCAAGTCGCCTGCCATGGCCACCCCACGGGTGGAAAAGGCGTCGTTGGTAGCAGCCAGGAAGTAGATAGGAATACCCGACGTTGCGGCATCGGAAACTCCTTTTGTTGTAGAG
>ODAI011295809.1_pt1 | contig 10454 bp, 9 predicted proteins | sample 1539321 | NCBI WGS metagenome assembly ODAI01 (sample SAMN02144231, study PRJEB22623) | gut metagenome | biome: sheep rumen | host: Ovis aries | place: New Zealand | reverse complement strand
TATTATACCATATACTCTGTGCCGGCCACGCCTGTCTAAGAAATTCTCTCTTGAGAATTCATGAGATCTGGATATTATCTCGTTCATAAAATCCTTGATGAGTGACCTGTACTTGCGCATATCCTTGATATCGCGATGCTTGGCCAGCTTGTCGCCCTGCATGGTTATCTCTTCCATCATGGCAGCAAGCCTCTCCTGCAACTCTGTTTCGGCTATCTGACTGGCGAGCATGAACTTAAATGTCCCATCCGCCTGTGTAACTTCCTTGGGTGTTTCCACCTGTTGAACCGGTGTTAAGTTATTGACCTTGATATCCATAGGCTGCTCCGGGGATCATAACATAAAAACTCTGTTTCTTAATGAACTCTGCCGATAAATTTGGCTATATCCGAAATGCAGATCGTAAGATCGTCGTTAGGGAACCTGTTCTCTTTGCCTATACCTGCCGCTGCAAGCTTCTCTTCACTGAAATCTTCGGCATCAGCCAGGAATCTCCGACACATCTCTTCGTATTTGGGCTCACTCTGGCCGTTCTCTCTGTTAAGAGCCCTCTGCAATCTCACTCCGTCATCCAACTCTATATATATCGGTATTACTCTGTCTCCTCCGTAGTGGTCCCTGGTAGAAACAAAAGACTCAGGTGTTCCGATTATGAGATAATCATTATGATCCAGATCCACCTGATCATCCGCAACGGTGAAATAATACCATACGCCATGTACGGTATTATACGATCTCTTCTCTATTATCCTGCCTGCTGCCTCTAACTCCTTAAGTTTGCCTTCATCAACGAAATAGTATTGTACTCCGTTTTTCTCCCTCTCTCTGATAGGTCTGGTAGTATAAGGAACGATCTTATTAAGCTTTAGATCCTCCGAGAGGAGCAGTTGCCTGTATATAGTATCCTTGCCCGATGCACTCTTACCCATCAGACAGAAAATCTTACCCATACATTACCTCTTTCGAACTTATACACGGCGCATAAAGGCTTCGTCTGTCTTCCGGAATGTCCCTATGAGCCTGCAAAGTGCTCCCTTCATTATAATATCTAACACTTAATCTGTCATCAATTTCCGACAGAGCGCTCTTTAACCTTTCAAGCCCTTTTGACGTATCCATATATGTCGTGATCAGAATGATACCGTCATCCCCTGCCAGTTCAACCTGTATATGATGATCCTTCAACAGGATATTCTGCAAAGTATAACCGTCAATATATGTATTCATCGTAGATATGACTATCTTGTACGGATCCAGATCAACACATATACCTTTGTCGGCTGTATCAGTCTTTGTAAGAACGCGTAGTTCCTTAAAACTCCCGAAAGAGCCTCTCAGCTCCGTAAGACGTAACAGATGGTCCCTTACCATATCCGGATGATCAACAAAATGATGAAGCGCCAGATCGATACTCGCCATGAGAACATAAGACGGTGAAGATGTCTGCAACAGCGACCAGTATTTTTCAATTTGACTTATGTCAACCAGTTTTCCCTGTACGTGTAACAGTGCGGTCTGCGTCATGGCTGCCAGAGTCTTGTGTGTACTGTGTATCACGATATCTGCTCCGTATCTTAATGCTCCGCCCGGATACAGTTCGCACAGATCCAGATGTGCTCCGTGAGCCTCATCCACGACCAGTATAGTGTCATATCTGTGACAGACATTGGCAATGGCCTCTATATCAGACAGTATCCCTCCATATGTGGGAGATGTAATGACAACTGCCGCATACGGTGATCCCGCTTCTTTTGCGCTTCTTAATCTGTTCTCTGCTTCCTCAGGCGATACCGCACCATAAACTCCGAATCCGACTACTTGCGCAACATCTAAGACATCCGTATCAACGGATGTAAGCATAGCTCCGGCCCGGACCGATCTGTGACAGTTGGATGCGATGAGCACCCGTCTGTTTTTGTACATTGACGTAACCGCATGTATAGCGATCAGGATGCCTGCAGTCGATCCGTTGACAAGAAAATAAGTATTCGGACACCCATAGAGCCTTCCCGCATAGTCCATCGCTTCTTTGAGAATCCCGCCTGCATCATACAGATTGTCATAACCCATTATCTCCGTTATATCCATATGATATGCCTGATCCAGTTCGCAGCCCAAGTCCTGTCTCTTATGACCCGGCATATGAAAAGGATATTCATCCGAATTATACAGTTTTAACAGTTCTTCATATAACATGCTCATCAGATATCTATATCCAGCTCCACGGGACAATGGTCCGATCCGAAGATCTCAGTGTGTATCTTTGCATCTTTTAATCTGACTGAAAGTGACGCTGATGTCATAAAATAGTCTATACGCCAGCCGGAATTCTTCTCTCTTGCATGGAATCTGTAACTCCACCATGAATATACCGATTCGAGATCGGGATAGAAATAACGGAATGTATCAATGAATCCGCTGTCAATGATATTCTGGAATTTGCCTCGCTCTTCATCCGTAAATCCCGCATTATGCCTGTTGGTCTTCGGATTCTTAAGATCTATCTCTTTGTGAGCGACATTCAGATCCCCGCAGTAAATGACCGGCTTGCTCTTCTCTAAGTTCTTGATATAGGCAAGGAAGTCATCTTCAAACTTCATCCTGTAATCCAGTCGCTTCAGTTCATCCTGTGAATTCGGAACATAGACTGTTATAAAATAATAATCCGGATACTCAAGAGTGATCACACGTCCTTCGTGATCATGCTCATCCACTCCTATTCCGTATGTCACATTAAGAGGCTCTTCTTTTGCAAAAACGGCCGTGCCTGAGTATCCCTTTTTCTCGGCATAATTCCAATAATCATGATAACCGTCAAAAGATATATCGATCTGTCCTTCCTGCAGTTTTGTCTCCTGCAGACAGAATATGTCGGCATCCAGGTCCTTAAATATCTGTTCAAAGCCTTTTTCCCTGCAGGCTCTTAATCCGTTTACATTCCATGATATAAATCTTTTCATTACAGGTCTCCTCTATATAACTCTTCCTCGTATGGATCACCTTGCGGAGCAAATTCCATAGAACCGTCTTCATTGACTGTCTGCCCGTCGATACCTGTTTCATCAGATACGGTCTTCTCCAGAACAAGTATCACTTTATCATACTCTTCCATCGCCTGTTTGTGCCTGTCAAGGATAAACTGCTCATTGCCTGCTTTTGCCGCCTTCTCAAGCGAAGCCGACAAAGCCGAGAGCCTTACGGCACCGATCGTAGCCGATGTACTCTTAAGTGCATGTATGAGCACGGCATAGTCCTTGATTTTACTTTTCTGTACCAGTTCGTTTATCTTTCCCATATTTTCATATGAACTGCGCAGAAACTCTGCAAGGATCGATCTGTAGAATCTCTCATCCATGCCGCAGTTAGCCATTCCTTTTCTGACATCTATATTTGCTTCTTTCAGAGATTCGAAGAATCCATTCTCATATTGCTCATCCGCAGCTGTGGTCGTCTCAGATTCCGAACCTTCATCAAACGTTCCTTCCTGTACCGGTATCACTTTATCTTCCGGCAGGTATTTCTTGAGCATCCTTTCCAATGTCGCGCTGTTGATCGGTTTTGTAAGATAATCATCAAAACCCTGCGAGAGATATCTCTCCTTGGCACCTATCACGGCATCTGCCGTCAGACATATGACAGGCGTATGGGTATTGGGACCGTCTGCCTGTTTCTTTATGCAATGCATGGCTTCTATTCCGTCCATTCCGGGCATGCGCTGATCCATAAAGATCACATCATACTTCTTTGAACCGGCCATACTTACGGCTTCCGCACCGCCGGATGCAGTCTCGATCCGAACTCTTATGTCCTTGAGGAATTCTTTAGCAACTATCAGATTCATCCTTGTATCATCAACGATCAGGATATCTGCATCAGGTGCTCTGTATGCCTCATGATAAATCTTTTTATTCTCATGAGACTTCTCAGATCCGCCATTAAGATCACCGATCGGTTCATCCGAGATAACACGCTGGGGGATCATGACACTGAACTCAGAACCCTGTCCGTAAACACTCTGTACTTTTATCTCTCCTCCCATCATCTTAAGAAGATTTCCGGTTATGGCAAGTCCGAGTCCGGTTCCTTCTATGGTACTGTTCTTCTCAAGATCCATACGCTCGAACTTGTCAAATATCCTTCCGATATCCTCTTGTTTGATGCCTATTCCCGTATCTTTTACGGAAATGAACAGTCTGATAAGCCTGTGCCCGTCGACTGCCTGTTCCGATACATCTCCTTTTGCTGTCAATGTCACTTTCCCGGTATCTGTATATTTGACCGCATTCGTAAGGAGATTAGTGATCACCTGACGTACTCTTACCTCATCACCCCACAGCCTGTCCGGAAGATTCTCATCAATATCCGTATCAAATATGAGATTCTTTTCAAGGGCCTTAAATCGGATCATTTTGATCACATCATTAAGCAATGTGCTTAACTGATACTCTTCTTCTATCACGTCCATCCTTCCTTCCTCGATCTTGGTAAAATCAAGAATATCATTAATGATGGACAACAGATTATTCCCGGCACTGTCTACATTACCGGCGTATTCTTCTATATTCTTAAAGGCCTGCCTCATGGCCTCAGGATCATTATCCGGGATCTTCTCCGCCTTTGCGCTCTCGCGAAGTATCATCTCATTCATGCCCAGGACCGCATTGATCGGAGTTCTTATCTCATGACTTGTATTGGCCAGAAAGTCCGTTTTTGCTTCACTTGCACGCCTGGCTTCCTCAAGTGCGATGTCCTGCTTGATCTTGGCTTTTACGGCCTCATACTGTGCGACCGCACACATTATCACCTCGATAAGGTACATGACAGGTAATCGCTTGTAATACATTTCAGGGAACTGATAGCCCTTAAGATGCAGCGGCGTGTACATATATACTGCCATACCGATGAACAGTACGGTACAGAAATAACTGCCATAGAACAGATTAAAGAAATACATGCAGACCGGTGCGGCTGCAAATATCAGAAATATGCTCGTGCCGCCCGTGCCGCCCGTATAAAGAAACCATCCGAAAGTAAACCAGTAGACTATACACTGGATATGGATGGCAATATGCATGAGAAGTTTTCGCGGTTTCCTGCCGAATCGACATATCGAGAGAAGTATCAGAGCGATCGCAGTCATTACGGCACAGAAAAGCGCCAGAAGTCCTATAGTATAGACACCGTGCAGAAAGTTATCAATGCACAGATAAATACAGTACGGAACAAGTAACGAATAAATTATTATGCTCCGCAGCGGGTTAACATCTATGAATTTCTGATCTATCCTCAGTCTCTTCATTTTTCCTTTGGATCAATCTACTCTGTTACGACTCTTTCCTTCAATGAATGCCTCTATATTGCGATATACTTCATCCGCACATCTCTGTCTGGCCTCAACACTGGCCCAGGCCATATGAGGTGTGATAAGAAGCTTTCTGCTGTCTTTGATCCTGTGAAGAGGCGAATCTGCCGGCATAGGCTCTTTGTTTAGGACATCAAGCCCTGCTCCGGCTATGATACCCTGCTCAAGAGCCGTGGCCAGATCATCCTCCACTATAACCGGTCCTCTCGCAACGTTGATGAGTATCGCCGTATCCTTCATCTTCTTAAGAGCTGCCATATCTATCAGCCCTCTCGTTGTGTCATTAAGAGGACAATGAAGGGAAAGAATGTCAGATCTTGATAAAAGATCATCGAAACTCACCTGTTCATATCCCTCCACCTTATTCCTGCCTGTAGTCGAATAATAAATGACTTTGCATCCGAACGCCGTAGCGATCTGCGCTACTTTACGACCGATATTACCCATTCCGACTATTCCCCAGGTCATTCCGTCGAGTTCATTGTATTTCTCGTCAAAATTACAGAAACCTGACTGCGAACTGTACTTGCCCGACTTAACATATTCATCATAGTAGCTGATCTTCTCAAGCACATACAGAGCCAGAGCAAACGTATGCTGGGCTACCGCAGGTGTTGAGTAGGCTTTAACATTGGCCACACCTATTCCGCGGCTTTTGGCATATTCTAAGTCTATATTGTCATATCCCGTTGCCGTAACACATAAGAGCTTTACTTTAGCGGCATCCTTAAGCATCTCTTCATTCATGACCGCTTTGTTAAATATGACTACATCCGCATCTTTTATGTATTCTCTGTTATTCTGCGGCGTATCCGAATCATGCTGTTCGTACTCGCCGAAATCCTCAAATACGCTCGTATCGATATCATATCCTAATGTATTTCTGTCCAATTCGACTATCTTCATTCATTACCTCCGTAATCTGCATCCCATCAGGGTCCAAACGGCAAAACGGCCGTCTCTCACATCATCATATCTTCTTTCCTTGCATGTGGCAACTTCACCATCGCAAAATATGCGATCAGAACTCCAACCGCGCATACTGCCGTTCCGGTCATGAGCATGGTCTTTATTCCTGAATTGTCAAGTATCACACCGCTTATAAGATTCGAGAATACACCGCCTATAGTGATAGCGCTCGTAACATAAGCCTGACCCTTGACCTGATCATATTCGCTCATCGTACTGTTCACGTAGTAAGCGGCGGCAGGTATGAATACCGCGTATGCAAAAAGTTGAAAAGACTGGCTCAGATACATCATCGCCATGTTGAAAGTAAACAGCAATATCAGTATCTTCACAAAAAAAGCAAAGCCGGAAACTATAAGAAGCTTGTCCGCCGATATCTTCTTAAGCACAAGCCCTATCAGTGCCATCACGGGAAGTTCCAGGATCGCCTGAAGGAAGTTTGCATATCCCAGTTCTGTTTCTCCTCCGCCGAGATTGCAGATGATCTGTATCATAAAATCATTGATCATATTATGCGCAAAAAAGAAACATACCGTTGCGATCAGGAAGACCGTAAAGGCCGGATAAGCCTGAACAAAAGATTTAAAACTGTTATGGATCGTTCCGGATGATGCATCACTTCCGATGACACGAGTGTCAGTTTCCGTCTCTTTTTCATTGCGGGGTTTGATAAATGTGATTATGAGAACAGCAGAAATGAGCATCGTCACAATGTTGACATACAGAAGAACACTCTCTCCATTCCTTGCAACAACGCCTCCGATGATCGCTGCAGTTACCGCAAAACTCGCTGAACCCAACCCTCTGGCAAGTCCGTAATATATACTGCATCCTGCCTTCTGATATTCAAAACAAAGCGCTGTCATAACAGGCTGATATGCAAACTGTATCATGTATATGAGCGCGTATATTATGAAGACCGCGGCCTTATTGCATGGTATAATCAGTAATACCACAGATCCGAAAAAAATGACCGCGACTGAGAACATTATAAATATCCTGTTAGTCAGAGGGCCGGGGCGATCTATCATCCCGGCTATAATCGGTTGGAAAACCGCAGATATTATATTGGCTACTGCTAACAGTATGCCGACCTCAGTATTCGAGAATCCGTTGGCCAGCAGATATACTGCCGCATAGGCATGAATAGTACAGAACGCAACAAAATATGCCGAATTAAGTAATGTATATCTCAGTGTCCAGATGAACCCCGAAGAATCGGGTCTGTCTTTCATTAATCTCCCCTCCGGATGATCCTTTCTTAACTTGCTCTTGTGACCCTTGTTCCCATGTGAATTCGAAGAGAAACTTACTTACTGCTTCGATTGTTTAGGGTTGGTTCCTTGATCTCTTTATCTTTATCTTTCGCTTCCGTATTCTTTTTAGGCATGCTTTTTCGTCCTGTAATCAAAAGCAAGGTACATTTTAGTTTATTATAACATCAGCAAGTGAGTTAATTCTATGATAATATACAGAAACATTCCAATTATTCCACGCATCATTATGGTATAATGTGAAAAAGATATTACGGACAGGAGGAACGAACACGGACATTCAGTCGGTGACAAAACACTTAAGCTGTTTGCTCACATATTGACCGACTCTCTTAAGAGAGAAACTGCGGATATCGGCCGCTGGGGCGGCGAGGAGTTCGTTGTGGTTCTGTACAACAAGGCTCTTACTGAGGCAGTTGATACGGCCGAAAGGATAAGATCCGCCGTGGCAGAGGCTTCAATGCCGAACGGTAAAAAGATCACCTGCAGCATAGGTGTGACCGAAGTAAAAGAAAATGACAGATATGAAGATGTATTTGAACGTATGGATAAAGCATTATATGCAGCCAAATCCGACGGAAGAAACAATGTAAAAAGCTGATAAGGGAGGAAAAAATGGATAAGCAAAACCCTATAGTAACCATCACAATGGAAAACGGAGATGTGATCAAAGCCGAGTTATACCCGGATATAGCACCTCAGTCCGTAAATAACTTCATAAGCCTTATAGGAAAGGACTATTATAACGGTCTTATATTCCACAGAGTCATCAAAGGCTTCATGATCCAGGGCGGATGCCCTGAGGGTACGGGTATGGGCGGCCCGGGATACTCCATAAAAGGAGAATTTAACAGCAACGGATTTAAGAACGATCTTAAGCATACGGAAGGTGTGCTGTCCATGGCCAGATCCATGTTTCCGGACAGTGCGGGCTCACAGTTTTTCATCATGCATAAGACAAGTCCTCATTTGGACGGAGATTATGCCGCATTCGGCAAGGTCACAGAAGGTATGGAAAATGTGAATAAGATCGCTGAATGCGATACGGACTATAATGACAGACCTCTTATCCCTCAGGTCATTAAGACTATGACAGTGGAGACATTTGGGGTTGATTATCCGGAACCTGACAAGCTGTGATCTGAGTCGCGCTTGATCCGTTAATTTTCTGATAATCCGGCAGTATCCGGTACCGGAGATGTGTAACGATATGAAAGAGTATAAGAACTATATCTTTGACCTATACGGAACGCTTTTGGACATACATACAGATGAGAACAGTAAGGAATTGTGGAAGATCATGCGTGACTTCTACAATGTCTACGGCTGTGAATGGAAGCAGAAACCGCTTAGGGATGCGTTCTTCCTCTATGATGCGGGCGAGCGACAGAGACTTTCCGTACTTACCGGTGTCAAAAAGCCCGAGATAAAGATCGAGCGTGTATTCGCCAGATTGTTGTTCGAAGGGGGCGGACACCATTCCTGCTCTCTTATGATCGCAGGCTTAGATATCGATACTTTGCGAAGACAGTACAAGGAAAATATCGAAGGTGTGCTTAATAAGGTCGCTGACAGTGAATGGGCCACAGCAGCAGCCAATCTTTTCAGGACTGCATCAAGAGAATATGTCCGCCTGTATCCCAATACAATGGAGACTCTTAAGTCTCTTAAGGATAAAGGCTGCCGTCTCTATCTCTTATCCAATGCGCAGAAGGTATTCACGATGCCCGAGATAGAGGCCTTCGGATTGCAGGATATCCTGGATAAGATATATATATCTTCAGACTATGGCATGATGAAGCCGGAACCGGACTTTCTTAATAAGCTACTGTCAGAAGAGGGCCTTAAGAGTGAAGAGACTGTCATGGTCGGCAATGAGATAGAGAGCGATGCGGCGATCGCAATAAGATGCGGCTTAAGCAGTATCTGTCTCAATACATTCGGCCTTAAGAAAAAAGAGATAAACAGGCGTATCGCAGAACTCCTTAAGACTGAGAATGCCTCAGACGAACTTATGCCCATGATCATAAAGTCCGGAGATATAGGAGAGATACTTAAATAAACAGAACCGATACAGACAAGGGACGGCGTGGGCCGTCCCTTTATTTGATCATATTGCAATATCCTTCGTTGCGACCTTTTCCTTAAATCTCACGTCATGCTCAACAAGCAGCATTGTGGGCTGATATTCCAGGATAAGCTTCTCTATCTGCATTCTTGAGAACACATCGATATAATTTAGCGGTTCGTCCCAGATATACAGATGGGCAGGTGTGATGAGGCTTGTCGCTATGAGCACCTTCTTCTTCTGTCCCTCAGAGAATTCGGTCATATCCTTCACAAACTGCTCTCTCTCAAGATCAAGGCGCCTTAATACCGCCAGAAACAGGCTCTCATCCAAATCGGCCGCTTTCGCATATTCCCTCAGCGTTCCCTTAAGAAAAGAAGTGTCCTGATCGATATATGATATCTTAAGACCTGAAGCAACCTTAAGTTCTCCCGTCACATTCAGAATACTCTCTTTTGCCTCATCCGGATCTTCTGATGCGCCCTTAAGTATCGCCTTTATAAGGCTTGTCTTGCCACAGCCGTTCCTGCCGGATAAGAATACCCGCTCTCCCTGACATATCTTAAATGTCATATCGGTAAAAAGCGGGGCGCTTAAGCCATATCCTATCGACAGTTCCCTCGCCTCCACAAGAACACTCTTATGATACTTAAGCGGATCAAGCTTAAGGTCAGCTACAGTCTCTATATCTTTAAGCAGTCCTTCCTTTTCGTCTATCTCCCTGTCCATCCGTTTCTCATAGGATTTGACCCTCGCCTGCATCTTCTTGGTCTTGGCACCG
>ODAI014354198.1_pt1 | contig 10455 bp, 8 predicted proteins | sample 1539321 | NCBI WGS metagenome assembly ODAI01 (sample SAMN02144231, study PRJEB22623) | gut metagenome | biome: sheep rumen | host: Ovis aries | place: New Zealand | reverse complement strand
TGGAACCACGCCTTCGGCTCTACCATCGGAGGCGAGAACACTACCTTCATGCGCAACCTGTGGGCCGACAATACGGGTCGCAACCCGAGTGTGGGCTGGGCTGGCGTGTTCAACTTCATTAATAATGTAGTCTACAACTGGGTACATCGTACTGCCGACGGAGGTGAGTTCCGCTCGATGTTCAACTTCATCAACAACTACTACAAGCCCGGTCCCCTCACTCCGAAGGATGAGAATGTAGGCCATCGCATCATCAAGGCCGAGAGCCGCTCAGAGGGACTCTTCCCCTTCAAGCAGTTCGGTCGCGTCTATGCACATGGCAACATCATGGAGGGCTATCCCGAGATTACCAAGGACAACTGGAAGGGTGGTGTGCAGACTGCCGACAAGGATGGCGAGATGGACGATACCGAGCTGACCCTGATGCGCTCCAATGAACCCTTCACCATGCCTTTCCTGACCGTCATGGATACGCGCAACGCCTACCAATGGGTACTCAACAACGTGGGCGCCACCATCCCCTGCCGCGATGTCATAGACCAGCGCATCTGCGAGGAGGTGCGTACCGGCAAGGCGTACTATGTCGAGGACTACGAGAAGAAGGTGAAGGACAATCCTTATGGCGACATGTGGGGACTGCATAAGAAGTCGAAGAACGAAGAGGGCTTCTTCAAGTACCGCCGCCTGCCTAAGGACAGCTACAAGCTGGGTATCATTACCGACCCCCGTCAGATGGGCGGCTATCCTGAATACCGCTCTTGGAAGCCCTGGAAGGACAACGACGGCGACGGAATGCCCAATTTCTGGGAGGTGGAGAACGGCTTAGACCCCAACGACCCCTCCGATGCCAACAAGGACTGCACGGGCGATGGCTATACCAATATCGAGAAGTACATCAACGACATTCCCACCAACGTGAAGGTTGACTGGACGGACCTGAAAAACAACCACGACACGCTGGTGAAGCGCATCAACTAAACACGCAACGCGTTATGAGAAAAGTTCTGTTTGAAGCGTTATTATCGCTACTCACCCTGACAGCCAATGCCCAAGAGGTGGTGCTGAATGCCGATGGGCGCGACTCTGCCTATGTGGAGACCATCAAGGGGCGCGCGCAGAAGATAGTCGACGGTCTGCAGCTTACCGACAGCCAGCAGGCTCTTGCCGTACGCAACATCATTGCCAACCGCTACTTCCAGCTGAACGACATCCATGCGAAATACGACAAGTCGCAACAGGATGCCCTGCAGGCCGAACTCTACCGGCATCACTTCGAACTGGCTTCTGCCCTTGCCCTCTACCTCAACGACGAGCAGATAGAGGCTGTGAAGGACGGCATGACCTTCGGACGGCTGAAGCGCGACTACCAGGCTACTCAGGACATGATACCTTCCCTGACGGACTTCGAGAAGCGCCAGGTGCTCATCTGGCTTCAGGAGGCTCGCGAGTATGCCTTGGATGCCGCCGACTCTAAAGGAAAGCACTTCTGGTTCGACAAGTATCGCGGCCGCACCAACAACTGGCTGTCAGCCCGCGGCTACGACCTCAAGAAGGAGCGTGACAACTGGATGAAGCGAATCGAAGAAGCTAAGAAGAAATGATGAGACAGCTATTAGTCCTCTTAGGACTTATCACTACTATAATTCCATCGGTATCCCAGGAGGTGCCGATGGATTATTCCTATTGTGGCTACCATCGCTCCGAAAAGCCCATTCCATCGGCCCTCGTGGTGGTGTATGTGCAGGCTCAGCCTGGCGACAACAGTCCCATGCTGCAGGCTGCCATCGATGCCGTGAGCCAGCAGAAGGCCGACCCCCAGACGGGGTTGCGTGGTGCCGTGCTCCTGGCCGAGGGGGTCTATGAGCTTAGCGAGCCTCTCCGCATCCGTACCAGCGGCGTGGTGCTGCGAGGTAGCGGACGCGACAAGACCGTACTGCACAAGACGGGATACGACCGGGGTGCCTTGGTGTATATCGAGGGTACGCACGATGTGGCAGAGCTGGCTTCCTTCGATGTGGCCGACGTGAAGGCCGGAAGCATCACCTGTACCGTTATGGGGGCAACCGGCAAGGATGCACCCGGCAAGGGGGCGTCGCAACAGCTCAAGGCGGGGGCGCGTATTGCCGTCTGCCGTCCTTCTACGCAAGAGTGGATTGAGTCTTTAGGCTGCTCGTCGTTTGGCGGAGGCAAGCGCATGGGGTATTGGGCTTGGCATGTGGGCGACATCGACCTGCGATGGAATCGTACGATTCTGTCGGTCGATGGCTCTTCGCTGACGCTCGATGCGCCTGTCACCTGCAGCATAGAGTCGCGCTGGGGAGGAGCCAAGGCCGTAGTCTACGAACAGCCGGGACTGATTGCCGAATGTGGCGTGGAGAACCTGACCCTTGAGAGCGACTACGACCGCTCGTTGCCCATGGACGAGAGTCATTGCTGGGACGGAGTGTATGTGGCCGATGCCGAGAACTGCTGGGTCAGGATGGTCAACTTCCGCCACCTGGCCGGTTCGGCGGTGGTCGTACAGAAGTCGGCCTGGCAGATTACCGTCGAGGACTGTAAGTCGCTCCAACCCATATCCGAGATTGGCGGCCTGCGCCGTCGCACGTTCCTGACTATGGGCGAGAAGGTGCTCTTCCAGCGTTGCTATTCCGAGCATGGCATCAACGACTTTGCCGTTGGTCATACTGCTGCTGGCCCCAATGCCTTCGTGCAATGCGACAGCTACGAGTCGCTGGGACCCAGCGGAGCCATCGCGTCGTGGGCGCCGGGCATCTTGTTCGACATTGTCAACATCGACGGTAATGATATTGTGTTCAAGAACTGGGAACTGGAGAAGTTCGGGGCTGGCTGGGCTACTGCCAACAGCACCATGTGGCAGTCTACCGCCGCAGGACTGTTCTGCTATTCGCCCGACTCGCTCAACCGCAACTATTCGCGCGGCTGCTGGGGACAGGTGATGGGCAATGGCGAATATACCGAGATGAACGAGCATGTCCGTCCCTACTCGCTCTTTGCTGCCCAGCTGGAGCAACGCCTGCATCGCGATGTCAAGGCGCAATGCCGCATCCTGGAGCGCGACCTGAATGCCAGCAGCTCGCCCACCATCGACGAGGCCATACAAATGGCTCGCGAGGCGATGAAACCGCGCGTTTCGCTCGCCATGTGGATTGACTCGGCTGTGTTCCAGGCCGACATCCTTCCGGGCAGACTGAAGCCTTTTGAGTATCGTCCGCTCGTCAGTCGTGACTTCCGCTCGCACAACTATGCCGTAGTCAATGGCTGGCTGACGAAGAACGATGCCGTCCTGGTGGGCGGCAAGCATCAGACTCCCTGGTGGAACGGTCGCACTACCGATGCCTCGATGGCTAAGGCCAAGTATGCGTTGACGCGCTTCGTACCGGGGCAGGAGTGCCGGGGCGGTACCGACCGCATAGACTCCGTCGTGGCCGAGATGCAACGGTCGCATACCCTCCTGTTCAGTCAGAACTATGGCCTCTGGACCGACCGCCGTCGCGACGACCATGAGCGCATCCGCCGCAAGAACGGCGATGCCTGGGCGCCCTTCTACGAACAGCCCTTTGCCCGTACGGGGGTATCGACTGCCGCTCATCCATCGCTTCTCACCTCTCAGCTGGCTTGGGACGGCATGTCGAAGTACGACCTGACGCAGCTCAACAAGTGGTACTTCTGGCGACTGCAGCAATTTGCAAAAAAGACCGAATCCATCGGCCTTCTGCTCAAAAACCAGCACTACTTCCAGCACAACATCCTGGAGGCTGGTGCACATTGGGTAGACTGTCCCTGGCGCACGGCCAACAACGTGAATGGCACACCATTCCTGGAGCCGGTCAACTTCACGGGCGACAAGCGAATCTTCACGGCCACCTTATTCTATGACATCGAGAATCCCGTGCTGCGGCAGCTGCATCGCCAGTACATCCGTCAGTCGCTCGATGCCTTCAAGGGCCAGCCCAATGTCATCCACTCCATCGGAGAGGAGTTTACAGGTCCGCTGCATTTCGTGCAGTTCTGGCTCGACGTCGTTGCCGAGTGGGAACAGGAGAACGGACAGGTGCTCGTAGACCTGGCTGTCAACAAGGATGTGCAGGATGCCATCCTAAACGACCCCGTACGCTCCAAGATAGTCGATATCATCGACATCGAGCAATGGTTCTACCACAACAAGGGCGAATATGCTCCCCCGGGTGGCGTGAACATGGCCCAGCGGCAGTATATGCGCAAAATCCGCACTGGTGGTGCTCGCTTCGAGGATGTCTATCGGGCGGTCAGCGAGTATCGCAGTCACTATCCCGGCAAGGCAGTGGTCTATTCTGCCCAGAAGCATCCCGAGATGTGCTGGGCCTCGCTGATGGCCGGAGGCTCCTGTGCTGCCATACCGGTGGTCGATCAGGCCTTCCTCCACGAGCTTGCGCGGATGGCTCCCGTGGCTCCGACGGCTGAGGGTGTCTACATGCTGAAGGGTGAGCGCGGATGGCTGGTCTATTCCGAAACTGCCCACAACCGGCTGGAGATTGGTAAAAACAGGTACATGCTGCATTCCGTTGACGCTAAGTCGGGCAAAATCAGCTACTTGAAAGATGTTTCCGGCGAGGTAGACCTTCCCGACAAGGGGGTTTACTGGATACTAAGAAAGTAAGTTATTTGACGCAGAAAATGGGAAAATATCAGTTTTTCCCATTTTTTTATTGTTTTTTTTTACTGATGTTTTGTTATTTTCGTTACCTTTGCAATCGAAAACAAACTACTAATAATAATTTACTATCACTTTATGGCAGCTAATAACCTAAGAGTTCGCACCCAGCGACTGGTCTCTGAGTTCTGTGCAGGCAACGATCATGCTTTTGCCGAGTTATACGACATGTATGTCAACATGCTCTTCAACTACGGGCTGAAGTTCACAACCGACAAGGAACTGCTGAAGGACTGCATCCACGACATCTTTGTGAAGGTTTACAGCAAGCGCAACGAGAAGAATGCCATCAACAACCTGGGTTCCTATCTGCTCATCTCGTTGAAGAACCGCCTGCTCGACGAGTTCCGTCATCAGACGTTCTCGACGTCTAACGAGGTTGAGGAGTACGAATACCGCCGTGCAGCCGAGGATGTAGAGCGCGACTATCTGTCGCAGGAAGCCGAATGGATGCGGTCGGCTCGCGTGGCCCATCTGATGCAGAAGCTGACCCGCCGCCAGCGCCAGGCCATCACCTTGTATTATCTGGAGGAACGGAAGTATGAGGAGATCTGCGGCATCATGAAGATGAACTACCACTCCGTTCGCAATCTGATGCATCGCAGCATGTCGCGACTGCGCGAGGCAGCCATGTAACATCTGTCATTAAACTGATGACAAATCCGCATGTGTATCGTCATTAAGATAGTAATTGACGATGCACGTGAAAAGAGAAGTATACACCAAAGTAGAGCAGTTTCTGCGCGATGATGACTTCATCCGCTACGTGATGGACTGTCTGCCGGATAAGGACTCCTACTGGGCCTCTTATCTCACAGCCACTCCGCAGGTTCGTGCTGCCTACCTGAAAGCCTACGACATCCTGCTGCATCTTGACGACTGCGACCTGCTGACTCCCGAGCAGACCCAGCGGCTGAAGCAGCGCATCTTCAACTCCCTGCGTACCGTAGTCAACTAATCCTTGAAGTCGAGGCTTAGCTGACCGTCGCCCAGCATGTTGAAGGTTTTGCGATGAAATGGGGTAGTTCCGAACGTTTTGATGGCCTCGCGATGTTTCCGGGTGGGATAGCCCTTGTTCTGCTGCCAATCGTACTGCGGGTATTCCTCGGCCAGGCGGTCCATGTAGTCGTCGCGATAGGTCTTGGCGAGGATGGAGGCGGCGGCTATGCTCAGGTATTTGCCGTCGCCCTTCACGATGGTGGTGTGGGGGATGTCGACGGGCGAGGTGCCGACCACAGGGCGGTAGGGCTTGAATCGGTTGCCGTCTACGATGATGGCCTCCGGGCGCACCTTCAGCTGGTCGAGCGCTCTGTGCATCGCCAGTATCGAGGCATTCAGGATGTTTATTTGGTCGATTTCATCGGGTGTGACCACACCTACCGCCCAGTCCAGGGCATCGCGCTCGATGATGTCGCGCAGCTGCCTGCGGCGGCGGTCGGTCAGCTGCTTCGAGTCGTTCAGCTCCTCGTTCTGGTAGTCCTCCGCGAAGATGACCGCTGCGGCATACACGCTACCTGCCAGACAGCCCCGCCCAGCCTCATCGCAGCCTGCCTCAATCTTACCCGTATAATAGTGACTTTCAAGCATCTTTCTCGTCATCCATTTCTTATTGCGACTGCAAAGGTACGAATTTTATCCGAGAATCGTCACTTTGGGGACAGATAAATGATGAATGTATTTCAGAGCGAGCCGTAATGTCGTGAGCAGTGAGCCGTAATGTCACTATGAGCGAGCCGTAATGTCGTGAGCAGTGAGCCGTAATGTCACTATGAGTGAGCCGTAATGTCGTCCGAAGTGTGGTTGGGGCCCGGCTAAGCATGCCGGTGGGGATATTGCATTATTGCATTGCTTTTGTTTTCAAATCGGAGTGAGAAGATGGAAATAGAGTATATGATTATAGTTAAATAATTATATATTAATAAGTTATATCATATTATACCTCTATTTTAACCATTTCCCAGCCCCCTTCTTTTCCGCAAAATGAAATGAAATGCAATTTTGCAATATTCGGATGTTTGGATAGTTCGGAAAAATGTTGTACCTTTGCGGAATAAAAAATTAGAGATATGGACTATACAACACTACCCCGCCCACTGATATACAAAGAAAGAAGGAGCCTTGAAGACTTTGCTGAGGAAAACGAAGACCTGACATTGCTAATCGATAACATGATTTCCAACTGGTATTTTAGCAGTGCTGATGGAAAAGAACGTGTGCTCCGCTGTTTCAACACAGCGTACTATCTATGTACTTTGATCCTCCTTTGCGACAAACACGCAGAATGGAACTTTGCCAAGTATTGCGACATTGCATATTGTAACGACAATAAGAATAAGGTATATCAGGCTTTTACTCTCTCGCTGGTCTATATTTTTCTAACACACACATACTACGATATACCGTGTAAGAAACTGATCGAGAAACTGAAAAACTATCTAAATTCACTCGTCAATTTCCTGCAAATTGGTGATCCTTTTCTAAATGATTACTATTATTCGAACGCATTTGAGGATTTACAAAAAGACTTACCTGAAGATTGGCTCCTCGCAGAAGAATTCAAGCCTCGCACAATAGATGAAGATATTTTCCATGATGTGGATGGCATAGTGAACTGGTACAATTTGACGGATTACTATAGACGAGAGATTGTCGAGACAATAGTGAATGCGTTAGGTAAAGATGAGTACGAGAAGCATACACTTATTGACTTGATAATTCGTGATGCTGAGCGTTTCTATGGAAGCAACGGTCCTACGTTTATAAGTCAGGTAAAGCCTATGCTTTACAGTTTGGATGAGCAAATCTACCACGAATATAACGATACTATCGATCAAGAAATTTTCGAGGCAGAAAGGGCGATGGAGGATAATGCGAATAACGTTGGTTATCTTCAAACGCGGATAAGCGAATTGGAAAACGAAATTAAAGAATTGAAGGCCGAAAACGAAAGACTGCAAAAGGGGGCGCAGCCTGACAATGAGCTTCAAAGGGACAATGAGCGTCTGAAAACACTATATGAGGCTGCGGATAAGCAACTGAGAAGATACCAAGCCGAAGAGGAACCATTAGAAGAACTGAACAAAGAACAGAAATTAAAAATCGATGAGCGCATCATCTTTGTTTCTGCATTATTGGGAGTCAGCCTGAGACCTGAGGTTATTATCCAAAAACGGCTGGCCATGCTTATTGAGAGATTGACGGGTGATAAGTGGAGTTCCATTCGTCCAAGAATAGCCTCATTAAACAGTGAAACCCAGCAAATGGACAATGGGGAAATTGAGAAATTCTCTGTGGGGACACAAACGGCAGCCAAGACTGTTTACGACTTAATTGACAAGGCCGTAAAGGGTGCTACGGTAGCGAACAAAGGCTACCAATGCAAGCAAGCGATGGAGAACATTAACCAGACCTACCGATTAGGAAAGAAAATGTAAATAGCATCAAGGCAGAGGTTTTCTCTGCCTTTTTTTCTTAAAATATCTTAATCTTTTTCTTCTGAAATAGCCCAAAAGATGGTGTACCAGGGGTGTACTGGTACAATTACCGGTACACATATCATATCTTTGCAGCAGATAAATTTTAAATCGGTAAAGATATGGCAACAGAAAAAGACATCCAGTACATCAGCCGTCCCAAGAGGAAGCCTGACATGACGACCAAAGGAAAACTCAACGAGTGGTCGAACGGCTACCGCGAGTTTATACCACAAGGTACGCGCGAGAATCAACGTGAGATGCTCAAGCAGTTGGGCGACTCGAGTTTTTACAAAACCACTGGCAAGAAGGAATCGTCGTGGAGCGTTCACCTGAACTGCGACGGGAAGTCGGAAGACCCCGTGGCCGAACTGCTCGACCAGTTCCTGCATCTGACTGAGGGTCAGCGTAAGCAGACACCCAAACTGCCTGCGGGCTCGGAGGGTCGCATGCTGCTAGACAACGGGCAGGGCCTGCAGATTTGGCTCGACCGCGAGCACGGCAAGGTGAGCATCCTGACCGAGCTGGACTGCAATGCCAACATCGAGCGCATGCTGCTGCAGGCACAGTCGGCTATGAACGTCACGCTGGGGCGCTACCGTCAGGAAATTATTAACATTTCTAATAAATAATGTGTGATGGAACCGTATAGATTTACAACTCAAGAGAATCAGTTTACCGGCGAGTGTCTGCCTTGCACAAAGGCTAAATTCTACACCATCGTCAACAGTGCATCGGTCAATAACACTATCACGACTCGTCAGAGCATTGAGAAGGCCATTGACGACGGACTGCCACTGGACAATTGGATCAACTGCAGCAACTTCCGTAACTTCTGCCTGAAGCAGTCTGCTCGCCCTCGGGCCGGCGAGACGTTTGCCGCGCTGCCTGTGGAGCAGAAGCTGCAGCAGTGGACTAATTCGCAGAAGATGTGGCTGACGTGTTTCATTTATGCAGTCAAGGAGATTGCCGCCATTCCCAAGACTGACAAGCAGGGCAATCCTGTGCTCGATGCCGAAGGACGGGAGACTCTCTTTCGTCGTCGCTTGCAGAGCAGCATCAGGGAACTGAGCAGTCTTTTTATGTTCGATGCCGACCATCTGCCCTGCGACCCTCGCGAGATTTACGTACGTACGCTGCGTCAAAACTTTCCTTGGACGGTACGTCTGGCTCACGTAACATCGTCGGGACATGGCTTGCGTCTGGTTTGTGAAGCCAATCCTGACGTGGGCAATATTGCCGACAACCAGATTGAACTCGGTCGTGAGCTTGGTCTTCTCGGCATGCTGGGTACCACGGGCAAGCCCGTCTGCGACGACAGCTGCATCGATGCTTCGCGCATCAGCTATGCCCCGCGTATGTGCGACATCTATTTTATTGACGAAGATCATTTATTTAACTTTTAAATATTATAGTTATGACAGAACAAGAAAAGAAGAGTAAGGAATTCAACGAGAAATTCCTCGGGTCGTATCAGCAAGGGCTGAGCGACCCCACCAACAAGAACCATCAGTTTGACAGCGAAAAGCCTACGGCTGACGGCTCAGTAACGAACGCTGCTACGGCTACACCTGCCGCAGCCCAACAACTGGCAGCAAGTGTGACAAAGCCCACGGCGAATCTTGACTTGACGGCTTTCGGACATCCGATAGTTAATTTCACCAATGCGCTGCTGCCTAACGGCGCGCCCGTTGGCTCGCGCCACAAGTCGGCCATCAAGCTGGCCTACGACCTGCTGATTATTTGCGATGGCGATGCAAAGAAGGTATTGGCTCTGCTGATGCAACTTCAGTGGGTGAAGGACGTGGTGGCAGAGCGTGGCCAGAAGGAGATTGACGACATCATGGATGCCGCCCAGAAGCTGAAGCACAAACGCGAGTCGGAAAACTATTACGAGCTGATGCCTTCCAAGGAGATGCGCCGTGCCATCGAGTCGGTAACAGGCCGCAAGTACACGGCACTGCTGAAGGATATTCAGAAACAGACCATGAGTGGTTTGACCGACGCGGAAAAGCATGATACTACGGTCATGCTGGAGCGTATTGGTCGTGAGATTGAGAAGCTGTTCCCGCGCTATCCGCTGTTAAAGTTGCTTTGCTATCGTCTGGAACGTAAATACTACGTTGTGGCCTTGTTTGTAGGCGGAGCTTTTTGCATGACCCTGATGACCCGCTGCTGGTACCAGTCGGGCATGGAGCCAGGCCGCAAATGCCGCCTTAATAGTGTCTTGGAACTGATTGGCCGCAGCGGTAGTGGCAAACATATTGCCGT
>ODAI014082938.1_pt1 | contig 10455 bp, 4 predicted proteins | sample 1539321 | NCBI WGS metagenome assembly ODAI01 (sample SAMN02144231, study PRJEB22623) | gut metagenome | biome: sheep rumen | host: Ovis aries | place: New Zealand | reverse complement strand
TCGAACGCCCAGCTCATCTACCCTGCGGCCGACATCTCCGAGCAGATCTCGACCGCCGGCAAGGAGGCCTCGGGCACCTCGAACATGAAGCTCATGATGAACGGCGCCATCACGCTGGGCACCTACGACGGCGCCAACGTCGAGATCTGCGACCTCGCCGGCGAGGACAACATCAAGATCTTCGGCATGCGCGTTGAGGACGTGGACGCCCTCCGTTCGTCCGGTCAGTACTGGGCGTGGAACGAGTACAACGCCGACCGCGACCGGATTGGTCGTATCATTGACATGCTCACCAACGGCTCGCTCGCGCGCCTCTCGGGCAACTTCGAGAGCATCCACGACGAGATCATGGTGAACAACGACCAGGAGTTCGTGCTCCGCGACTTCGCCCCGTACGTCCAGGCATGGACGGAGCTGGGCGAGGCCTACGGGGACGCGCGCTCGTGGGCGAGGATGTCGCTCCACAACATCGCGAGCTCGGGCTTCTTCTCGAGCGACCGCACCATTCGCGAGTACGCGAGCGACATCTGGGGCATGTAGCTGGGCACCAATGCCGGCGGCACCCGCCGCCGGCTGAGTTTAGCGAGGTCTGTGAAAGACAGGAGGGGGGTGCGTTGAGCAAGAAGGAATGCATAGCGATGCTTCTCGCTGGCGGGCAGGGAAGCAGGCTCGGGGCGCTCACGAAGCACATCGCCAAGCCGGCGGTGTCGTTCGGGGGCAAGTTCCGCATCATCGACTTCCCGCTCTCTAACTGCGCCAACAGCGGAATCAACACGGTGGGCGTGCTCACGCAGTATCGTCCCTACCTGCTGCACTCCTACATTGGCACCGGCGAGGCCTGGAACCTCGACGAGCGCGGCGCGGGCGTCTCCATCCTGCCGCCGTACGCCACCGAGACCGGCGGCGCCTGGTACGAGGGCACGGCGGACGCGGTCTACCGCAACCTCGACTACATCGAGAGCCATGACCCCGAGTACGTGCTCATCCTCTCGGGCGACCAGCTCTACCGCATGGACTACCATGACATGCTCCAGAACCACATCCGCCATGGCGCCGACCTCACCGTCGCCGTCATGCCCGTGCCCTGGGAGGAGGCCTCGCGCTTCGGCATCATCACCCAGGACGCCGACGAGAAGATCCTCAAGTTCACCGAGAAGCCGGCCAACCCCGACAGCAACCTCGCGTCGATGGGCATCTACATCTTCAACGCGAAGCTGCTCTGCCAGGTGCTGCGCGAGGACGCCGAGGACACGGCATCCAGCCACGACTTCGGCAAGGACATCATCCCCAAGCTGCTGGCCGCTGGCAACCCCCTCTACACCTACCGCTTCGAGGGCTTCTGGCGTGACGTGGGCACCATCTCCAGCTACCACGAGACCTCGATGGAGCTGCTCGGCGAGCACCCCGCGTTCGACCTGTACACCGACGAGTTCCCCATCATGAGCAACGCCTCCATCCGCCCGCCGCACTACATCGGCCCGGACGGCTCGGTCGCCGACTGCATGCTCTCCAACGGCTGCCAGGTCTATGGCACCGTCCGCCACTCGATCCTGTCGACCGACGCCTACGTGGGCCCGCGCGCGCTGGTCGAGGACTCCATCCTGCTCCCCGGCGCCAAGGTCAAGGCCGGCGCCCACGTGGTCAACGCCATCCTGGGCGAGGGTGCCACGGTCGAGGAGAACGTACGTCTCGGCAGCGTCGACGAGAAGAAGGAAACCGTGGTCGTCGGCGATGACGCAATTGTCGAAAGGGGTGAGTAGCGTGCTTAACAAGGCAGTTGGACTCATCACCGCAAACTACTCCGCCAAGCACCGCACCGCGGTGAGCGAGGTCCGTCCCATCGCGTCGCTTCCCTACATGGGCCGCTACCGCGTGATGGACTTCGCGCTCTCGAACATGGTCAACTGCGGCCTGCGCACCGTGGGCTTCATCATGCCCGACAACTACCGCTCGCTCGTCGACCACATCGACTCCGGCAAGGACTGGATGCTCGGCCGCAAGAACGGCGGCCTGTTCATCCTGCCCGGCAGCTCCTTCGGCACCACGCGCACCGGCTACCGCTTCCTGCTGCGCGACCTGCTCCAGAACAAGGCGTTCCTGCGCCGCAACTCCCAGCCCTACGTCATCCTGAGCACGGCGAACATGGTCTACAACATGGACTACGCCAAGCTCGTCGAGGCCCACGAGGCCTCGGGCGCCGACATCACGCTGGCCACCTTCCACGCGGTCGAGAACGATGACGACGTCGTGCGCATCGAGCTCAAGGACGGCCAGGTCGCCGACATCCACCAGGGCGTCACCTATGGCGACACCGCCTTCCTCGACTGCATGGTCATGGGCCGTCAGTGGCTCATGGATGTCCTCGACGTCTACGCCTCTGTCGACCACCTCGGCCTGCTCGAGGCCATGAAGCAGGAGTTCGACCGCATCGACATCCGCACCTACGACTTCGATGGCTACGTGGCCCCCGTCTTCTCGACCGAGAGCTACTTCCACCGCAACATGGACCTGCTCGACCCCACGGTGAGCTCCGAGCTCTTCCCGGCCGACCGCCCGATCCTCACCAAGGACCACGACACGCCGCCCGCCAAGTACGAGCGCGGCTGCTACGTGCGCAACTCGATCGTCTCGGCAGGCTGCCGCGTCTGGGGCGCCGTGTCCAACTCGATCCTGAGCCGCAATGTCGTCGTCGAGCCTGGCGCCACCGTCACCAACTCCATCATCATGCAGGCGTGCACCATCCACAGCGGAGCGCGCATCGAGAACGCGATCATCGACCGCAACAACGACATCCCCGCCGGCACCGAGCTGCGCGGGACCCCCGAGGCGGTCCTCGTCAAGGAAAAGGGACGTTCATAGATGGCTATCAAGAGACAGAGAAGGAAGCTCAAGGTTCTCTTCGCGACGTCTGAGGCTACGCCGTTCGTCAAGACCGGCGGCCTGGGAGACGTGGGTGGCTCGCTCCCGCCGGCGCTCAGGCACGCTGGGTGCAAGGTGTCCGTCGTGATGCCCAAGTACTCGACCATCCCCTGGGAGTTCGTCGAGAAGATGCAGCATGTCGCCGAGTTCGGCGTGCCTCTGGCGTGGCGCAACGTGTGGTGCGGAGTCGAGCACCTCAGCTACCGCGACATCGACTTCTACTTCATCGACAACGAGGACTACTTCAAGCGCGACACCTGCTACGGCCACTTCGACGACGGCGAGCGCTTCGCGTTCTTCTCGAAGGCCATCCTCGAGGCCATGGAGCACGTCGAGGGCATGCGCTGCGACGTCCTGCACTGCAACGACTGGCAGACCGCCCTCGCCCCCGTCTTCCTGCGCGAGTTCTACCGCGGGATCGACTACATGGACAACGTGAGGACGATCTTCTCGATCCACAACGTCCAGTTCCAGGGCCAGTACTCCGACAAAATGCTGGGCGACGTGCTCGGGCTCGAGGGAACCCCCGCGGCCGACCAGCTGCGCATGGACAAGGACTCCATCGACTTCATGAAGGGCGCCTGCCTGTACTCGGACATGCTGTCCACGGTGAGCCCCACCTACGCCAACGAGCTCAAGACCCCGTACTTCGGCGAGCACCTGGAGTGGGTCTTCCAGCAGCGCGCCGACGCGCTGCACGGCGTCCTCAACGGCATCGACATGGCCGACTGGAACCCCGCCTCCGACCCGCGCATCCCGCAGAACTTCTCCGCCAAGGACCTCTCGGGCAAGGCGGCCTGCAAGGCGGCGCTCCAGCAGGAGCTGGGCCTTGCCGTCGACCCCACCAGGCCGCTCGTGGTCAACGTGGGGCGCCTCACCAAGCAGAAGGGCCTCGACCTGGTCAACTACGCCTTCGAGACCCTCATGTCCCGCGGCGTCCAGGTGGCCGTGCTCGGCACGGGCGACCCTGCCTACGAGGACTCGCTGCGCTACTTCGCCGGCCGCTTCCCCGGCCAGGCGGCGGCGTGCATCACCTTCGACAACAACCTGGCCCACCGCATGTACGCGGGCGCCGACCTGTTCCTGATGCCGTCGCAGTTCGAGCCCTGCGGCCTCTCCCAGATGATCTCGATGCGCTACGGCACGCTGCCCGTCGTGCGCGAGACGGGCGGCCTGGCCGACTCGGTCCACGCCTACAACAAGTACACCGGCGAGGGCGACGGCTTCAGCTTCGCCAACTTCAACGCCGACGAGATGGCGAGCTGCCTGCTCGAGGCCTGCGAGGTCTTCTGGACCCAGCCTGACGCCTGGCGTCAGCTGCAGCTCCAGGCCATGGCCGTCGACTTTGGCTGGGGCATCGCCGCCAACGACTACATCGACCTCTACCACCAGCTCCACCCCGAGGTCATTCGCTACGTCAAGCGTCGCGACATCTAGCTGCCGGCTGGAGGGCGCCCCCTTGCCAAGAGGGGGCGCCCTTTTTTCTGCCCTGACTACGAAAGAGATCCAATGAGGGTTCATCACAACAGCCGCGACCTTTCCTATCGCAGCCCCTTCGGCGCCGTCGAGCTCGGCACCACCGTCACCCTGGCCATTGACGTCCTGGACGAGGAGCCCGCCTCCTGCGACCTGCGCATCTGGGTCGACGGCGAGGGCGAGACCATCCTGCCCATGACGCGCGAGCCTCTCGAGGGCGGCGTCCGCTTCTCCGCGGGGCTTTCGCCGGACGAGCCCGCCATCATGTGGTACTCGTTCGCGCTGCGCATGGGCGACGGGCGCACGCTGTGGTGCTGCCCCGAGCCGGGCCGCGTGGGCGGGGAGGGCCGCCTGTGCGAGTGGTGCGAGGCGTCGTTCCAGCTCACCGTGTACGAGCCGCGTGCCCAGGAGCCCGACTGGTTTGACGGCGGCATCGTCTACCAGGTCTTTCCCGACCGCTTCGCGCGCGGTCCCGAGTGGCGCGAGCGCGTGGAGGAGGCCCTGTCCAAGCATGCGAGCGGGCCGGGGCGCGCGTTGGTCGAGGACTGGGACACCCCGCCGCGCTACCGCAGGAACGAGGATGGGACCATACGCGAGTGGGACTTCTACGGGGGCACCCTCTCGGGCGTCCGCGAGCACCTTGGCTACCTGCGCGAGCTCGGGGTCACGGCGCTCTACCTCAACCCCATCTTCGAGGCGGCGAGCTGGCATCGCTATGACACGGGCGACTACCTCGCCGTGGACCCCATGTTGGGCGACGAGGGCGAGTTCCGCCGGCTCTGCTCCGAGGCCGCGGATATGGGAATCTCGGTCATCCTCGACGGGGTCTTCAACCATGCTGGCCGCGACTCGCGTTACTTCAACGCCTTTGGCAACTACGACGGGGTCGGTGCCGCCCAGAGCCAGGACTCGCCCTACCGCACCTGGTTCAAGATAGGCGAGGATGGGGAGTACCTCAGCTGGTGGGGCGTCAAGGACCTGCCCGACTTCGAGGAGAACGACCCGGGCTTCCGCTCGTTCGTGTTTGGCGAGGACGGGCCCGTGCGCCACTGGCTGCGCGCCGGCGCGCGCGGCTGGAGGCTCGACGTGGTGGACGAGCTGCCCGACGACTTCGTCGAGGAGCTCACGGCCGCCGCGCTTGCCGAGCGTCCGGACGCGCTCGTGCTGGGCGAGGTCTGGGAGGACGCCTCCAACAAGGTGAGCTATGGCCAGCTGCGCCGCTACTTCCTGGGCGACGAGCTCGACTGTGCCATGAACTACCACCTGCGCGACGCGCTGCTGGGCTACGTGCTGGGCTTCGCGTCGGCGCGCGACCTCACCGAGCGCATCGAGTCCATGCGCGAGAACTACCCTGCCGGCGCGTTCTCGCGCGCCCTCAACATGCTGGGGAGCCATGACACCGAGCGCGTCTTCACCATCTTGGGCGGGGCACCCGCGAAGGAGTCCCTCTCCGACGACGAGCGCGCCGCCTATCGCCTGAGCGACGGCCAGCGCGGCCTCGCCAAGAGCAGGCTCTGGGTCGCGGCCCTGCTCCAGATGACGCTCCCCGGCGTCCCGTGCATCTACTACGGCGACGAGGCCGGCGTCGAGGGATACGCCGACCCCTATAACCGCTCGACCTACCCCTGGGGCCACGAGGACCGCGACTGCCAGACCATCTATCGCAACGCCGCCATGCTCAGGACCACGCTCGCGCCGTTCCGTGACGGCGACTTCGAGGCCATCGACCTGGGCGACGAGGTCTTTGGCTTCAGGCGCACGAGCCCCTCGACGGGGGAGTGCGCCATCGTGCTGGTCAACCGCAGCCTCGAGCGCATCCACGAGGTCCGGGTGGACGTTCCGTCCGGCCGCGTGACCGACGTCGTGACCGGCCGCGAGGTCATGGTCGAGGATGGCAGGGCCACGGTGTCGCTGACCCAGCTGGGGTCGTCGGTGCTGTACGTCCCGGGCGAGGCCCTGGGCCTCGAGCCCGAGCGCGGCTCGTCCGTCATCTGCCACGTCACCTCGGTGCCCAACGACGGGGAGGCCGGCACGCTCGGCGCCCCGGCCCGCGCCTTCTGCGACTGGCTGGCAGACTGCCGCCAACACTACTGGCAGATCCTCCCGGTGAACCCCACCGACCGCTTCGGCAGCCCCTATGCCGGGCTCTCGGCGTTCGCGGGCAACACCGACCTGCTCGAGGGCGGCGAGGACGCCATCCCGGCAGGCGTGGACGAGCTGGGGGCGGACGAGCGCGAGGCCTTCGAGGCGTTCTGCGAGCGCGAGGCCGACTGGCTTGACCCCTACGCCGCCTTCATGGCCATCAAGGGCCTGGTGGGGGAGGACGTGTGCTGGCAGGACTGGCCGGACGAGTATCGCGCCTGGTCGCCCGACCTCCTCGAGCTGTCGGAGCTCGCCGCGGGCGTGGAGCATCACCGCCTCGCGCAGTTCACCTTCCAGCTGCAGCTCGACGACCTGCTCGCCTATGCCCACGAGCACGGCATCCACGTGGTGGGCGACATGCCCATGTACGTCTCCGCAGACTCGTCGGACGTCTGGGCCCATCCCGAGATCTTCCAGCTCGACGAGGCGGGCCACCCGGCCGTCCTGGCCGGCGCCCCGCCCGACGCCTTCGCCGAGGACGGGCAGCTGTGGGGCAACCCGGTCTACCGCTGGGACGTCCTGCGCGAGACGGGCTACGCCTGGTGGATGCGCCGCTTCGAGCGCGCGCTCGCCCTCTACGACTACGTGCGCCTCGACCACTTCCTGGGCTTCTCGGCGTTCTACGCCATTCCGCGCGGGGCGACGGCAAAGGAGGGGACGTGGCGAAGGGGACCGGGTCGCGCCCTCTTCGAGGCGGCCCACGAGCGCTTTGGCGCCCTGCCGTTCATCGCCGAGGACCTGGGGGTCCTCACCCCCGCCGCGCGCACGCTCGTGACCAGCTGCGGCTTCTATGGCATGGACGTGATGCAGTTCGCGGGGGGAGACGTCCGCGCCGGCTGGCGCTGCGTCCCCGGCAAGCTGGCCTATGCGGCGACGCACGACACCCAGACCCTCCTGGGGTGGTGCGAGAAGACCTATGGCCAGGGGCGCGAGGAGGCGACGGCGACGAGCCGCGGCCTGCTGCGCGTGTGCGCGAGCACGAGCGCGCCCATCGCGGTGTACCAGCTCCAGGACGTCGCGCTTCTGGGCGACGAGGCGCGCATGAACGTGCCGGGCGTGGCCGAGGGCAACTGGTCCTGGCGGGCCAGCACGGACGACCTCGACCGAGCCCGCGACTACCTGCGGCAGATCACGGAGGAGTCTGGCCGGGCGTAGTATCGGTCCCAGGCGAGAAGCCCGCGGGCGCCCGTTCAGCCAGGGACCGAAAGCGCCCTTGCCCTACAATAGGCATCACATGAACCACGCAGCAAACCCGCGGGCAGTCCCTGCCTGCGGCGCTTTGCCGTCTCGAAAGGCTCCAGATGTTCATTCACCGTGTGGCACAGAGGCTCCTGGCGGCCCCCGAGCTCGTCAACCTGCTGGGCGAGCTGGGCGCTGGACACGACGCGACGCTGGCGGTCGCCCAGAGCGCGCGCCCGCTCGCCGTCGCCGCCCTCTGGGCGCGCGACCCGCGTCCCTGCATGGTCATCGTGAGCGGCGAGGAGGCGGCCGACCGTAACGCCCATGCCCTGGCCGCTTGGCTCGGGCCCGGCGTGGTGAGCCGCTATCCCGAGCGCCGCGACCTCCCCTGGGCCGAGGCCGCGGCGGACGACGCCGTCGTCGGGGCACGCTGCCGCGCCATCGAGCGCCTCGCCACCGGCGAGGAGTGCGTCGTGGTCGCTAGCGCCCGCTCGCTCATGCGCCGCGTGCCGCCGCCCGGCTCGGGCTACTACGCCTCGAGCACCTTCGCCATCGCCGACGAGGTCCCCTTCGAGGACATGGGCGCGCTGCTCGTGGGCATGGGCTACTCGGACGACCCCGACGTGTCTGGTCCGGGCGCCTTCCACATCCACGGCGACTCGGTCGACGTCTTCCCCGCCCAGGCCTCCTCGCCGGTGCGCCTGGAGTTCTTTGGCGACGAGATCGACCGCATCAGGCGCATGGTTCCCTCCACGGGCCAGACCATCGGCGAGCTCGAGGAGGTGTCGGTCATCCCGGCGCGCGAGCTCGCGCTCACCGACGAGACCATCAACCGGGCCCGCAAGGCGCTCTGGAACGACGCACAGGAGGACTCCGCCATCGCGGCCGACCTCGAGCTCATCGAGGCCCGCTCGGCGAGCCCCGCCCTCGACCGCTACCTCCCCGAGCTCTATGGCTCGACCTCCTCGCCCCTCATGCACGTCTCGCAGCGGACGCTGGTGGTGCTGGCCGAGCCGCGCGCCCTCATCGACGACTGCAACCGCGCCTACGACGAGCTCACGGCGGCGGCCTCGGCAGCCCGGGCATCGCTCGACGGGCTCTACGCGTCCCCGCGCGACATGGACTTCGGCCGCACCCAGCAGCTCTCGCTCTCGTCGATCATGCGGGCGGGCGGACGAGCCACCGCCGAGCTCGAGGTGCGCCAGCCCGCCATCGCCGGCGCCGACACCAAGCTGCTGGGACGCGTGCGCCAGCTCATCAACGACCGCTGCGCCGTCGCCTTCGCCGTCCCCGACCGCGGTGCGCGCGAGTCGCTCGAGATGCGCTTCACCGACGAGGGCATCCCCTTCGTCGAGGCGCTCGCCGGCAGCGCGGACAACGAGGCCGACGACTTCGGGCACCCCATGAGGATGCTCGAGGAGGGCCTCGTCACCTTCTTCGACGCGCCGGTCCCGGCCGGCTCGGTCATCCCGGGCGCGCGACTGGGGGTGCTCTCGATCTCCGACCTCACGCAGCGCATGGCGCGTCATCGCGTCCGCCGCAGGATCGACCCCACGGCGGTCACCTTCCCCTTCAAGCCCGGCGACTACGTGGTCCACGCCACGCACGGCATCGCCCTGTTCGCAGAGATCGTGCGCCAGGAGGTCGCGGGCAGGGAGCGCGACTACTTCCTGCTGGAGTACGCGGGCGGGGACAAGCTCTACGTGCCGCTCGAGCAGGTCGACCGCCTCACCCGCTACGTGGGGCCGGACGGCTCGACGCCGCGCCTCCCCCGCCTCAACACCGCCGACTGGGCGCGCGCGACCACCAAGGCCCGCAAGAGCGCGAAGAAGCTCGCGTTCGACCTCGTCGACCTCTACACGCGCCGCGCGAGCGTGGTGGGCTACGCCTTCAGCCCCGACACGCCCGCCCAGGCCGAGATGGAGGCGAGCTTCCCCTACGAGCTCACGCCCGACCAGCTGGGCTGCGTGGCCGACATCAAGGCCGACATGGAGTCGGCGCGCCCCATGGACCGCCTGCTCTGCGGTGACGTGGGCTTTGGCAAGACCGAGGTCGCCCTGCGCGCGGCCTTCAAGTGCGTGGCCGACGGCCGCCAGGTCATGGTGCTCTGCCCCACGACCATCCTGGCCGAGCAGCACTACCAGACCTTCTTCGAGCGCTTCTCGCCCTTCGACGTGAGCGTCAAGGTGCTCTCGCGCTTCGTCACGGCGGCACGCCAGCGCAAGGCGCTCGAGGGCTTTGCGGCGGGCGAGGTCAAGGTGCTCATCGGCACCCACCGGCTCCTCTCCGCCGACGTCAACCCGCACGACCTGGGCCTCGTCATCATCGACGAGGAGCAGCGCTTCGGCGTGCAGCATAAGGAGCAGCTCAAGAACATGCGCGAGCAGGTCGACGTGCTCACGCTCTCGGCCACGCCCATCCCGCGCACCATGCAGATGGCCATGAGCGGGGTGCGCGACATGAGCATGATCCTCACGCCGCCGCCGGGACGCATCCCCGTCAAGGTGCACGTGGGCGAGTACGACCCCGACATCGTGTCCGACGCCATCCGCGTCGAGCTGGCGCGCAACGGCCAGGTGTACTACGTGTCCAACCGCGTGACCACCATCGACGACGCCGTGGGGCGCGTCATGGAGGCGGCCCCGGAGGCGCGCGTGGGCGTTGCCCACGGCAAGATGAGCGCGCGCGAGGTCGAGGACGTCATGATGCGCTTCCAGGAGCACGAGATAGACGTCCTGG